>UMLJ01001776.1_pt1 | contig 22638 bp, 14 predicted proteins | sample 1966521 | NCBI WGS metagenome assembly UMLJ01 (sample SAMEA4836199, study PRJEB28245) | human gut metagenome | biome: gut microbiome; material: fecal sample | place: Denmark | collected 2008
GGCGAATCAACTCACCTCCTGTATAACCAGCTGCTCCTAAAATTCCTACTTTAACCATTAGTATCTATTGGGGATAACCGCCCAACAAATGATATAGACGATGATGCCGCTGAAGCAAGTGCAGAATGTGGCGATAGCCCATCCTAATCTCACCATTGTAGGGTCAAGGTCGAAATACTCAGCCAAACCGCCACATACACCAGCTATCTTCTTGTTGGGAGATAATGTTAATTTCTTGTTCATTATTGTACTTGTTAACGCTGCTCGTTAGGGTGCATACCATAATATACACGGAGTGGGGTAGAAGATACCTTGATGAAGCCCTTCGCATCTTCGGCTGTCCAACCGTGCTGCATCTCGCCATACTCACCGAGCTTAGACTTGGTCAAATCGTCTGGTGAATCGATACCTACAGTCTGGAAACTGTATGGACGAAGCTTCAAGATGGCTGTACCGTTTACGTTGCGCTGAGAAGAAGTCAGCATAGCTTCGATATCCGGCATCACTGGCTCCAGGTACTGGCTCTCGTGGAGGAACATTCCGTACCAGTTGCCTACCTGGTCCTTCCAATACTGCTGCCACTTGCTCAATGTGCTCTTCTCCAACAGGCGGTGAGCCTCGATGATGAGCTTTGGAGCCGCAGCCTCGAAAGCAACACGACCCTTGATACCGATGATGGTATCACCCACGTTGCAGTCGCGACCGATGGCGTAAGAAGCACCAATCTCCTCAATCTTCTGGATGGCAGCCACCTTGTCACCAAACTTCTCGCCGTTGACAGCTACAATCTCACCCTTCTCGAAGGTAATCTTCAGCTCAGCCTCTTCTTCCTTGGCAGTAACGTGCTTCAGGTAAGCCTCCTCAGGGAGACCCTGGGTTGGGTCGAGAATCTCACCACCGCAGATACTGGTTCCCCAGATACCCACGTTATAAGAATACTTCAACTTGGTGAAGTCTGCATAGAAACCGTGCTCGTTCAGGTAGTCAACCTCCTCCTTACGAGAAAGTGCCTTGTCACGTGTCAGGGTGATGATCTCTACACCAGGAGCCATCACCAGGAAGGTCATGTCGAAACGAATCTGGTCGTTGCCTGCACCTGTACTTCCGTGAGCGATAGCATCAGCACCAATCTCCTTGGCGTAACGAGCGATGGCGATAGCTTGGAAGATACGCTCTGAAGAAACTGAGATAGGGTAGCAGTTGTTGCGGAGTACATTACCGAAAATCATGTATTTCAATGATTTCTCGTAATACTCGTGGGTAACGTCGAGGGTGACGTATGCCTTGGCACCCAACTTATATGCGTTCTCCTCGTTGGTCTTCAACTGCTCGGCAGAGAAACCGCCTGTGTTAGCGCATGCTGCATAAACATCCCAGCCATCCTGGGTCAACTTCATTACGGTGTATGATGTATCGAGACCGCCGCTAAAAGCGACTACTACTTTTTTATTAGCCATAATCGATTTAAATAATAAATGATAAATAATAATGAATAAATGAGGCGTTCCTGCCTAAATTGCAACGTGTTATAACGCCGTTAGAAGGCTTTTATAATTCGCTGTTAGGACCGTCAATCTTTCTGATTCTCTCTATCACCTCCTGTGGAAGTTTGATAGGGAGGTGCTCCTCAGGGTCGAAGAGCATGGCGGTGCAGATGCAGTACTTGCGGTTGGTACGATGGAGGACATCCACATTGATGCAACCCTCGCAACCACGCCAGAATGACTCATCATCGGTCAAGTCGGCGAAGGTGACAGGAAGATAACCCAACTGAGTGTTCATCTTCATCACAGCCGAGCCGGATGTCAAAGAGAATATCTTGGCATGAGGCCATCGCTGTCGGGCAAGCGTGAAGGTAAGGTTCTTGATGCGCTTAGCCAGTCCGATGCCTCGGAAGTCTGGATGAACGATCAAACCTGATGTGGTGACATAGTGCTTGTTGCCCCAGGTCTCGATGTAGCTGAAGCCGGCGAACTTCTCGCCTTGGAGGGCGATAACCGCCTTTGCCTCGCGCATCTTGGTGGCAACATACTCTGGTGAACGCTTGGCGATACCAGAACCACGCTTCTTAGCTGCTTCTGCGATGGTAGTCAGAATGGTGTCGATGTACTTGATGTGACTTTCATCAGCCACCATGACTTTTACTTCTTCCATTTTTCTCTTTATTTTATAATGTTCTTTAATTCAATTCAGGGATAATCTCGGCGAGAGCGTTGATGATGTCATCTTCCTCTGCTCCGTCTTTCTTCACGAGGAAGATGGTGTCGTCTCCTGCAATAGTTCCCAAGATCTCAGGGATGTCGCTGTTGTCGATGTTGTAAGCGATGCTGCTGGCATATCCCGGACGGGTCTTGATGACCACCATGTTGCTAGAGAAGTTGATGGAAACGAATCCAGGACTCATCATCATCTCTCGTAGCGTTCGAGGCTTGGATACCCTCTTGTACATGGTTTCGTTGGGCAAAACATATACATATTTTCCATTCATTGAGGCAGCCTTGGCAACTTTGAGTTGCTTGAGGTCTCGACTCAATGTGGCTTGCGTAAGCTTGTAGCCTTCCTTTTGGAGGGCTTTCAAGACTTCTTCCTGTGAACTTAACTCATGGCTTGAGATAAGCATCTTCAGGGTCTCCAATCTACTGCTCTTAACCTTCATGTGATGTATTTTTATTCAAGTTACGGCTGCAAAAGTACAATAATATTCGTAAACTACCAAATAAATCGTAATAAAAATGCGCGTTTATGTAACAATAATACATTTTATCTCATATTCTCGGTATATTTATGCGCTTTTGCGTGCTTCGTTATGCACTTGTTTATGCGCACTTCTCTCAGCTTCCCATAGGTTGGTACAAATAGCTTGAAATGTTAAAATATGTACAGCAATAGCATTTTTATGCCTTTAAAATTTGTGACATATACATATTTTTGCTAAATTTGCACATCTTAAAACTTCTAATTATGATCGAAAGAATAACTTTTAGTCTAATCGGAATGCTCTTATTTCCTTTGATGTTGATGGCGAAAGATTATCGTGTGATAGATTTCGGTGCTGTGGGAAATGGAACTGTAGATGATGCTGTTGCTATCCAAAAGGCAGTGGATGCTTGTTCTCATGATGGTGGCGGAAATGTCATCTTCTCTTCTGACCATACATTCCTTTCTGGTCCTGTTGAACTCAAATCCAACGTACATATTATATTGGAGACCAACGCCACATGGAAGGCAAATCCCGACGAGCGCATTTATCACAAGAGTGCTTTCGGAAAGAACGAAGGCGAGGGCATGATGTGGATTTGGGCAAAGGACATCGAGAATCTTTCTTTCTCAGGGCATGGTACGATTCATGGCAATGGCATCCAGTTTATGGGTGCGGAACTTTTTGATAGCTATGAGTTGAAGCCGGTCACCACTTTCGATCCTCGTCCTCACGTCCTGACCTTGATGGGTGTGAAGAACCTCCATATCCGTGACATCACCATTCGTGAAGGTGCCTATTGGACCGTTCACCTCATCGGTTGTGATGGGGCGGTGATAGATGGAATCAATCTTCTCAACAATCTCAAGATACGTAATGGTGATGGCATCGACATCGACCATAGCAAGAACGTGCGCATTGCCAACTGCCATATCACCAGTGGTGATGATGCCATCTGCTTGAAAAACCGCCGTGAGTTTGAGGAGTATGGTTCTTGCCACGATATCGTGGTGACCAACTGTGTGATGGAGAGCCGAAGCTGTACGGTGAAGATAGGTAGTGAGAACATGGACTCCATCTACAATGTGGTTATCGACAACTGTGTCATCAAGGGTAGCAACCGTGGCTTGGGTATCCAGAATCGTGACGAGGGAACGGTAACCGATGTAGTTTTCTCCAATATCATCCTCGACTGTCGCCTGTGGAGCGATGTATGGTGGGGAAAGGCGGAGCCAATCTACGTCACCTCTTATCCACGTGCCAATGGCAATCACAAGGATGCCAACTGGCGTTTCCCGAAGGGACAGACGGTAGGTAAATGTGGCGAGGTGAGCCGGATTTACTTCAACAATATCTATGCGACTTCAGAGAATGGTTGCTTTATTGGTGGCGATACCCCTGATAAAGTGCGAGATATTTACCTCAACAACGTACACTTGAACTTGAAGAAAATGACAAGCTATGATGGTGGTGTCTATGACAAGCGCCCATGTCGTGGCGAGGGCTTTATATATAATAAGGTGTATGGAGTCTATGTCGAACAAGCCAAGGATGTAGAGATAGAGGACTTGGAAGTGAAAGTTGCGCCACAGGTCAACTATGGTGGCAAGAGTAATTATAACTAAAATCTAATAAGTTATGCAAATAGTACAAAAGACTATTGGAAGTAGCATGAGACGAGTCTTGTTCTCTTCCGCCCTTCTGCTCGTGAGTTCGCTCACATTTGCACAAAGTAAGGTCAGCGGCACCGTGAAGGATGCCAATGGCGAACCTCTCATCGGCGTTAGCGTCGTGGAGGAAGGTACAAGCAATGGCGCCGTTACCGACATTAATGGTAACTACACGCTGAATGTAAAGCCAGGAGCAAAGCTGAAACTTAGCTACATTGGTTTTACTCCAAAGACAATCAAGGCAGGAAGCAACAGCCAGATTGTCATGGACGAAGACAACACTGCTTTGAATGAAGTTGTTGTGGTAGGTTATGGTACTATGCGCCGTAAGGATGTTACCTCATCTATCACTACAGTAAATGCAAAAGATTTGAATAAAGGTGTATATACAGATCCTGCTCAGATGCTCCAAGGTAAAGTGCCAGGATTGGTAGTAACCTCATCAGGTGACCCTAATGGTTCTACCAGTATGACCCTTCGTGGTTCTTCTTCTCTCCGTACTGGTGAGGCGATGCAACCATATTATGTTATTGATGGTATTCCTGGTGTGGATATTTCTATGGTAGCTCCAGATGACATCGAGAGCATAGATGTGCTCCGTGATGCCAGTGCTACTGCTATCTATGGTTCTAAGGCGGCTAATGGTGTAATTATGATTACCACCAAGAAAGGTAAGAACAACCAGGAACGTGTGAATGTTTCTTATTCGGGATATGTAGGCTTCGACCATATCTCCAAGACTTTGGACATGGCTTCAGCCGATGATATTCGTAGTTATGTGGCAGCCAATGATATAGATTATGCTTACGATTATGGTTCTTCTACCGATTGGCAGAAGGAAGTCTTGCGTACTGGCATTAGCCATAACCATAACCTCTCCATCAATGGTGGTAGCAAGAAGACAACCTATATGGCTTCTTTGAACTATAACAATCGTGAGGGTGTTATCAAGGGAACAAATATGTACCGTATCAACTTCCGCTCTTTGGTAAGTTCCAAGGTGCTCAAGGATCATTTGGACCTCTCTGCTGGTCTGAATGCCATGTATGGAAAGCATGAGGGCGTACCAATGAACAATGAGGGAGGTTCTGTCTTGGATGCAATGAACTATTTCAATCCTACACTTCCTATAAAGAATGAAGATGGCTCTTGGAGCAGGAGTGATGGGTCTAGTAATTATAATCCATTGTCTCTTATTGCGGAAGACTCTTCGGAGTTTGAGTGGAAACGTATGCAGCTCATAGGAAAAGCTACTGCTTATATAGTAAAGGGACTGACTTGGAATGCCAACTATCAGTACAGCAATAAGCAACGTACTTATAGTTCTTATGATTCTCACAATACACAACTCAATGGCATCAGTGATTATAATGGTCGTGCCAATCGTAGCACTTACCAAGGACATGACCAAACCTTCGAGACTTATATCAACTATGATGCTACCTTTGATAAGGTACATAAAGTGGGCATAATGGCGGGTTACTCTTGGGAGGAACGTGTCAACAACGATGGCTTTGGATTGACGGTTCACAACTTCTTCGATGATAAACTGAAGTGGAATCAGTTGAGCTATGCAGGTACAATCGATGGTATGAAGGGTGTAGAGAGCGGAACCAAGGAAACCATTCGCAACATCTCTTTCTATGGTCGTTTGTCATATTCATACGATAGCCGATATATGTTGCAGGCAACAATCCGTCGTGATGGTTCTTCTGTGTTTGGTGATGGACATCAATGGGGCTATTTCCCTTCTATTTCTGGAGCTTGGAACATTACCGAGGAGAAGTTTATGGAAGGCTTGAAAGAGTCTTTGAGTCTTTCCAACTTGAAACTTCGCATAGGTTATGGTGTCAGTGGTAATGCGCTTGGCTTTGGTGCATATTCTGCTGTTGCTACTTATGGTGCCAATGGCACTATAATATCCATTGGTGGTAAGGACTATCCTACATTGGTGTCAACTAAGTTGGCAAATCCTGATTTGAAGTGGGAGAAAACAGGTATGTTGAACATTGGTTTGGATTATGCTTTCTTCAATGGTCGCTTGAATGGTTCCATTGAGTATTACAATAAGGTGACCAAGGATTTGATTTGGAATTATCCAGTCACTTCGTTCTTGTATCCTTTCTCAACGATATCTGCCAATGTGGGTGAGATTACTAACCGTGGTATAGAGATTTCAATCAATGCGATTCCTGTGCAGAACAAAAACTTTACTTGGACTACCACATTGAACCTTTCTCATAATAAGAATAAGGTGAACAAGTTGACCAACGAGAAGTTTAGTACAGCTTCGTTCACGCAGGGTGATCCAATGGTGGCAGGTGTGTCAGCAGAGGGTTATACACAGCAGATTATGGAGGGGGAGCCTTTGGGTACATTCTTTACCTATGAGTTCGCTGGATATGATGAAGATGGAACATCTGTATATTATGAGCATGATGCAGAAACGGGAGCACGTACAGGCACAACAACAAAGGCACCAAAATTCAAAGATCGTGCTGTTACAGGATGTGCACAACCTAAGTTGAATATGGGATGGAACAATACTTTCAGTTATAAGAACTGGAGTGCTTCTTTCTTCTTTACAGGCGTGTTTGGCAATAAGATTTACAATGGTCTTCGTGCTCATTATACTGCTCCAGACTTCTTTGCTGGCGGCAAGAATGTTTTGAAAGAGTTTATCACAGAACGTCCTGCCACAGATAAGAGCTCTAATGTACCTTCTGATAAATTTATTGAAAATGGTTCTTATGTTCGTTTGCAGAACTTGACGCTTGGATATACCTTCCGTAATCTGGATGGATGGTTGAATAGTCTCCAGCTGTATGTTACTGCTAATAATCTTTTCACTATTACGGGTTATAAGGGTTTGGATCCAGAGGTTAACCTGGGTGGAATTGACCCCGGAGTAGATTATCGTTGGAGCAATTATCCTCATACTCGTACGATTATGTTGGGTGCTAAAATCAACTTCTAATCATTATTTAAAAGAATAGAATATGAGACTAAATATAAAGACATTGTTTGCTGCTAGTTTGGCAACTTTGGCAGTGGGTTGTACGGATTTAAACGTGCCTGTGGATTCTCAATATATCGTATATCCTAGTACGGAAGAAGCAGCTATATCCAAAATGGCAGGTGTTTATTTCTGTATGCGTGATTGTTTTGGACGCCGTTATATGGAGGCAATGGAATTGTCTAGTGATGAGTTTACTGCTTTGTCGTTCAGTGGTAATTGGCTTGATTCTTATGCTTATGCCAATACGTCTTTGCATAACTTCACCGGGGAGCAAGCTACTATCGACTGGATGAATGTTTTGGGAGAGGGCGTAGTGAAGGCTAACGAGGTCATAGATGTCCTTGATGAGAATTCCGGTTCCCAAAATCTAGCGGCAGCTCGTGCCATCCGTGCTTATTTCACTTATATAGAGATGGATTGTTTTGGCGATGCTCCTATTGTGGATAAGAAATATTCAGAGAAAAACGGTACGGATATTTCTGCTCGCCAACCACGTGCAGATGTGGCTAGATGGATTGAGAGTGAACTTAAGGCTGTAGCCGACCAACTCCCTGAGGAAACAACGGGTGAAAATTATGGTAAGCCGAATAAGTATATGGCATATGGTCTTTTGGCTCGATTGTATCTGAACTGGCCTGTTTATACAGCAGCTTCTGTTGATCAGTATGATGCCAGTAATTATAGCAACGAGAAGTTGAATGATTGTGTGGCTGCTTGCGACAAGATTATCTCTTCGGGTAAGTTTGAACTCGGTCCTGTGGCTTATCGCTTCAAGTTTGGTCCTAATAACAGCGAGTTGGTACAGAGTGGACAAATTAAGGATTTCATCTATGCAATGCCTTATCATACTTTGAATGAGACGGGAATGCAGTATGGACGTGGACATTCTTATAAGGATGTAAAGTATTTGAAACCAAGTTATTATGGAGTAAAATTGTCAAATTCTGGTGGAGGATATATGGCTGTTACTCCAGAGGCGGCTGCTCGTTTCAATCTTGAGGGTGACGAGCGCAATACGATGGTGCTTCAAGGAACTGTGCATGTTTATGACCCTGTGACCTTGTTGCCTACCGAAGAAATTTGTAAGGATCGTAACGGTAATCCATTGGTATTGGAACCAAATATCAAATTGGTGAAACAGACTGCAGAGTTGGATGTAGGTGACAATATTGAGGGGTGGCGTCAAGGTGCTCGTTCTATCAAATGGTTTGTTGATAACAATGATTTCAAGAATAAACGCAACCAAAGTAATGATTTGCCATTGATTCGCTATGCGGATATCTTGATGATGAAGGCTGAGGCTTTGACTCGTGGCGCACAAGCTACGAGCGGCAAGGACGCACAGGGTCTTTTCAATGAGATTCGTTCTTATGTTCATGCGCCAGAAATTGATCATGCACCTACATTGGATGAGATCTATGAGGAGCGTGGACGTGAGTTCTTTGATGAGAATCTTCGCCGTATCGATATGATTCGTTTTGGTCATTTTGAGGATGAGTATTGTTTCCATAAAAAGGGATTTGAGTTCGCAAACTTTGACAAGAGACATCGCATCTTCCCATTGCACAAGAAGAACCAATTGGATACCAACCCTAATTGGGATCAGAATCCAGGCTATTAAGAGAAAACATAGTATTATTATCGGAAGGGAGGATAGATGTTATGCTATTCTCCCTTTTGCGTGTTTCCATTAATGATTATGAGAAAGATTCTTTCATTTATCATATTACTTCTGAGTTTACAGATATCCTCTGCCAAATCATTGAAGGGAGAGGTAATAGAGATTGTCGTACATCGTGGGGCAAATGCTTTGGCTCCAGAAAATACCATTGCTTCTGCAGACTCTGCATTAGCGCATAGTGCTAGTTGGATAGAGGTCGATGTCCGGAAAAGCAAGGATAGCGTACTCTTCAATTTGCATGACGAAACGCTAGATCGAACTACTGATGGTAAGGGTAAGTTGTCTGATATGATGGCTGAAGATGTTCGTAAATTGGATGCAGGCAAATGGTTTTCACCGAAGTATAAAGGAACATTCGTACCTACTATAGCTGAGATGCTTGATCATTTGCAAGGAAAGGCTAAAGTCTTTTTTGACGTGAAAAGAGGCACGCCTGTGGCTGATTTAGTAAAACTCATTCGTGAGAAAGAATATACTGATAAGAGTTTTTTTTGGTTTGCTGATGAGCAGATGTTGCGTCAATTTGTCAAGATGGCTCCTGATTTGAAAGTAAAAGTGAATGCCACAGATATAGCTCGTTTGCAGTATTGGCAAAAGGTTTGCACTCCTACTTATGTGGAAATTGCACCTCAGTTAATCACAACTCAGTTCATAGAATATTGCCATTCGAATGGCATCAAGGTAATGGCTGCTTGTCAAGAAGACGATACGTCTCAGTTCCAATTAGTACTCGATAAGAAGGCCGATTTGGTTAATCTTGACCGTCCTGAGATCTTTGAAAAGCTATTGAAATAATATATTTAACTGCGCCAAAACGTTTGAAAAACGTCTGTTTTGGCGCACTTTCGGTTTGCCGTTTCCTTCTTTTTTCGTATATTTGCACCATCAATTAATGAATGTAAATGCTTATGACACAGTTGATAGGAAGAGATGAAGAACAGAGCTTGCTCAAGAAATACATAGATAGCGACCATTCAGAGTTCATTGCCATCTATGGTAGGCGACGTGTGGGCAAGACTTTCTTGGTGACGGAAACTTTTGGAAAGCAACTAGACTTTGATATGACAGGTGTCATCGATGGTAATAAGGATGACCAAATGGTGAGCTTCAATCTGTCGCTCAAAGAGAGTGGATATGAAGGCGAGAGAGTGTCCAATTGGTATGATGCTTTTGAGGCACTGAAAGAAGTGGTGAGGAAAAAAGCAAGCAAGAATAGTCCCGTTATCATTTTTATAGACGAACTGCCGTGTCTTGACACACCACGTTCGGGACTGGTTAAGGCGTTGGATTTGTTTTGGAATGGATGGGCAAATCGACAAAAGAATGTCAAGTTGATTGTTTGTGGCTCTGCCACCACATGGATTGTGGATAATATCATCGACAATCATGGGGGGGTGCATAATCGTATAACTCACGAGATGCATATTCATCCTTTTACACTTCGTGATACTGAAACATATCTCAATGTAAATGGCTTTAAGTGGAACCGGCTCACTGTAGCCCAAACCTATATGGTGTTGGGTGGAATCCCTTATTATTTGAGTTTGTTGGATCATCAGCAGAGTCTTCCAGCCAATATTGACCGTTTGTTCTTTGGGCGAGATGCTGAAATGAAAAAGGAATTTGACCGTTTATTCAAAGCACTTTTCAAGAGTCCACAAGCATACGTCGATATCATCCAGTTGCTGGCTGCCAACAAGAAAGGACTGACACGAAAGGAAATCAGTGAGAAGTTGAAGAAAGAAACTGGTGGACACTTGTCTAAACTCTTGGAGAATCTGGAGAACTGCGACTTTATCCGTAAGTATAATGTGAGGGAGAGAAAGATCAACAGTAACAATGGCATCTACCAACTCACAGACTTTTACATCCAATTCTATCATGACTTTTGCCGTAAGCATTCCACGGATGAGCGTTTGTGGGAAAACTCAATTAACTCACCGAAGCAAAATACTTGGTATGGGTTGGCATTTGAGCGACTTTGTATGGCGCATATCCCACAAATCAAGGAAGCTTTGGGCATTCAGCGTATCAGAACCGAGTATTATTCTTGGAGGAGTAAGGAGAGTGTACCTGCCGCCCAAGTAGATTTGATAATCGAACGTGCCGACCAAATCATCAGTTTGTGTGACATCAAATATAGTAAAGGTGCGTATGCGATAGATGCTAAGGAGGAAGAGCGGCTGCGCAATCGTATGACGGATTTTGCTGATGAGACCAAGATTAAGGAGGCTGTTCAACTGGTTATGATAACGACATACGGACTGAAAGAGAACGCTCACTCGTCAGAAGTAACAGATAGGGTTGTCTTGGATGACTTGTTTAAGTCTTGATGTTCAAATAATATACAACGGAATTTCCCAAAATTAGATATGATGAGAAAAGCAATCTTTATCATCGCTTGCTGTTTTTGCTCCCTGTGGGCAGTGGCGAAGAACTATACCCAGTATGTCGATCCACGTATTGGAAGTGAGGGATTGGGACGAACTTTCCCCGGACCTTCCATGCCATACGGAATGGTGAAGCCAGGACCGGATGGTGTGTCGATGCCTAATGCAGGATGGGCTCCGATGCCGGAACTCATCAAGGGATTCTCGCAGACCCATGTCAGTGGTACGGGGGGTGGACAGAAATATGGCAACATTCTCATACAGCCATTCTGGGAGGAAGGGAAATGGCTAACTCCTATGAGTGGTGTTCTTGGAAATGATGGCACAAGAAACCAAGTGAGTCTCCTTATGCCTAATCGTTCAATAGCCTCTATGCCTGTTTGTCCTCAGAAAAGAATACGAGAGGAAATCTCGCTTGGATATTATTCTTGTACTTACGAGAATGGCATCCAAACGGAGGTGACTGCGTCGGAGCGTTGTGCCCTCTATCGTTTCTCATTCCATCAAGTAGGGGGAAAGATAAATGACACCCTATATATTAATAAGGTGAAACCAGCCCTGCTGATAGATGTTGCTTCTTTCTTGGGAATGGATACGATTCCAGACAAGCGAGAGACACAACAGTATGTCAATTCGCATATTGAAAGGTTGAATGCCCAAGTGCTTCGGGGATGGAGTACTGTGAGGGGAGGATGGAACAATGGCGGACCTTATACGGTTTGTTTCTATCTTCAGAGTGATGTGCCTTTTGATGGCGTGACCATACAAGATAGTCTTTATGCCATAGCGCATCTTTCCGATATACATGCCAATGTGAAGGTGGGCATTTCTTTTGTGAGCATGGAAAAGGCTCAGCAAAATGTCTGCCCAGAAACGTTTGATGGACAATTATCTAATCTTCGCAAGGCTTGGAACGAGAAGTTGAGCAAGATAGAAATTACGGGCACAGACAAACAGAAACGTATGTTCTATACAGGTATCTACCATACGATGCTGATGCCTGTGGATAAGTCGGGAGAGAATCCGCATTTCTCTGCCACTCCCTATTATGATGACTATTATGCCATTTGGGATACTTATCGCACGTCTATGCCATTGCTCACTTTGATAGATGAAGACCGCCAGCGTGACATGGTCAATTCACTCTTGAACATCTACGAGCACGATGGTTATATGCCGGATGCCAGAAGCGGCAACTGGAATGGGCGAACCCAAGGTGGAAGCAATGCGGAAATCGTCATTGCGGATGCCTTCGCCAAGGGAATGAAGGGAATCAATTACGAACTCGCCTTGCAAGCGATGATAAAAGATGCTGAGGTTCCACCGATGGATGTGGATAGCGATTCGCTCCTCGATTCTGCTCTTCGTGAAAGCTTGGCAGCCGAGAAGCACGGCAGAGGCGGTTTGAAAGAATATAATTCCTTAGGTTATATCCCATACAGCATCGATCGAGCTGGCAATCGAACGGTGGAGTATAGTTATGATGATTGGTGTATTGCCCAAGTGGCGAAGGGTTTGCATCATCCAGATCTCTACGAGAAATATCTGAAACGTTCTGGCAACTGGCGCAACCTTTGGCGCAGTGATTACGAATGGCAGGGGATGAAAGGCTTCATCATGCCTCGTGATGCAGCTGGTCGATGGCTCGACTCCGTGCCTTGGGGCAAGTCGAAGGTATATCATCCGCTGATACTTTATCGCCCTGATACCAAGGTGGCTCCGTGGTATCTGCCTTGGTGGAGTACTTTCTTTTATGAGGCTTTGTCGGCAGAGTACAGCTTGAGCATTCCGCATGATGTGCCAGGATTGATAGAGGCGTGTGGCGGCAAGGAGGCTTTCATCAAGCGCCTCGACACCTTCTTTGCCAACAAGCATTATAATGTGGCCAACGAGCCAAGTTTCCTTACGCCTTATCTCTATCATTGGGTTGGTCGTCCCGACTTGAGCGTGGAACGCATCAACCAGATTGTCCATGACAATTATGATGACACCCCAAATGGTTTGCCTGGCAATGACGATAGCGGTGCCATGTCTTCTTGGCTTGTCTTCAATATGATGGGCATCTATCCAGTGGCTGGTCAGAATCTCTATCTTGTCGGCTCGCCGATGATTCCTGCCTATACCATCCATCTTCCGAATGGCAAGGACTTGAAGGTTGTCGCCAAGGGGAATGAATGGAATGTGAAAAGTCAGTACGATGAAGCTATATTGAGAGGTACGTCGCTCACTCATCAGCAGTTGTTGAAAGGCGGTACGCTTGTATTGCCAGATTGCAGAAAGGTGGCTCCATCGCCAACTGGACACGTTGTGCATAAGTTGAATGTCGATAATATTGAGTTGGTAAGACAATTGAATTTTCTTACATCTTGTTCGGCGATTGATGAGTCTTCAACCTACACTCTTCATCGTTCAATAGGCAAAGCCAATTTCATTCTCAATCGCCAATATCGTAATTGGGAGGTAGCAATCGATTCTACGACACTTGCTGATACATTGCTTTTGCGATGCAACGAATCAATCTATCTGATTCCTCAAAGATTAGTTGATGAGGCTGACGGATTCTGTTGGGATAGTCCTCAGAAAGGCAAGAACATCTATGATGCCAAGGGTACCTTCTTGTTTGTATCTCGAAAGGCAATACAACAATTAAGGCAAAGCGGCGTTTTCATATATAATGGAATCACTTGGCGACAGATTGCACAAGATGCAAGCAGCATCACGGTGAAAGCCGATGTGGATGGCACCTTGATGCAAATCGCCACTCGGAGAGAACTGCCATGGGTCTTAAAGATGGAGAACAATCCTTTAGGCATAGATTGGCATCTCGTGCCTAATAGTGAGACCCATGCGGTGAAATAGCTTGGCTATAAGAAAGTAATCATGATCATATTAGATAAATAACTAAAGACATAAGATATGAGGAAATCATTCTTAATGATATTGTTAATAGTTTGCGCCCTTTTGGCGCAAGCCCAAACTCGTCAGCAGATGGGTGGCGTATATTATGCTTATCCTGCTCCCAAGAAGCCTGTTTCTGTAAAGGCTCCTGAAGGTTATACCCCTTTTTACATCAGTCATTACGGCAGGCACGGCTCTCGTTGGTTACCAAGTGATAGTCGTTATATTTGGGTAAACCAGCATTTTGATGATGAATCCAACTTGACTCCTTTGGGCAAGAAAGTGAAGGGATGGCTGACTCAGGTGTGGGAGAATGCCAAGGGCAATGGTGGTAAGTTGACAAAGCTGGGTGAAAAGCAGCATCGTGGTATTGCCGATCGTATGGCTCGCAATTTCCCTCAGATCTTTGCCAAGGGCAATCATGTGCAAGCTCGTTCGAGTGTGGTCGATCGCTGTGCTAAGAGTATGCTGGCTTTTACGGATGAATTGCGCCAACTCCAGCCATCGCTCGATATGGATGTGAAGACGGATTCTGCCGATATGGCTTGGATAGCCTATACCTCTCCAGAGGTCAAAGCCTTGGAAAATCGTACCCATATCGTGGCAAAGGTATCGCCTGATAGATTCTTGCACCAACTCTTCAAGGACATTACGAAGGTGGATGATCCGATGAAGTTGATGAGCGAGATTCATACCATCGCTTCCTCTATCCAAGACGTGGGCTTGAACTTCAAGTCTTATCCTCGCCAGATAGAGAAGGGATTGTATGGACTCTTCACAGACGAGGAGTTCAAGGCGTTTTATGATGCTAACAATCTTCGCATGACGATTTGCAATGGTGAATATCCTACGAATGAGAGAATCCCGGCTCGCTCTGCTATCTCTCTTTGGGAAAATGTTGAAGCTGAGGCCGACAAGGCATTGGCTTCAGATAGACCATCTGCCACTTTGCGATTCGGGCATGACACAGCATTGTATAGACTTTTATCCCTGTTTCGTTTCGATAAATGTAATTATTCTTCTAATAAGAATATACCAAATAAAGAAATTGCAACTGTTGAAGGCATCGATTTAATGGATAGAGTTGTGCCTATGGCTGCCAACTTGCAGATGGTGTTTTACAAAACGGATATTCCATTGCGTAATCTTCGTGAGCTTGCCGATACTGCTGCCATTGAGATAGATGTAGATACCGTGTTAGTTAAGTTCTTCCTCAATGGTCAACAGATGTCGTTGCCGCTTACTTCTGGCGATATTAGCGAAGAGGGGGACGATTGCTATGGTTGGAGTAGTGTGAAAGCCTATCTCAAAGAGCACATCCATCATTTGGAACATGTACGCCAACTGAATGCCATCAACACAATGGTGGGCACGGTTCGGGCGAATACCAAGACTGCTGGTAAGTTTGGCAAGGGAAGCGAGGAGCATGGTCAGACTTTGCCTGCTGTACTCGTGCCAAATGGTCAGAACTTCTGGACGCCGCAGACGCAAGACACCGAGAAGAAGTGCATTGCACCTTATTATTATAAGGACACGGAACTGCAAGGTTTCCGTAATAGTCACTGGATAGTGGGTGGATGTACCCAAGATTATGGCTCATTCACCATAGCAACCCTCGGTGGAAAACTCCGTTTGCAGCCAGAGGAGCGTGCCGCTCGTTTTTCGCATGAAGACGAGGTGTCGCATCCTCATTACTATGCTGTCAATCTAAGAGATGAGCATCTCAAGACGGAAATGACGGCATTGAGCCATTCTGCCATCTTCCGCATTACTCCTGACAAAGACGAGGATATCCACATAGTCATCAATCCTAACAGTGATGAGGGAGAGGGATATATCGAGATAGACACCTTGCGTCATCTCGTCTATGGTTATAATCCTGTGCATCGCATCTACCAGGGATGGGGTGAGCCTGCTGGATTCAGTGGACATTTCGTGCTGGATTATAGCGGTGAACTTAGTTTCGCTATTCCTTGCTCACACATGCCAAATCCTCAATATGGGGAGACACCGTGTGGCTTTGTTGATTTTGGAGTATTTTCAAAAGAAGGAAAAAAGCCTCAAGGACTATCTGCTAAGGGTAGCCGAAGCGGAGCTTGGCTTACCTTTAAGGGAAAAGCAGGAAAACCGATTGAACTTCGGGCGGCAAGCTCTTTTACATCTAAGGAAAACGCATGTGATAATCTCATCAGTGAGACGGCTGGCGGTTATGGCTTTGACGATTTGATGCGTAAGGCAGAAACTGTTTGGTGCGATAGGTTGCATACAATAGATGTGGAAAGTAAGGATGTGGCAAAGGTCAACCAATTCTATGGTGCATTATATCGTGCATCTTTCTTGCCTCGTGAGATGTCTGATGCGGATGGTGGTTATCCTTCTTTTGCTAAGGGGGAACACAAATACAACGAGGCTTGCAATGTGAATGGCTTTGATGGAAATGCTGACATGGATGAAACTGATGTGGTTGCAGAAGACACTGTTGTTGTAGATACGGTTGCGGTAGATGATGATAATTGGCCTTTAACTTATGGCGACTTCTCTATGTGGGACATCTATCGTGCAGAACTTCCTCTCTACAATATCATCACCCCGACGCTCTCTGGCGACATGATGCAGTCGCTGGTCAATATGTACAAGGAGGGCGGTTGGATGCCAATCTTCCCTTGTTGGAATAGTTATACGGCGGCGATGATAGGTGACCATTCGGGTGTTGCCTTGGCAGATGCTTATGTCAAAGGCATCCGTAGCTTTGATGCCAAAACGGCATACGAGGGAATGAGAAAGAATGCTTTCGAGAGTCCGAAGACCTTTGAGGAGTATAAGAACGGAATGGGAAGACGTGCCTTGAACTCCTATCTCCGATATGGTTATATCCCGATAGAGGATAGTGTGAAGGAGGCTTTCCATACCAACGAACAGACTTCGCGCACCTTGGAATATGCCTTTGATGACTTCGCTGTGGCGCAGTTGGCGAAGGCTTTGGCTGAGTCTTGCTCCGTTGAGGCAAAAGATGGCCCTTACACTCGGCAATCTCTGATGACTGATTACGCAGAACTGATGCGCCGTTCCGAGAACTGGCGAAATGTTATCAATCCTAAGACGGGATGGGCGGATGGTCGCCATCAGAACGGAAAATGGGAAGGTAATACTGACTTGGTGCATCGCAAGAGCTATATCACCGAAGGTGCTACTTGCCATTACACTTGGTATGTGCCTCAGAACATCCAAGGGCTTTTCAACGTTATCAACAAAAGTGTGGATAAGGCAGCTAAATGCTTGAATCGCAATGTGCAAGGCATTTCTCAATCAGACACGATGTCGGCAGTTGTCTCTCGATTGGACAAAATGTTTGACGAAGGCCTCTATTGGCATGGCAACGAGCCTTGCCATCAAGTAGCTTATCTCTATGATGCTGCAGGTGCTCCTTGGAAGACGCAACAGCGCATCCACCATATCTTGAATACGGAGTACAACGATACCCCTGGTGGCTTGTCTGGCAATGATGATGCTGGTCAGATGTCGGCATGGTATGTGTTCTCAGCTATCGGTTTCTATCCGGTATGCCCAAGTACTCCTTATTATTATATCGGCACACCAAGTTTTGACAAGGTGACCTTCAATTTGGAGAATGGCAAGAAGTTCGAAATCCAGGCACATGGCGTGGGCGACAAGGCTTTCTATATCCAAAAGATGCTCCTGAATGGCAAGCCGATGTCGGGCTATCAACTATCGCATGATGATATCCTCAAAGGAGGAAACTTGGAGTTTTGGATGGGAGAACGCCCAGCAAATGAAAGTAAATGATGAATTAACGGAAATACAAACACTGATATGTTGACTGACTCTTTAGACTATTTTATTTACGGGATGTGCGTCATGTTCTATTCCATGATGGTATGGATGTTCTGGCGCAAGGGCAGGGATACCTTGACCCAATTGATTATGTGGATTATGTTGTTGCAAGACATGGAGTGCTTCAAAGACCTCTTCTTCTTCGCTTATGACGGTCAACTTCACCTAGGTTGGCACTTGATGACGAGCGTTGATATGGTCATCATTCCATTTTATGTCTTTGTACTGATGGAATTGTGCAAGCCGGGATGGTTCTCCTTCAAGAAGTTGGGATTGCATGAGTTGCCTTTCGTGGCATTGCCGATTCTGTTCTTCTGCACGGACAAATCCATTTGGTATGATATGCTGATAGGGTGGGGTGGCATCTATGGTACGGCTACGCTCGTGCTTACCTTCTTCTTCATCTCTCAATATCATCGCCAGTTGAAGGAGCGATTCTCTTACCAGGAGAATATCAACCTCAACTGGTTGCGAGGCATCCTTGTCACTTTTTGGGGCATCTTGCTCATCTGGACATTCTGCAGCTACTATGACGATACCATCACCGACAAGGCTTATCTCGTCACCTCACTCGTGATGTGGATGGTTGTTTCATATTTCGTCTATCGGCATGAGTCGGTCATCGATGAGTTGAACGATACGGAGAACGAAGAGGAGGAAGAGGCAGACTTGGACTTGCATAGTTGTCAGTTGCCTCCAGAGGTGAGCGAGTCGGTAAGAAAACTCTTCGATGAGGAAAAGGTATTCTTGAATCCTCGTCTGAAGTTGTCGGATGTGGCTCGCAAGGTGGGAACCAACCGAACTTATCTCAGTCGTTTCTTCAACCAAGAGAATGGTTATACATTCTATGATTATGTCAACCAGCTCCGTGTGAAACATGCGGAACGCCTCTTGTCAAACACCAATTTGCCGATTTCTCTGATAGCAGACCAGTCGGGTTTCAACTCCCTATCTACTTTCCGCAGGGTGTTTAATAGTTATTATCAGTGTTCACCTCAGGAATATCGCAATCGAAAGAAATGAACTGATAATGAGTGACTTTTACGAAACGAATACTATATTTATACGTTTTAGGCGAGCCGAATTTACCATTTGGCTCGCCTTTTTTACGCTTTGGAGTATAGGTTTTCGTTTTATTTTGTTCCTTTGCAGCAGCAATTGATTCTATAACTAAAAACGTAAGATTAATATGGAAGAACAAAAGAACCTAGCCGCTTGGGAATGTTTGGACCAGGCTTTGTTTACTTCCTCGCATGTCAAGGCTAAGGACATGGAAAAAGGAAGCACTGATTGGGATAATGTTTATCCTGTATCAAAAGAGGAGACTGATAAGATGGAGGCTCTGGTGGATGAGGCTGTGCGTAAGGCTGATGATCCTACAGACTCTTTCTTCCGTGAGCGTGTGGCTGATTTGCGCGAGATTATCTCATATTCCTATAGTAAACATCGTACATGGAAGTGGTCTTTGATATTCGGTTCGATTATCGCTGCTTGCATCTTCTGGCATTTCAGCAATCAGGATAAGGAGAGTGCTCAGAAATATGCCAAGGATGTGGCTCTTGTGGAAAACTGGAAAAAGACTGATACCACGATTACTTATGATAAACTCAATGCAAGCTCGGAACTCAGTTATCAGCTTTATGAACGTCGCATTCAGTCTGCTAATGCTTATAAGTTGATGAAACTTCATGACTTGAAGAGGAATGCTGAGTCTTATAGGGAGGGCATGATGGCGGCAAAGCATAGTGCTGATACGGCCAAACTGGATAAGAATATAGAAATTTATAAAAAGCGCATGGCAGAATGCGAAGAAAAGATGGGAAAATGTCAGGACGAGTTTGGTGAAGTTGCTGATATGAATTTCGATGAAATCCAGAAAATGGCGCTCAAGGACACTAAGGGATTAGTGGATGATATTAATGATTCTGCTTCCACCAAGACTGGCTGGATGATTTATCTGATTATCCTGATACCTCTCTATATTATTTCTGGCTATCCGCGTGGTTATGTGATTTCTGCTCATCGCCGTCAGCATGGTTTTATGCGTACGCTTCAGAAATTCGGTTTTGCCGTGGCAAGTTTCTTCTTCGGTAGTGGTTTGCTGATGTCACTTCTTCCGGATAGTATCGTAGAATATCATTATACCAGTGGTAGGGTAGAAACAAGGAATGAAGGTAATCCGGCCAATATTGTCATTCTGGGTATCAAGTTTGGTTTGATGATTGCGGGTGTGCTTATTTTCTGTTTCGTCTCTGTTCTGATTATGACTATCGAAACCATTTCGGGGCTCAAGCGTAACTTTAATTGGGCTGCCTTGCTGAATAAAGGAAAGAAAGCACCGGTTGCCGTAGCTGAGGCTCCGATTAATGGAAGTAGTAATTAATGTATGAAGATGAATGGTCTATCTATTAGATAGTTACTAAGAAATTCAATATTGTGAGATTTTAAAGTAAGATAACAAAAAGGCGATTGGTTCACACCAATCGCCTTTTTGTTTCTATTGTGTTATTGCTTATTCTCTGTTGCTTCCGAAGATGCGAAGCAGATAGAGGAAGAGGTTGATGAAATCGAGATACAAGGTGAGAGCACCAAGCAATGCCAACTTCTGTGCGCCTTCGCTCATGTCATACTGTGTCTGGAGCATCTGCTTGATTTTCTGAGAGTCCCATGCGGTCAGGCCGATGAAGATGGCAACGCCTACGTAACTCAAGATGTAGTCAAAGCCTGGGCTTTTCAAGAACATGTTGACCACTGTAGCGATAATCAAACCAATCAATGCCATGAAAAGTATCTTGCCGATGGAGGTCAAGTCCTTCTTGGTGGAGTAGCCATAGAAAGCCATCGCTCCGAATGTGCCGGCTGTAATGAAGAATACCTTGGCAATCACCATTGGCTCATAGATGACGAAAATGGAAGAGAGCATCGCTCCGTTTAGTACTGAGTAAATGATAAATAGCAGTGTCGCCGTACTCAGTGACAAACGGTTGATGGCTCCGCTGATGGCGAAGACCAAGATGAATTCGGCGATAATCAAGCCCCACATCAAACCACGGCTTGTCACGATGGTCATCAATAGGGTAGGACTCGTTGCAACTCCGTATGCGGTAACACCAGTGATAACCAATGCAAGTGTCATCCACAAATATACCTTGCGCATCAAGGCGGAGAACACATTGGTCAATCCACGCTCTTTCTCATTGATGGCGAAACCAGAACTCTGCTGGTTTTGTTCATTTATAAAATTGAACATTTCTTTTTCTGTCATAGTCTTATTCTTTATTATAGTTTATAATCTAGTGTATGCTCAGCCTAGCTTTGTGCAAAATGGCACATTGCTATCTGTTTGAAACAAGTGCAAAGATAATGCCATTTCTCGAAAGTTGCCTCTTTCTCTCGAATTATTAACATTTATTCTGTTGTTGTGGCATAATTTTAAGTCATGCAGTCTTTGCTATATGTATGTACTCTTGTAAATAATTTTTAAGCATTGTCTGTTTATGCCGGTCATTTAGTTTCTGATGCTCCCTAGTACCACTTTCATTTTTCCCTAGTTAGGTAAAAATTCTTCCCTAGTTAGGCGTGAATTTTTACCTAGTTAGGGAGCGGCGAAAGTGTAGTGCGTCGTTTTTCTGCATCTAGAGGTATTTGTAAAGATCTTGTGAACATTATTAAAATTGCGCCTACGTATGTGCACGCTCACGCACACTGGAGCGTGCGCATATATATAATAATGAGCGGTGTTGATTATCTCTCACGAAAATGTGAACGCTTGTTAAAATCATAACTTTTTTGAAACTTTTTTCTCGAAATATTTGGTGGAATGGAAAATAGTTAGTACTTTTGCACTCGCTTTTGAGAAATACACTTCTCGCTAGCAATAAGGAAAGAGTTCTTTGAAAGATTTTACATAAACAGACAAGTAGTACAAGAAGCGGTTTGACTTACACCTTATTATATATAAGGGTGAAAGTTAGACTGGGTAAAAGAAACGAACCGTCAAGCAATTGACAAGTCAGGTTTTCGAAACTTCAATAAACTATTAAGGATTTTCGTCCTAAGTACAGACAAAACAAACCGATTCTCCCAGCAATGAGAGATGAAGTAAAAATGATATTTTACAATGGAGAGTTTGATCCTGGCTCAGGATGAACGCTAGCTACAGGCTTAACACATGCAAGTCGAGGGGAAACGACATAGTTAGCTTGCTAACTTTGGGCGTCGACCGGCGCACGGGTGAGTAACGCGTATCCAACCTGCCCACCACTTGGGAATAACCTTGCGAAAGTAAGACTAATGCCCAATGACATTGAGTGCAGACATCTAATCTCAATTAAAGATTTATCGGTGATGGATGGGGATGCGTCCGATTAGCTTGTTGGCGGGGTAACGGCCCACCAAGGCAACGATCGGTAGGGGTTCTGAGAGGAAGG
>UMLJ01000926.1_pt1 | contig 21506 bp, 9 predicted proteins | sample 1966521 | NCBI WGS metagenome assembly UMLJ01 (sample SAMEA4836199, study PRJEB28245) | human gut metagenome | biome: gut microbiome; material: fecal sample | place: Denmark | collected 2008
ACCGAGAATCTTGACACCTCTATCAAGCTCATCAATCTGGCAGTTCCAGCAACGGAGAATCCGGGGAATCCAGTGAATCCAGGTAATCCGGATGATGCCGGCAAGGATAATCCATCAGGTGGTGGCAGCCAGACCACAGGAGGTGGTGGCCAGACTGGTGGCGGTGGCAACACCGATAACACCCAACAGGGTGGCAGCGGAACCACGGATAGCGGTTCTACAGATGAAGGCGGCGGCGACAACGTAAATTTTTAGCCGATAATCGTATCATCCGATAGAAGGAAGCCGTATGGCGTCAGGGGCATTCCGAGAGCATCAAGAGGCGGGAATCATCTGCAACAATCATCAAAAGTAAGCTCTGCACGGGTGCCTGGGTCATAGGGTTTCCTTCTTAGGATACCTCCCTAGTTATGAACTTTTTAGTTGAATCAAGTTTTAGTAAATCAAGTATTAGTAAAGTCAAGTTTTAGTAAATCAATTTTTAGTAAATCATCAGACCATGAGAAAAGAAACCATCAAGAAGATCATCAATCTTATCATCACAGTACTTACCGCCATCGCTTCTGCCGTCTGCGTGCAGAGCTGCAAGGGCCTGTAATGAATCCATCATCAGTAATCAGTTTTCTGTAATCAGTTTTCTATAATCAGTATTCAGTAATCATTAACAAGAGTTGCCTATGATCAAGAACAGAAAGATCAATTTAATCGTCATCCACTGCAGTGCCACCCGAGTCACCCAGGACTTCACGGTAGGCGAGTTGGAGGCGTGTCATTTAGCCCGTGGTTTCCGTGACATCGGTTATCACTATTACATCACGAAGGACGGAGTGATTTATCCGTGCCGTCCGGAGTCGGAGCCTGGAGCTCATGCCCGTCATTACAACGCCCACAGCATCGGCATCTGTTACGAGGGTGGTCTGGATGCCAATGGTCGTCCTGCCGACACCCGCACGCCAGCCCAGAAGGCTGCGATGCGAGAGCTTCTGAAGAGCCTCTGTACCGACTATCCTGAAGCCGAGATCCTGGGTCATAGAGATCTCCCTGGCGTTCACAAGGAGTGTCCATGTTTTAATGTCAAGAAGTGGCTCACCTCCATCCATTTCCACATATAATTTTCCGTACTCATCTCATATACTTTCATTTCCACTCCCCAATCTTATGTCCCGCATAAGGTTGGGGCTTTTTCGTATAAATCTAGAAAATGCTGCCATTTATGCGATTTTCTGCCATCAAAATTTGCCCATCTTCTACATTTTTATTAAATTTGCACGAAAAAGCATAAAATATACAGGTATATGACAGCATTCTCATCAGGACAAAGAATCTGTGTCAGAGGCGAAGAGTTCCGAATCACTCGTGTTGAAAGAAACTACGATGGCAAGGAAATTCTATATGCTGATGGTCTCAGCGAACTTGTCGCAAACAAACACTATATCTTCGACACCAAAATCGAAGAAGAAAACAACAACAAAATCATGATTGTCTCTGCCACCAACACCCAATTGGTTGCAGATGACAGTCCGCAATGCCGTGCCACCCGATTGTTGGTTGAATCAACCATCCGTGGCAACGACTATTATTCCAAGAAGATTTGCGTTGCTCAAAAGGGTGCCTTCAATGTAGCCGACTATCAGATGGAACCTACATTGAAAGCGCTTGAACTGCCACGCCCTCGCCTACTCATTGCAGATGGCGTAGGTCTGGGAAAGACCATAGAGGTGGGAATCTTCCTCAGCGAAATGATACGCCGAGGAAGAGGCCGCCGTATCCTTGTATGTGCTTTGAAAAGTATTCTTGCTCAATTCCAGGAAGAACTGTGGAATCGCTTTGCTATCCCACTGATGCGTCTCGACAGTACCGGCGTGGATCATATCCGCATGAACATTCCGATGAACAAGAATCCTTTCGACTACTATGACAAGACCATTATCTCTATCGATACGTTGAAGAATAACGGTAAGTTCCGTGCCTGGCTGGAAAAGACCCGCTGGGACATCATCGTCATTGATGAATGTCATACGGTAGCCAATGAAGGAAGTCTTCGTGGCCAATTGGCTCAGTTCCTTGCCAACCATTGCGACAGTCTGATTCTCACGTCAGCCACACCTCATAATGGTTCGGCAGAATCATTTGCCAATCTGATGCGTATGCTTGAACCTACTTCCATTCCTCGTGATGGAGAATATACCAAGGAAGATGTGGAGAAGTATTACGTGCGCCGTTTCAAAAACGACATAGAAGACGAGAACATCCGCCAGAACTTCCAGGAACGAAAGGTGATTTCTGTTGATGTGGAACTGGCTCCTCAGGAAGAGGCGCTGCTTGCCCTGCAACAGAAGATTAAATTCCGCTCCCTGAAGGATGAGACCGATGAGGAGCATCGGGATCTCCTCTTTGCCTTCTCCCTGTTCAAGACCTTCCTTTCCAGTCCTGCGGCTGCTTTGAAGGCTGTCAACAACCGACTGGCAAAGGACCACAACAATACCGAGGAACTGGAGAATCTGAAAGGAATCCTGGAAGAGATGAACCAGCTGCAGATTGACTCCCGCTATGAAGCCTTCAGAAACAAGTTGAAGGAACTCAAGTGGAAAGGTACCAAGAAAGATGAGCGTATCGTGGTGTTCACCGAACGCATCGAGACCATGAACTATCTGGCTGCCCGCATGAAAGAAGACTTCAAGATGAAAGATGACCAGATTGTACTCTTCAACGGCAGTCTGTCGGATACCGAACAGGAAGAACTGGTGGCTGACTTCGGCAAGGAAGACAGCAAAATACGTGTGTTCCTGTCTTCTGACTCCGGTTCACAAGGTGTCAATCTGCATTATTACTGCCACTTGATGTTCAACTACGATATTCCTTGGAGTCTGATTACCCTGGAACAGCGAAACGGACGCATCGACCGCTATGGTCAGAAAGAGACTCCATACATCTATTATCTGATAGCCAAGAGTACGAGCGACAGTGTTCGCAGCGACATGGCTATTCTCAAGAAACTGGTAGATAAGGAAGAGGAAGTACACAAGACCCTGGGCGATGCCCTCAGCGTCATGAACCTGTATAGCGCAGAGAAGGAAGCTGTAGCCGTAACCAAGGCCATCAAGACCCACGACACCCATTTCCTGGAAACCAACCAGGAAGGCGAAGAGCAAAAGACCCGCCGTCGCCGTGGCGGTTTCTTCTCTCTCGGCAAGAACACGACACCAGCCAAAGAACACAAAGTGCTGTACGAGCCTCAACTTAGCCTCTATCACGACGATATGCAGTTCTACCGTGACCTCTTTGCCGAACTGGAAAGCAAGGGGCGCAACGAACATGGAGAGATACAGGTGGTAGATGCTGAAATTCCATACGTGGAGGCAATGGAAAGCAAAGACCTGAAAGAGGTACTCTACGATATTCCTCGTGAGGCATTGCCTACCGACCGTGTCTTCCGTCTCTGCAACAACCGAAAGGTGGTCATGGATGCCATTGCAGATTCCCGAAAGGAAAACAATAACAACTGGGCAAAGTTCCAGCCGCTCTACGATCTGCACCCTATCATCCAGTATCAGCTCACCAAGTTGGCTGCATCCGTTCCTAAGGAACAGGCATTCGTGGTCAAGCATAAGATGTTCCCTCAGGAAACAGCCCTCTTCCTGATGTATGGAAGTGTAGCCAACGGATTGGGACAGACACTCGTGAGCAAGTTCTTCGTGGTACCGATGAATATCCAGAAGGGTACCCTCTGCGAGGCGCCTTACTCCCTGGATGATATGCTGAAAAAGTATCCCGATATGATGAACACCATCTATCAGGAGTCTGTGAGCGAGGAAGAACTGGCTCTACTCCAGGACTTGCTCTCTGATGCCCTCGAAAATGGAGAGACTCAATATATGTATAGCCGACAGAACGAGGAGAGTCACAAGATGAGCCAGCAACTCGAGATCTACAGACAGAAACTTGCCCACTGGGCAAACCAGGCCAAGCAGCAGCTCAGTATCCAGTTTGGTGAGGATGTCGTCCAGTTCCGCCAGAAGGCATACAGCAAGGCAGAAGAAGAAATCGAAACCATCGTCAGCAAGCAAAGCCAGTTTAACAACGACTTGTTTACGCTCGACAACAACGAACCTTACATCAAGGTTCTAGCCGTATTCTTTAACAGATAAACTAAAACGTTATGGCAGAAAACGTAAAATATAAATTCATCCAGAATGTGGGAGACTATTTCCCTTCAGGATATTTCTCTGAGGACTTTATCGATAAGGTCCAGAAGGCATCAGGCTTGAACTCCGACCAGATGACGGAGCTGTGCAAGCCATACGTAAAACTTCGTGGCGAGTACGAAAAGTACAAGAACTACATCCTCAACACCCATCCGCGTGTCAAGGATGCCATCAAGCATACCCACGACTTCCATACCCTGCTGCTCAATATCCTGGGCTACGATACTACCTGCGCCTACCAGCAGTTCATCACCATCAACGAGGACGACCATTCCGTGGTTCCCGTGCGCCACATCCTTACCCGCAACGGCAAGACCACGATGCTCGTGATGGAGATGCAGCATCTCATCAAGACCGATGAGCAGGAACCAGCCGGATTGTTCGAACAGCAATATAATGTGGTGGAAGATGGACAGACTTCCTCTGTTATCATCCGCCACCAGCAGTACTATGCCGGTCAATGGAGCGAACTCTTCACATTGCCTAAAGACGAGGAGACTCATATCTCTCCTGCCGTTATCAACAAGGCGATAGACGCCATCTTCCTTTTGCCGGAAGAGCACCGCCCTCATTTCATCCTGATGATGGCAGGCAACACGATGTTCCTGCTCGATTCCGACAAGTGGAACCGTGGAAGCTACCTGGAGTTCTCCATGGATGAACTCTTCTCGCAGGCAAGCATCTCTGCATTCCGCAAATACTACGCCCTCTTCCATCTGCTTATCTGCAAGGATACACTGGCAGCAGACAGCGAATCGGTATTGATGGATAAGCTCGTAGAAGAAAGCTACAAGAGTGCCTATGAGGTTACCAAGGACTTGAAGGAAGGTGTGATTCTCTCTGTAGAGACTCTTGCCAACGAAGCCTTGTGGTATTGGAAGAAAGAATTAACCAATCCTGATACCACATTGAAGAGCAACCCGTTAAGCAGCATTGATTATACCGATGATACATTCGAGGCAGAAGTAAAGGACGACTGCCTTAACATCATCTACCGTCTGCTCTTCATCTTCTATGCCGAGAGCCGTGATGAACTGGACATCCTGCCTACCAAGGACGAGGTTTATAAGGACGGTTACTCGCTGGAGATGCTCCGCGACCTGGAGAAAGCACCGATGAGAACGGAAGAAAGCCGCAACGGTTACTTCTTCAACGACAGCCTCAACGACCTCTTCTGGCTCCTTGCCAACGGCTACCGCCAGGGGCAGCAGGATAACAAGAGCTTCTCGGTAAGAAAGATTGATTCTCCTCTTTTCGACAACAGAAGATTGCATCACCTCAAGGATGTAAAGATCCGCAATATTGAATGGCAGAAGATTATCCGTGCCCTCTCTCTGAGCAACCGCGACAAGCAGGTGGGCAGAATCAGCTACGCCAATCTCGGCGTCAACCAGTTGGGTAGCGTATATGAGAGTCTTCTCGCCTACCGCGGTTTCTATGCCGAACAGGATTATATCGAAGTACACAAGGTGGGCAAACCTGAGGAAGGAACTTTCCTGGTACCTTACAGCCGAATGGATGATTTCGAAGCAGACGAGATTCTATGCGATGAACAGGGTGAACCTAAGATTCTGCCACAGGGCACCTTTGTCTATCGTCTGAATGGTCGTGACCGCCAGAAGTCTGCCAGCTACTATACGCCTGAGGTTCTGACCCGAAGCACCGTGAAATATACCTTGAAGAGCATCCTCGACGAGGTGGCTGAGGGCAAGCGCAAGGCGCAGGACCTCCTCGATTTGAAGATCCTTGAACCTGCTATGGGTGCTGCCGCCTTCCAGAACGAGGTAATCAACCAGCTGGCTGAGGCTTATCTCACCTATCAGCAACAGCAACGCCACGAAGCTGGTTTCAAGGAGTGGCGCATCGCCCCAGACCACTATCGTGATGAGCTTCAGAAGGTGAAGGCGTATATTGCCACACACAATGTTTATGGAGTCGATTTAAACCCAACTGCCATTGAGCTGGGTAAACTATCGCTGTGGCTGAACGTAATCCATAAGGACATGGAGACTCCGTTCTTCTCCAACCGTCTGGCTTTAGGCAATGCCGTGATTGGCGCCTGGCTGAAAGTCTATGACAAGAAGGATATTATAGGTCATTCTGTTACCGTTAAGGGCAAATACAAATTGCTTCCTAACGAATGGTGGACCAAAGCACCTCATAAGATTCACTTCAATAAGGTGAACTTCGAGAATGGAAAGGTAAAGAGTGCCGTAAAGCGTTCGGTGAATGAGATTTACCACTTTCTGTTGCCTGACAAGAACATGCTTGCCGTGCGCAGCATCAAGGATGTATTCATCCCTGCTGATGCTACGGAAGAAGAGCGATTGAAACTGAAAGAGACCCGCAAGGCGCAGATCAAGGGCATGAAGGAGATGCTGGACGACTGGACAGCCCCTATCAGCAGTGAGGAGTTCCAGATTCTGCAACGCATCTCTGCCAAGATTGATAAGCGATTGCTGGAGTACTTCACCTTCCAATGGGACATTGAGCGACTGACCAACAACAAGACCGACCTTTGGGGCGTCACCTATGCAGGAGAGAAAGACCTCCAGTTCGGAACTTTGGCAGAAAACTATGCCGAGAAAGAGCGACTCAACGATACTCGCTACCGCCACGACAACGCATACTTCCGTCTGAAGAATGTGATGGACTATTGGTGCGCCCTTTGGTTCTGGGAATTTGATGATGCCCATGAACTGCCAAGCCGCCGTGAATATTGGAGCGACATCGAGGCTATTCTGGACATCAAGGACTCAGAATTGGATGCCCGTACAGCCAAAGCTTTGAAGATTTACGTAGAGAAGGACGGACAGCTGGGCTTCTTTGGAGAGAACCATCAGAACGACCTGTTTGCACAAGCCCAGTATGAGAACATGGTACACGAAGACTCTCATCATGATGAGGATACAGACTTGGAAGGCAACGATGAGGTAAGCGAACTGAAGACGCAGTCGAAGGAAGAAATCTTAGGCGACACCCAGGGTGCCGTCCGCACCTTCTTTGATGATAGTATGCGCTTCAAGACCGTGAAGAAATATGCCGACCGCTACCATTTCTTCCACCCGATGCTGGAGTTTATCGAGGTGTTCTGGCTGAGAGATGGATTCGATATTATCTGTGGTAATCCACCTTGGATCAAGTTGGAATTCAACGAGGCTAACATCATTTCGGATAAGTACCCAGAGGTGGCTATCCGCAAGGTGTCGGCACCTGATGTGCGCCAGCGCATCAACGACTTTTTGGGCAATCCTGCCATGAAGGATCTTTACGAGTCAGAACAATATGAGAACGTAGGAAGCACTGCGTTCTTAAACGCTTTTTGTAACTATCCGTTGTTGGTTGGTCAACAGACAGATTTATACAAGTGTGTTTTTGAAAACACAATGGATTTGACTTCCGAAGAAAAGGGATTTATTGGACTTATTACTCCAGAAAGTATATATGATGATACAAAGGGGCAGCCATTTAGAAGAGAATTATATCAGCGTTTGCGTTATCATTTTCAGTATAATAATGAATATAAGCTTTTCGATATAGGGCACACAAGATGCTATGGAACATCAATAATTTCGAGTAAGAGTAAAAAGATTCATTTCCTCTTGATTAATAATCTGTTTCATCCGGCCACAATAGATGGTTGTTTTGCACATGATGGACATGGATTGTGTGGTGGAATAAAAGACACTAAAGGAAATTGGAATTCTCAAGCACATAAAGATCGTATTGTAAAAATATCAAACAAAGAATTACAGGTGCTTTCTGATATATTTGAAGATGGAACTACTGGCGATTGTGCAAAATTGGTAAGCATTCACACAAAAGAAGTCGTAAAAGTATTAGAAAAAATAGAAGCTTTTGATTCACATGTTAGAGACTTTAAACATATAATAACAGTTTGCTTTGATGAAACTGGTGCTCCTAAAGCAGGACTCATAAAACGTAATACTCACTACCCAAATGTAGATGAGTATGATATGATATATAATGGTCCTCATTTTTATGTAGCAAATCCATTCAGTAAAAACCCTCGTAAAGAATGTATTGTTGCAAATAGAGACTATGATATGATAGACCTTATGACTATGACGAAAGGCTTTATGTCTCGCTCTAATTATTGCAGATTAATTTCAATAAATGATTTTAAATCATACATTCAAGGATTTAAAATCGAGCAAAAAGATGGCAATGAAGTCTTTGACAATTATATAGACCATTATAAGGTTGGCTTTAGAAATATGATGAGCCAAATTGGCGAAAGAACGTTGATATGTGCTGTTTTACCTGGTAAAACAGCACATATCCACGGTGTTCGTTCTATCTCGTTCCTCGATAGAACGAACACCGTGGATATTGCTGCACTTTGTGCATCAATAGTAATGGACTTCTACATGAAGACTATTGGCTCAGACAATTTGATGCCATCTCGTATGCAGTCTTTCCCTCTCGGCGTAGCCGAGAAATTCCAGCCAGCCATGTACTCTCGTACCCTCCTTCTCAACAGCCTCACGGTCCACTACGCTGACCTCTGGCAGAGTTGCTGGCGTCCTGAGTACGCTCAGGAAGAATGGTCACTCTCCGACCCTCGCCTCAAGCCATTCACTGGCTTAACCGAGGAATGGACATGGGATACACCTTTGCGCAATTACTTCGAGCGTCGCCAGGCTTTGGTGGAAATCGATGTATTGGCAGCGATGGCATTAGGCTTGTCTTTAAAAGACCTGGAGCTTATCTATACCATCCAGTTCCCTGTACTCCAGCAGAACGAGAACGACACCTGGTATGATGCCAAAGGTAACATCGTCTTCACCTGCTCAAAGGGATTGAATGGTGTAGGCTGTGAGCGCAAGGAATGGGAAGCCATCCGTGGCAACCTCAGCGAAGACAGCATGACCTACGAAGGCACGGAAGCCACCTACATCCACACCATCGACCCCAAGAAGAGCGAAATGTATGGTGGCGAGCAAGTAACCTACTATGCCCCTTACACGAAGTGTGACCGCATAGCCGACTATCGCCGTGCCTGGGCATTCTTTGAGAACAGACTTTAATTTTGCACGCGCGCGTGCAAAATCTACCAAACGAACTCGCAAGAATATGAAGACTATACATAACAGCATAAGCGAACTTGAAAAAGTTCTGCAAGAATATAAGCAGTTGGGCATACAAGACCAGATAGACCATAAAAAGTTTTATCTGTACTCCATCATCACCCACTCCACAGCCATCGAAGGTTCCACCGTAACCGAGATAGAGAATCAACTCCTCTTTGACGAAGGCATCACTGCAAAAGGAAAGCCGATGGTGGAACAACTCATGAACCTGGACTTGAAACAGGCTTATGAGCAAAGCATGATTTGGGCAAGCGAACACCATTCGTTCTCTATCCAGATGCTAAAGAATCTCTCAGCCATCTTAATGCGTAATACAGGCAGTCATTATAGTACGCTGATGGGTGACTTCGATTCCTCAAAAGGAGACTTACGCTTGGTGGGGGTTACAGCAGGTATTGGAGGACGTTCATACATGGACTACAGAAAGGTGCCAATGAAACTGGAAGAGTTTTGCAAACAGATGAATGAGCGCCGAGAAGCCCTGATCAAAAATCCCAATCCTATCGATGCTTATCTGCTCAGTTTTGATGCACACGATATTCTCGTTACCATCCACCCATGGGTAGATGGCAACGGCAGAATGTCTCGTCTCATTATGAACCATATACAATATGAGTTTGGTCTTATCCCTACCAAGGTAGTCAAAGAAGACAAAGCCGAATACATACAAGCCTTGAATGATTCAAGGGAAGAAGAAAGCATGGTTCCTTTCCAGCTATTCATGATCAAGGAGCATATCAAGAATCTGAGAAACGAAATAGCAGAGCATAAAAAATCACAAAGCGAAGATTTCGCTTACCTGGAGACCAAGGTGGACCAGAAAGGTGGACCAGAAAGGTGGACCAGAAAAAGGAAAGGTGGACCAGAAAAAGGAAAGGTGGACCAGAAAAGTGGACCAGAAACTAGGATTTCCATCTTACAGCTCATACAAGAGAATGAATGCATCACTTCAAGAGAGATGTCTAACAGATTGGGAATCAATCGAAGTGCCATATCTAAACATCTCAAAAAGATGCAAGAAGAAAACATTATTCGTCGTGAAGGCTCACAAAAGTCAGGCCGATGGGTTATCATTAAATAAAACAAGCAGCTTATGTTACCTTTGCAACAAGCATACGAGGTACGTTCCGCCGTACTCGAATATATCAAAGCCACTTTCCACTTCAAGGACAATGAAGTGGGAAAGGCTTTCTACCAGTTTATTGAGGATTCCAGAAACGGACTCTTCAAGGGTCCTTATGTCTCCCTGAAAACTCCCTTTGTAAAGGCAAAGGAAGATGAGCAGATTCCCTTGGATATCCGTCCGCCGTTCACTCCTCACCTGCACCAGATACAGGCTTTCCGCCGTCTGACCACCCACGATGGGCATCAGCCAGAACCTACCCTGCTCACCACAGGAACCGGTTCGGGAAAGACCGAATGTTTCCTCTTCCCGGTACTCGACTACGTATATCAGATGAACCGGGAGAAGGTTTGCCCAGGTGTGAAAGTCATCATCCTCTATCCTATGAACGCCCTGGCTAGCGACCAGGCAAAGCGTCTTGCCGAAGCCATTTGGGGAACGGAAGAAGATCACCCGTTGAGAGGCAAGGTAACAGCCGGACTCTTTATCGGTGAAGGCACGAACCCCAAGGAGCACCCTACCCAGATGGGGAAAGACCATATCATAGAAAACCGAGACAGCATTGTACATGGCGAAGTTCCCGACATCCTGCTTACCAACTTCAAGATGCTCGACTATGCCCTGATGCAGCAGAAATATACTCCCTTGTGGCGAGGCAACCTAGGAGCAAGAGAACCGATGCTCAAGTTCCTGGTATTGGATGAGTTGCACACCTACGATGGCGCACAGGGCACGGATGTAGCCAACCTCATCCGACGTCTGAAGCTGAAACTGAATCTGCCGGAGCACAGACTTACCCCAGTAGGAACGAGTGCCACCATCGGCAACAAGGAAGACTCCAAGCAACTGCTGTGCGAATATGCCAGCAGCGTATTCGGCGAAGAGTTTACAGCCGAAAGCATCATAGAAGAGCACCGTATCAGCGTGGAAGACTTCTTTGCAGACATCACGGAAGATGGACTGCCGGAGAAGTATGACCTGAAGCGATGCACCCTGAAAGAAACCAAGACCGTGGAAGCCTACCTGCGCACCATCCGACAGATCTGGTTGCCAGGCTGCAAAGCCGACCGGGCAGAAATAGGCACAAGACTCAGAAAACTGCAGATATTCAAAGACCTGCTGAGCGTTACCACCCAAGGCATTATCACCATGGAACAGCTGGGCAAACAGTTGGGAAGAAAGAATGCCGGTTTTCAGCGAATGCTCCTCAACTACCCAGCCTATGCAAATATAGCACTGGAGAATATGCTTGCCCTGATATCAGAGGCTAAGATGCCAGGCGGAAGGTTTCCGCTGCTCTATCTCCAGGTGCAGCTGTGGCAGAGAGAGCTGAGTGGCATTCAGCGGTTTGTACAGAATGAACCGGAGTTCACATGGAGAGACAGCATCCCTATGGACGACCGCATCTCCCTGCCAATCTACTTCTGCAGAGACTGTGGAAGCAGCGGTTGGATTACCACCAAGAAGGCAACCGAGCGGAAGTTTGCTACAGATGCATCAGCCATCAATACAGCATTCATGGATGGGGACAAGGATGTAATTCTTATGAATACAGAAAACAGGAAGAATGAGCCTATCGAGGATTACATCAACCAAAACGGAGTAAATGAAACACTCTATATCCATCCAGACGACCTGACCATCGGTGTCAAGACCGACCCTGAAGTGCTCAGAGTAAGAGTACTGAGCCGCAGGATATTTGCCCAGAATGGCAAGTCGCTGTTCCTGGACAAGAAGTGCCCGCTCTGCATGAGCGATTCACTCACCATCGTGGGCGGCAGAACCACCACACTATCGTCGGTGGGCGTGAGCCAAATCATGGCAAGCGACATGGACAGCGAGGATGCGAGCAAACGAAAGATGCTGAGTTTCAGCAACTCGGTACAGGATTCAGCCTATCTGGCAGGTTACTATGAAATCAGAACCTACCGCTTCCTCTTCCGCCAAAGTATCCAACAATATCTCAAGACGATAGACAAGCCCGTCAGTCTGGAAGAGTTGCAGGAGGGTTTTAAGAAATACTGGAAAGCAAGACTGGAGGGCGACGAGTACTACTATCGCTTCATACCAGACGACCAGATAGAGAAAATAGACTTGAAAAAGAACTATCGCAACCCTGCTACAGGCGAGCTGACCGATAAGTTCAAGAAAGAGTTTGACCTGAGAGTGGATTGGGAAATCTGCTCTGAGTTTGGTATGATGTCAACCCGAGGTCGTACTTTGGAAAAGATGGGTTCCAGTGCTACCCTGTTCAGGGAGAACGACCTGCGCCTGGTATTCCACAAAATGGAAACATGGCTGAACGAAAACCATCTTGACTTTATATGCAAGGAAGAACCAGCCTTCCTTCACTTTGCCAATGGCATATTGCATCGTCTGCGCCAGCGTGGTGGCATAGACCATGAATTCCTGCGTCTGTACCGCACGCAACAGTTGAAACCCGTGATGCTCAACTGGCCTCGCCAGAGCAACATCCACTTTCTGTATCGTGGATTCCGCTCAACCCGTGTGCCACACATGATAGGCTATCAGCCAGTGAAGACCAAAGATGAAGTACTGGATGTGACGACTGTAAGAAACAATCGCCGCAACTGGTTCTACAACTATTTCATCAAGTGCCTGATACCACAGGATATGATGTTCCAGCCCAACGTAGAACAGATCAACGACTTCTATGTGATGCTGCTCAACACTATGACCGACTGTATGATTCTGGATAAGAAGGAGGCTCATGGCATGGTGAACTATGCCATCCGCCCGGATGCCATCTATGTGGAGGCAGGAGTCAGAAACCTGAAGTGTGACGAATGCGAATCACACCTGTTTGTTGGCAAAAGTGATACTTTGAGCGAAGGCACCCATTGCCTTGACTTCAAGTGCGATAAGGGTATTTACGAAGAAGGAGAATCGATGTCAGATAACTACTATCGCCAGGTATATGACAGAGAATCTTCTCCTCGTATCTATGCACACGAACATACGGGACTTCTGGACAGAGAGGTAAGAGAAAGGATTGAGCATGAGTTCAAAGACCATACCGACGAAAACGGCAAGCCACTGCAGCATGCCATCAATGTACTGACCGCCACCTCTACCCTGGAGATGGGTATTGACATCGGTGACCTGAACGTAGTAGCCAATACAGGCATTCCACCCAAGCCAGGCAACTTCCTGCAGCGCATCGGACGTGCGGGTCGTAAGGAAGGTTCGGCTCTGGTGCTCAACTATGCCAAGGCGGGCAAGCACGACATGTTCTACTTTGCCTCCCCATTGGAGATGATGGAGGGTGAAGTGAGCACTCCAGGATGTTTCCTGGAGGCTAGAGACATCTTGCGCCGCCACTTCCTAGCCTATTGCATTGATTCATGGGTAAGTGCAGACAGCAACAACGAGATTCCGAACGTGCTCAGGGAACTGCATCTCAACCATACTCTGCTGACTGATCCGAACTTCTTCATCAACCGAATATTCGAATACATCAAGGGAAATCTCATCCAGCTGGAAGAGAGATTCAGAGAGCAGTATCCCCAGAATACGCAACCCGTATTGGATGAACTCTTTGCTACGCTCGACTCCACCAAGTTCTATGAGCATGTGATCGTAGAGTTTGGAAACCTGATAGAGCGCATCAACCAGATACGAACAGAAAAGACCCATATTGGAAAGATGCTCAAGGAGATTCCTATGAACGATACGATGCGCCGGACAGAACTGCTAGATCAGAACAGTAGTCTGAGAGCTCAGGAAGATATGATCAACAAGGAGATTGTTGTGGAGTTTATGACCAATGCCGGTCTGCTGCCAAACTACGCCTTCCCGGAAACAGGCGTCAAGTTGACCGCTACTATCTTCTCCAAGAAGGCATTGGGCGATGAGGCAGGAAATACGCCAGAACCAACTACCCTGGAGCTGGTAAGACCAGCCTCGCAAGGAATCAGGGAGCTGGCTCCCGACAACAAGTTCTATACACAGAAACTGAAGTTGCCAATCAACGGTTTGTCGCTGAAAGACAGAGCCGATTCAGTAAAGATGCTGAGATACTGCAGCGACTGCGATGCACTTGCCACCGAAGACATGCCAGAATACAACCTGAATACCTGCCCTAAATGTGGCAGCGATTCCTGGCACGCCAACAAGCATAAGTTTCTGAAGTTTACGGCTGCACTATCCAGCTGTTACCGCGACAAGGCTGCCATCAACGACAGCAAGGAAGAGCGTGAGGAGGAGTTCTACAAGACCATGAAGCATTTCCGTTTCGACCACAATGGAGCCATTCATTCGTATGGTCTGAAAAAGGTGGGCTTCGGTATTGAGTTCTGCAAGGACGTAACCCTGACAGAGGTGAACTATGGCAGCAGGAAGCAGCTTGCCGACCAGGTAACCATCAACAAGCAGCAGCACATATCGGGACTGGGCTTCGTTACCTGCCGGTATTGCGGCAAATCGACTCCTGTGCTCTATGGCACAATGGACGCCAAGGAGATGCATCATCCTTACTGCAACCATAAGGAAATAGGTTATCCTGCCGATGCTGCCCATGCAGATACATTCGACAGTCTGTATCTTTACCGAAGCATGCATACGGAGGCTATCAAGGTATTGCTCCCTGTACAGCTCTTTGAAACAGAGGCTTCATCACAACTGTTCAAGGCTGGCATCGAACTGGGTATGCGCCATTACTACAAGAGTAATCCGGAGCACCTGCGCATAGATACCTACCAGGAATACAACAAGGCTACGCAGAACTTCGACAACTATCTGGTTATATACGATACGATACCGGGTGGTACGGGCTATCTGTCGAAGCTATATAATAAGGTGGAGTTCTCAAAACTCATAGAAATCAGCTATGAGCATATCCGCAACTGTGAATGTCAGCGAGAAGGCAAGGACGGCTGCTACCATTGTATCCTGAGCTATGGAAACCAATGGCAACGCCAGAACCTGAGCCGTGCAAGAGCTGAAGAACTGTTCAAGAAGATTGTTGACCAATTGGATCATTGGGAAGACATCAACGGTTCTGTGGGCAACATCACGAGCAGTGGTGTCATTGAGGATAGCGAGTTGGAGATTCTCTTCGTCAAGACAATGGAGAATGTCTGCAAGAAAAAGCACTGGAGTTGGAAGAAAGAGGTGGATGCCGTGGACGAGACATATAACTATCAGCTTATCATCAAGGATGATGAACGGGAGATTAAATATATTGTCCTTCCACAATATAAACTGGGTCCATCGCTGGGCGTAGAGAAAACCACCGTTCCGGATTTCCAGTTTATCTGTGCCTATGCTCAGGTAAAGGGTCAGGAACAGGAAGTTCAGAGCATCCCGCAATGGTCTGTATTCATGGACGGCTACGATTATCATGCCAGCAAGCAGAACCTTCGTTTCTACAGTGATGTTCAGAAACGAGAAGCCATCAGTCACTCTTCAGGACTTCCAAAACTCTCATGGACATTGACCTGGGAAGACATTAAGCCTTACATCTCCCCCGATGAGAATATGGATGAAGCTACAGATGAACTGTTCGTCAGTTCTCCAAACCGCGAATTGTTGGCAGATTTTCAAAATGACCTCTGGAGAATGAAGGACTCCGTAAAGCGTTTCGTCTTCATGCTGTCCCACCCTGATCTGTGCTGTCTGAGAGAAGAAGCATTCTCATATCTTGCATCATGCTGGACAGATGAGAATCAGTATTTAGCATCGTATAGCCATATAGATCAGGCTGTGGATGAAAACGCAAGGACACAATACGCAGACTTCTCAGATAAAGAAGCTGATGAGTGCCATTTCTTCGTGAAGACCACATTCATTCCACGAAACACGCTGCTGGCAGGTTCTGCCTGGTATCCATACGATTGCGAAGAAGACTACCTCAACAGCGTGAGATATAAATGGGACATCAAGGAAGGACTTTCGGAAATCAACAAAGCCGACTGGACAGACTTCTGGCACCGATTCAATATCCTGCAATTCTTCAGCAACAAGGCACAGGAAGAGCCAACGGAACAGATAGACCTGGATGAAGTACTGCTCTACTTCCCTGGGCTGGAGAATATCGTAACGGAACTTGTGAACAACAAGATTCCATTCGATACCGATGGCGGTTTCTCTGTTATGGATGAAAACGGGCAGGTAGCTATGGAGGCTGCCATCAAGATAGAAGGCAAGGACATCGTGATAGATGATTTCTCAGACCGTCCCGAAGCTTACGACTACTTCGTGGCGCATGGCTATCAGGTATATACGCCTGAGACCTTCAACATTGTAGAACTTAAAAAGAATTGATAGATATGAGACTATTCTTAAGTGATTCATTTTTCGATAAATTCACGGAGTTGCCACGCAACGTCCAACAAAACGTGAGGGACTTCCAGAAGAAGTTCCGTCAGAATTCTCAGTCTTCTGCCATACACCTGGAATCCATCACCCAGTTTAAGGATTCTTCCTTGAAAACTGCCCGTGTAAACCAGGAGTATCGTGCCGTTGTGGGTGCATTGGGACAAGACAACTATATGCTGCTCTATGTAGATAAGCACGACAAGGCATACCGCTGGGCACAGAACAAGAAGTTCGTATGGAATGAGCATACACAAACCTGCCAGATCATTCCTATTGATATTCAGCAAGAAGAGGCATACGTAGAAGAAAGTGGGAACTCGAATGAAACAACTGCCGAGAGTCCGTTCTGCGATATTACTGACGCTCAGCTGTTATCAATAGGTGTACCAGAAGAGCTGATCGGTATCGTCAGAAATATCAGAAACTTTGATGACCTGGACAAGGCAGAGAAGAAGCTTCCGCAGGATGCTTTCGAGAATATCTTTGACGTGATGGACGGTAACGATATCAGCTCCATCATTGCCAATATAGAAGAAGGCAAGGCAAAGGAGGGTGAAGATACATTGCTGTCGAGCAACAACCGCCGCCGCTTCATCGAGATTACAACCGATGAAGAACTCGCCCGCATCATGGACGAAGGTATGGAGAAATGGCAACTTTTTCTCCATCCATCACAGCGCAAGTTGGTAGATAGCGATTACAATGGCTCAACCAAAGTGAGCGGTTCGGCTGGCACCGGAAAGACCATCGCAGCCATTCACCGTCTGAAATATCTCTGCCAGAGCAATATGTTCGGGAAGGTTCTCTTCACAACCTATACTACTGCCCTGGTAGAAAACCTGAGAGTACTTGTAGATAAAATGGGCATTGACAAGCAGAAGTATGCTCTCAACAACATTGATAAGGTGCTTTTGGAAGTAGCCAAGGAGTATAAGATTCTTCCGACAGATTTCCATGTATTGGATTACTCCGGTGACAAGGAATCCCTGGCTCTCTGGAGTGAGGTGCTTGACCAGAATATCTCTGAATTCGACGAACAGTTCCTTTATTCGGAATATATAGATGTAATCATCTATAATAACAATAAGGACTTGAAATCATACCTGCTGCAGCCTAGAACAGGCAGAACGAAGCCAATCACCCGCAAACAGCGTGTGGAGATATGGAAACTGAAAGAGCAGTATGAAGCCCTCAAGCAGGAACGTAAGAAAGTAGATCGCCTTGAGTTGTTCAATATGGCGGCTAACTATATGAAGGAGCATCAGATTCATCCATACAGTCATGTGATAGCTGATGAGTTTCAGGATTTCCCGAACCCGGAACTCCGATTCCTGCGCCAGCTTGTAGCAGAAGGAAGAAACGATCTGTTCCTGACGGGTGATCCATACCAGCGCATCTATAGTGGAAGAAAGATTAACTTTACTGCTGCCGGAATCAATATCCGTGGCAAGAAGAGCAAGAAACTGAAGGTAAACTACCGCACCACGGAAGAAATCAAGCGCATGGCTGTTGCCGTAGTGAAAGGTAAGAAATACGACGACATGGATGGCGGCGAAGAGAACAACAAGGGATATATCTCCTTGGTTCATGGCGAAAAGCCTTGCTACAGGATATTTGCATCAAGTAATGAAGAGGTAGAATATGTGATGAAGGTAGTGGCTGAATGTGAAAATAATGGCATCAGTCTCAACCATATCTGCATAGCTGCCAGAACCCGGGCATTATACAAAGATGTTGTTGACGGATTACATCACAATGATATTCCTTATCAGGAATTGAAAGGAGGAAACGCTACGGGTAATAAAGAAGGAATCTCACTCTGTACATTCCACTCGTTGAAAGGTTTGGAATTCCGCATAGTTATTCTGGTTGGTGTAACAGAACGGAGTATGCCATCAAAGGAGACTTCCGGTAAACCATTCTCCATAATGGATGTTCCGGAACGCAAAGAGTATCTGATGGGCATCCGCTCCCTACTCTATGTAGCCATCACCCGTGCCAGACAGATGGTATTCATCAGCGGATGGGGAGAAGCAACAGGATTGCTGGAAGTGATGGAATAAAATCCGTGAAATCTATGGGTGATATGCGGAAAGGAGAAAGCATTAAAACTTGTAAAAAACGGGCATTATCTGAGTTTTTTGTTTTACCTTTGTACCTTCAATGACAGTTAGAGACAATAAAGATTAAATAATATGGAAAATAAAAGCAAAAGAATAGAAGAGATCTTCAAGCAGGATCTGAGTATGTACCTTACTGGCAGACAGCGTGTTGACGAGCAGCTTCCAGATGCTCCAGACATCGAGGAGCAGTGGGCGAAGATAGGCGAAAGCTATCTGCCTGATGCCATGCGCGAGTTCAGCAAATACCCTACCGTGGCTCTGGGATGGATTATGTTCGTGGGCATGGCCATCGCCAAATACTGGGACGAGGACTGGGAGCTGTATGGCAAGGTAGATAATCTTTATGAATACCTCAGAGACCGCATTGATTTCGACCACATGGACGACTATATTCTCGACCAGGTTCTGCTGCTCGACGAGAACGAGCACAAGGCTACTTCTACCATCGTAGCAGAGTGTGCCGCACGCACCTATACCCTGCTCATCCACCAGGGATATGAGCCTGGTACAGAGGCTGCTTTCCGTGGTTTCATTGCAGCTTTACATCAAATGTATCTGATGGGCGCAGCCATGGAGCTGAAGAGACTGGGTTATCACATGACTCAGCTGCAGTAATTAAAAAACATTAAAAAAGATTTTGTTATATGAAATAATAGTTGTACCTTTGCAGTCGATTTTCGGATAACGAAGCAAAAATCACATTAATTCATATAACAAAACTTTTTAAATGAAGGCAATAGCAATTAAGTCGAGTTTGTTTTCCTGCTTGAAGAGTTACAACAAGAAAACATTCATGTCTGACCTCATGGCAGGTATCATCGTTGGTATCGTAGCCCTGCCTCTGGCCATCGCATTCGGTATCGCTTCTGGCGTGACACCCGAGAAGGGTATCATCACAGCCATCGTAGCGGGTCTCATCATCTCCATCTTCGGCGGAAGCAAAGTGCAGATCGGCGGACCTACAGGAGCATTCATCGTCATCATCTACGGCATCATCCAGAAGTATGGATTCGAGGGATTGACCATCGCAACGCTGATGGCAGGTCTCTTCCTGGTACTCTTCGGTCTGCTCCGACTCGGTACCATCATCAAGTACATCCCTTATCCTATCGTGGTAGGTTTCACCAGCGGTATCGCCGTAACCATCTTCACCACTCAGATCAAGGATCTCTTCGGTTTGACATTGGCTTCTAATCCTTCTGACTTCCTGGAGAAATGGGGTGTCTATTTCCAGAATTTCGACACCCTTGACCCTTGGTGTGCCCTCATCGGTGTGGTAAGCGTGGTGGTCATCGCCATCACTCCTAGATTCAGCAAGAAGATTCCGGGATCGCTCATCGCCATCATTCTGATGACCGTTGTAGCCCTGCTGCTCAAGCAGTTTGCCGGCGTAGAGAGCATCGAGACCATCGGCGACCGTTTCTCTATCAGCAACGAGTTGCCTGCAGCCCAGGTTCCTGAGATGAACTGGGAGACCATCAAGAGTCTGGTATCTCCTGCCATCACCATCGCTATCCTCGGTGCCATCGAGAGCTTGCTCTCTGCTACCGTTGCCGACGGTGTCATCAGCGACCACCACGACTCTAATACAGAGTTGATTGCCCAGGGTTTGGCGAACATCGCTTCCCCACTCTTCGGCGGTATTCCTGCTACAGGTGCCATCGCCCGTACCATGACCAACATCAACAACGGCGGTAAGACTCCTATTGCAGGTATCATCCACGCAGTGGTACTGCTGCTCATCTTCCTCTTCCTGATGCCGCTCGCCAAGTACATTCCTATGGCTTGTCTGGCTGGTGTACTGGTTGTGGTTTCCTATGGTATGAGCGGCTGGAGAAGTTTCCTGGCATTGATGAAGAATCCAAAGAGCGACGTTACCGTGCTCCTGATTACCTTCTTCCTCACCATCATCTTCGACCTGACCGTAGCCATCGAGGTGGGTCTGATCATCGCCTGCCTGCTCTTCATGAAGCGAATGAGCGAGACTACTGATGTAACTGCTATCACCGAGGATGAGATTGACCTGAACAAGGAGTACGATTTCCTCTCTACCAACCTGGAGCACTATACGATTCCTAAGGGTGTAGAGGTATATGAGATCAACGGTCCTTTCTTCTTCGGAGCAGGTAATAAGTTTGAGGAAGTGATGGCTGCCTTCGGCGACCGTCCATTGGTTCGCGTCATCCGCATGCGTAAGGTTCCATTCGTGGATTCTACCGGTATCCACAACCTCACCAACCTCTGCGAGATGAGTCAGAAGGAGGATATCCAGGTAGTTCTCTCCGGTGTCTGCAAAAAGGTAAACGCCCAGTTGGAGAAGGCGGGCTTCTACAATATGCTCGGCAAGGAGAACATCACTGATCATATCAGCAAGGCGCTGAAGCGTGCTGAAGAGATCATTGAGGCTAAAAAATAATGCTTTGATTTTATGTTAAATGTTAAGTGTTAAATGATTGGGATAGAAATATCATATACAAAAAAAGATGCATTGCGGATTGTTCGGCAATGCATCTTTTTTTTATTCTTTACCGAAGTTTCGCATGTGGTTCAAGTACTCCATAAAGTTCAGCCAAGTCTCTATCTATCATAATTTGATTTCCAC
>UMLJ01026654.1_pt1 | contig 21129 bp, 19 predicted proteins | sample 1966521 | NCBI WGS metagenome assembly UMLJ01 (sample SAMEA4836199, study PRJEB28245) | human gut metagenome | biome: gut microbiome; material: fecal sample | place: Denmark | collected 2008
TTCTTCTCCACGAGCTCCTTGCCGTGTACGCTCTTCGTGTCCATCGACACAAGCGTCTTCATGCGGTCGCCACGATGGATGTCGAGAGCCTGGGCTACAGGACCGAGACCATGGGTGGCATAGAGGTCGCCACGATTCTCCTTATTATATTTCAATCGCCAACCGAGCTGGTCAGGATCGGAGCCATTTGGATTCTTCCAATAGTAATCCCAGAAATCATCGAGATTGTGGATGTAAGCACCCTGGGCACGAAGAATCTCACCGAACACGCCATGCTGAGCCATGTTCAAAGTACGCATCTCAAACCAGTCGTAGCAGCAGTTTTCGAGAATCATACAGTTGAGTTGCTTCTGCTCAGCCAGATTGATGAGGTCCCAGCACTCCTGCAGGTTCATAGCCGAAGGCACCTCATCAGCCACGTTTTTGCCATTCTCCAAGGCACACTTTGCCACGATGGCATGGTGCTCCCAGTCGGTGGCGATATACACGAGGTCGATGTCCGGACGCTTGCACAGCGCCTCGTAGCCCTTCTCGCCATAATATACGGCGGCAGGAGCCAGTCCGTTCTTGCGCAGGCGCTCGTTCTGCTTCACTGCACGCTTCTCCTCATAGTCGCAGAGAGCCACCACCTGTACGCCAGGGATGAGACTGAAGTTCTCCACGGCACCCGGTCCACGCATTCCGAGACCCACGAGTCCGATGCGCACCACCTTCTTCTTTGGCAGTGCCAAGCCGAGCACATCCTTCTGGCCCTCAGGTCTTTGAGGAGTTTCAATGACGATTTTGCCCTTGTTCCAGTGCCACTTGGTGGTAGGCGAGAGCGACTGTGCGTTTGCCGACTGGAAGCCCAGGGAGAGCATGGCGGCAAAGGCAAGACTGAAAAGCTTTAACTTCTTCATAGATTGTTGTTTTTTATTCCAGTTTCACACTTGTGAAAGCTCAGTTATTATATAATGTTACAAAAATAAACATTTTTTCCGAGCCATCCATCATCTTTCATGTTAAAAGTTCTTGGATGAAGCCAAATACCCAACACAAGTGGTGACGTTCATCTGCTGAACGTCACCTCTCATTACAGAAATTGCCCCTATCTCACAAAGGATTCCTTGCGGAAGAGAGTCTTGACGCTCACTCGGTCGTACAGGAGATAGCCACGCTTCATCCACGTCTTGATCATCTCGCGAGTGCCGGCGATGTCCATGCCGTTGTCGATGCGAGCCGACTCGACCTGTCCCCAAGTAAACTCATCGGGCAACTGTTGGAGCAGGTTCTTCGGTCCTCGCTCTCCGATGCGATTCGCCTCCTCCAGTTGCTCTTTCGCCAAGTCGTAGAAGAATCTCATCTTGCACCAAAGGTCATAGTGGAGCGACCATCGGATGAACTCGTCCATCTCCGCCTCCCACTTGCATCCATTAGCCACGTAGAGCACGCACGCCTTCAGGTAAGCGATGACCAGGGCACGGAAGGTGAAGTTCTCGTAGATGCGGTCTTGCGAGAGGATAGCTATGTCGCGGCACTCCTCAGTCAACTGCTCCAGCAGTCGGGTTGCCTCAGGGCACTCCACCCGTTGGTCTCTCACCTTGCAGAGGTGCTGGATGTAAGGGCGCAACTGCTCGTCAAACGTCTCGTCGTAGGTGCCAAACTGTGGGATGGAGGCCCCTATCACTCGTTGTGGGATGGTACAGAAGTTGATGCGGCTCACCGGTCCGTCGTTCACCACCTTGCGGAAGTATTGCTGCCCCTTGCCAATGGTGGTGCAGGCGTTCCAGTTGTAGCGTATCTGGAAGTGCTCGTTCACCGCCTCAGGCGAGACACGGGTCTGTCCGAAGGAGTTGTCGGGGTCGAAGGCGAGACACATGATGCGGAACTTCAATCCCTTGTTACGTCCTCTTCCTGTACCCTCGATGGTATCCCATTGGTCTATCTCGTTCATTTGCGAGTAGAGGAAGTGTCCCTTGGCTTCCACGGAGCGCAGGGCGAAGGCAGCCATCGTCATGTTAGGGTCGATGTCTTGTATCACGAGGTTCTTGGGGCGAGCAGGCTTGTACTTGTGAGTGCCCATCGTGCTCATCTGTTCTCGCCACTCTCGCTCACGATTCATGTTGACTCTGTCACGCTCACGGATGTCAGCCATGATGTGGTTGATGGGTGCGTTGATGCAGCTCTTTCCGGTGCCTGTGGGAGCCATGAGCACATTCATGAGCGTAGCCTCGTGGTCCACGTTGTCGATGTATCTGAACTTCACCTTGTAGAGGTGGGCGGCAAGGGATGGGAAGACGGCTTGCGCCACCGTAGGCTTATAGATTTTTGGGGTACGGCTCACGAGCAAGCGAATGAGGGATGGGAGTTGCTCCGGCATGGCTGGAGGGAGCTCATCCTCATCGTCCTCGTAATAATCGAGTTCTTCGTCGTCAGTTACTAAATTGGTGCTTGTTTCTTGGTTAGAAGATTCAAGGCTCTTGTTTTTCTGTTCCATTGTTTACATGGTTTTTAATAGTTTAAAAAATAAGGGACTCCCAAAGAATGGAGAAGATGAAGAGGAAAATCTCAAAAGTGGTTATCTTTAGCGGATAGTGCCAGGAATGGGGTGTTTCTCAGGAAATTCTCAAGGTGTCTCTTGATAACAATGCAAAGGTACGAAATATTTTCAACACCACCAAATCTTTACCCATGAAAAGCTACAAGCAAAGAAATAGAGAAGAGGAAGAGGGAATGAGCTGAAAGCGGAGATAGGAGGTATCGACATCCTATGACAATGGGGGCAGTATCACTTTTTTCTCTGAAACACACTTTACACATTTTTCTATACAAGATAATATAGTATATTATTCTATTTATATATACTATTATATATATTATAATATATTTATATAGAAGTATATATAAGTATATAGAATATAGTTTCATAAAAGAAGAAAGGCTGGGATTTGGGAGTTCATCAAATCACATATCTTTACAGATTAACAATCTTAACGAATTCTAACGACAGAGTCATTTTGCCTCAATCGCTAGAAAAAGCCATCACTCGATATAGTGAAGTTGACTGCTTTGATGGCGAGCAGAGCCTCTCTCCGATAATTGAATGTCTTGTTTTAATTGTGAAACTGCCCCCATTGTCATGGTTTTCCATCGGTTCTTCTCTCCCCTCCTTCCACCACCCCATAGCCTTCGAAAGCCCAGTCTCATAGCTTCCTAAGTGACAAAACTATGCTTTACGATGGAAAACTCATAGCTTTGTGAGGCGCAAAACTACAAGTTAGTTTTATTAACAGTTGATTAACATTATTTAATCCTGCGAATTCAACCGCAGAGGATGGAATTTAGACATAAAAAATTATGCAAATTTGGAGTTGCATTCCAAATTTGCATAAAATATGGTATTTTATAATAGCATTACAATGGGGGCAGTTACACAATTCAAATATGACATTACATCTGCTAATTTACCTCTCATATATCATTGCATTCAAAAGGTACCTGCGCTTCTTAATCCGATACTAATATTCATCAAAGAAGTCACTTAGAGGACGAATTTTCGCTCTATAAGAATTTATCTTTTGCGGAAGTTTTTCATTCTGTGGCAAAGGATATTCTATGGTATTGTCAAAGAGAAATACAGCATAATACTGAGATTCTTGCGGAGCAAAGCCTTTCTCAACAAGTGTTTCTTTTGTCCATATTTGGAAGCACCCTTTTGATTTCAAACGAAATAAATGTGCTTCTACCCCATTAGTATGAAGTAATAAATATTGCAAACGTTCAAATCCATATGTAACTAACAAAGAACCTTTTGAATCACCAGCTCTAGTATAACAGATTCCTGTCTTAATCATTTGTTCCTTAAGCACTGGACGTGCATGATTTACCAAGACCATAACTTCCGATGGCATTTCTTCCATTTTTCGTTTCATTGCGTCAAATGTAATTTTTGAAGCAAGCTGTTCTCTTCTATGAATACCCAATTTTATGAAGTCTGGACTTATTTCACACCCAAGGAAACGCCTTCCCATAAGATTAGCAGCGATTCCCGTTGTCGAACTTCCTGCAAATGGATCTAGGACAATGTCCCCCACATTGGTGGATGCAAGTATAACTCGATACAAAAGGCGCAAGGGTTTTTGTGTTGGATGTTTGCCGCATTTCTTTTCCCAAGATTTTGCTGCAGGAATTTTCCAAACATCTTGCATTTGACAGCCTCCATTCAACTTCATTAATTCATCGTAATTAAAAACATAATCGTTGCATTTTTTTCGTGTCGCCCAAATAATATACTCTGAACAAAAGTTGAGGCGCTTTTCCGACAAGGTAGTCGGCGGATCAGGCTTTTGCCAAGTTACCATATTGATAACTTTGAATCCCAATTCATATAAACACCGTTCTACCGAGAATATATTATGGTATGTACCGCAAACCCAAATAGTTCCATTTGGCTTCAAAAGCCTACAGCAAGCAGTAAGCCACGTCATGTTAAATTCATCTTTTTCGCATCTACTGCGCACTCTATCCCACTGTCCCTTATCAAACTTGATATACTGTCCATTAATATTCACCTTTCCATTCCCCGTGGACAGAAAGTAAGGTGGATCAGCAAATATCATATCAACCGTTATTGCCAAGTCATTCATTATATCAGAGCAATCCCCTTGATATAAAGTAAAATCTGGTGTACAAAAATATGGACCTACCATTGTCAAACAGCCAATTCTTGGGAATGGGCAAGATTTAAATTTTCATTTCGTTTCGATATATACCACTTAAATTCACCTGTCAAGATAGCTCTATCCAACGAGGTTTTAAATGTTATACTTCTAATAAAGGCAATGTCTTTCGCAACTAAGCCGTCTTTTATTCTTATATGACCATTTGGCTCTATCATTATAATGTTGGAGTCAAAAAGTTTATGATGGTTTTGACAAAGCCATAAACCATTGTTTCCATCTATAGCATGCAAAAACTTTGCATCATCAGCCAGTCCGGGCTCTTTTGAAATTTGAGATACCCCCCAAATATGTGCTCCTTGTATAATCTCTGGAATTTCACAACCGCATAACGCACATTTCTTCACTCCAATTCTATTATACAAGTTATAAAGATAAGAAGCCGAACGTAACTTACTCCTTTCCGTATCATCCACAGCTAAATGCTTATCCAAGAAAAGCGTCGTATTATACAACTTAACATTTCCAAGTTTATTGATCGTTTTGATAGATGATTGAGGAAGCGTCTTTAAATCGTGCTCACATATATTAAATAATTCTACTGGTCTGTCAGCAATATGCGAAACAGCTATAGCCAGCAAAGTTGACTCATATTTGCTTGCACCAAACGTTTTCGCATAAATTTGGATAGCATCCGTTGATTTAGATACATATGAGGAATTATTTGAAGAATTTCCAACTTGATTATCTCGTCTATCAATTATCAAATCATCCACATTACTATAAGGGTTTATTGTTTCGTGCCAATATTGACCTATATTCAAGAATGTCACGCCAGCCGTCATAAGAAGTTTATATACGAAGAGATGATAATCAGTAAATGCATTACCATTGTGAGGCATAAAATAGTAACACAATCGTTTATTAGGGCACTCGTCCGCATAGTAAAGGTTTATTGCAGTGGGTACACTTTGCAAACTAGAATTTCTACCCTCTATACTTATCTCAGAAAGAGATACATAATTTACCACATTATCGTATTCGACAAAGACCAATCTACCCTTATTATACGTGGATTTGTCTCTTACAACCCGAAAATTACATTGACCAGTTGTTCTTTGACAGATGTCTTTCAGAATGGCATCTGTTAAAATAGTATCAAACAAGCCAGGTGTTTTTTGAGCATCTGGACGATATGTTATAGTTGCTACCATATTAGTAATTTGTTATTAATACTTCCCTACGATTATTATATCTTCCCTGTGGCACATCAATATCAATGACATTGTAATTATTACATGCAGCCCAATCAGCAACATCATTGTTGTAAAAATCATTGACACGGAGCACATAAGACAACATAAATTTTGATCCTCGTTCATTGATTTCATCCAAAAACAAGCAAAGTTTTTGCTCATGCTTAATTGTCCATCCCTCAAATCCCCTCTTACCATCATTGTAAACACCTACTGTCGAACGATATGGAGGATCTGCATAAACAAGTGTGTCTGGTGTTACCCATTCTATCAGTTTGTCAAAAGAGACATTACAATACTCTACATTTTTAGCCTTAGAACATCTTGCAAACGTTATGAACTTTGACAACAAACACTCATTAAACCACCTAGACCCTGGTGGATTATTAAACCCATGACTGGTATTGAAGCGAATCTGTTGCTGAAACCCATAAAGAATCAATGTATAGAGCATTCGTGGATCACGCTGAGCTATTGGTGTTTCATTATACTTTGCTCTTAATGCTAAGTAGCCTTCCTTGTTACTAGGAGACAACTTATACCTATTGATAAGTTTAGAAACGTACACTAAGTACGAATACACATCCGTACTAAATGACTTTATCAACTCTTCAACAAAAGGATTTATGTCATTATATATAATCTCATTTGAGGGTATATTAATCCCCACATTGAAACCACCACCAAAAGCATCAACCAATCTATTAAATTGCTGATTTGGCAAATGTTTTTTAATAATTTCTACCATTTTAGACTTGCTACCAGTGTAGTTTAATGGTGATTCAACGACTATGTCTGTTTGAGGTTTTTTCTCTATATAAAAGAGATATTCTTGATGTCCCTCTTTACCTTTGCATTTTGTGTTGTTATATTTTTTATAATCAATAACTATACAAGTATAAGTATCTTCAACGCCATATCTTTTTAGAGTTGACTCGATAAACTCTTTAGACATAAAGCCATCATTATTATAACTAAGAATAATGTGTGAAGCTTTTGTTTCAGCAACAACTTTGTCAAATAATATATGGGCGTGATACATCTTCGACCAATCAGACCTCAAAGGAGATGTTGGTCGAGAACCTGTCACTTTACTAATAGTTGGGTTATCATCTAAAACCAAAGTTTCCAACAGATGATATTGTGTTCCATACTGATTTTGAGTATATGGAGGATCTAGATAGAGAATATCACAATTCACTTCAGAAATAATATTCTCTATCTTACTATTATACCTGTCAACATTTAAGCAGATGCCTTCTTTAGAATCAATACGGCTGAAAACAATGTGTTTCTTTGCACGACTATCCCAATGCTTTAAATAAGCTCCATAAACTCCGGCTGTATTTGATACATCAGAAACGGATTCCATCAGACAAGCCAACAGATATGCATATTCCTTATCTGACAATAGCCCTTGATTGTTCCACGATTCTATCTGAAATCTAAAATAGTCTATTCTTCCTGCATTTTCCGCAGAAAAATACATTCGGCTAGATCCCCCAGGAGAATAGTTTAGATAGATAAAGCCTTGCCGAATATTATTGTTACTATTCAAATATTCAAAAGGATCAAGACCTAACTTTTCAAATGTACATTCATTGGCATACAACTTGCCTAGCGTAAAAATCGAAGAGCACCTAAGCGAATCATTTACTATAATATGGTCATAAGAGGTCTTAACGGCATCTGAAACAGATCCCATTCCACAAAAACCATCGAAAAAGACCATTTTTCTCTGGAGTAAGCCTTTATTTGCCAATAATTGTACAATTGGCTCCGTTAAACTTTCTTTGCTGCCTAAATATCGCATTCTATTTTATATAATGAAAGAATCAACCTATAGCCAAGACATCGCAAACTGTATTATAAGGTAATTGCTTTTGCACTTGACATAATGTAAATTTCTGCAAAAGTATAAAAAAAATATGACCCATCCAAAAATAAATAAAGAAAACACTATTCTTTGTGCATATTTTACCATTTCAGCAAATAATGGTACATTGAAGAGAGAGAGATTACCTAAGTAACAATTAACTTTCTCTTTTATGTATCATAAAACTCATGTGCTTTCTTTCCTGCGCCTTCTTCCTCCTACGATGCGAGATGATGCATCCTGACAGTAAGACGAGGGTGATAAGCAAGCCGGAGAGGAAGACGAAGAGGTCGGAAAGAGGTCCCAAGAAAGGGGAATAGCATCTGCCGACATGCAATTCGAGAGCGACATTCCACAATGACATGGGGGCAGTTTCACAAATCAAATCCGACATTGATTCCTCATTCCTTGATGTTTTGGGCTCATCGTTACACAGAGCAACGGCTTGCCCCTTCGCATCCTCCACTCCCTTGGCGAAGTCGAAGACCAATGGCTTGCCTCCCAAGAAATCCTCGGAATAGCCACAGACGAGGTTGTCGGAAATCGGAATCATCGAAGTCTCCTCGCTTGGCTTGCCAGTGAAGTAATCGAGAATCTGATTTAAAGAATGATTTACTGGGTTCCAGCGATATATCCCTCTGAATGAGCCGACAATCCAGCCTCCCTTGCCATCCGATTCCCAGACCGTGACACCCATCGGGCTCAACTTCGGACACTCATCATCAGGCAACATTTTCGGAGCTTGCGAGAAGTCCTCATCCACTCTCAGGAAGCCCTCCGAGGTGGAGACGAGCCAATCGCCTTGGACGGCATCCCAACGGATGGCACGGAGCTTGTCCTGCCATACATTGCCATCCTCTCCCACCGCCTGAGGCAGCTTGCTCAACACCAGCGGCACCATCAATGGCGGACGGAGGCACATGCCCGTAATGGCAATCCAGAGCGTCAGCACTATCGTGACATAACCTATCTTGTTATGCCACTTCATATTCCAAGCGAACTGCTTGCCGAGTCGCTTCATCCGAGCCTTAGCTGCAAGTTTCTTCGCTCTTCTGATGCCGTAAGGCAAGATGAAAAGGAGGATGCCCGTAATGGACAACACGATGAGCACCAAGGCGATGGCATCGACCACGAGCTTGCCCGGCAAGCCGAAGAACTCGCCACTGTGCAAATGCCAGACGAGCTTGAAAAGCGTCGTCTTCGGCTCATATTTTTTTGGAGCAGGGATGATTTTAGATTCCACCCGACAAGTTTCTGAAGAAGACTTACCTATCTTAACGATTTCTCCATATTGCACAAAAGGGACTATTGTAAATACACGAGAGCGTGTGAGCGCAACAACCGTCATGCTATCCTTCGCCAATGCGACATCCATGATGCGCTCCTCATTGCCAGGCAGTTCCACCTTCTTCCATCGATGAGAATTCTCATCATAGCGATACACGTCACGCAAGGCGGCGCACCACAGCGAGCCATCCTTCGCCTTCACAACATGGCGCACATTTCGCTCATCAATGCTCTCAGGAAGACCTGCATTGAAGTCTTGCCAAGTCGAGAGACGAGAGTCGGTCAAGAAGATGCCAGCGCAGCCATAAGCTAGGACGGAATCACAATTCTCCGAAGAAAGCGAATGAGCAGCAGATTTCTTCACCACCGTCCCTTTCACGACTCCATTGTTGAAATTCTTGATATGATAGCTCGCAGGAAGCCACTTCCTGCTCACCTCACAGCCCGAAAACACCTCACGATGATTCAAGATGATGCCCGACACGCAGAACACCAACATGAACACCGACAACACCAATCCTAACCAGCGGTGATATTTCTTCCAAGTAAAGTTATATTTCAATCTTGCCATTACATTCATTTTTGGGTTGCAAAGGTACATCATTTCTCTGATTTTCACAATACCCATATATGATGATTTCTCACAATAATTTACACTTTTCCCTTATCTTCTCCCATTTTTACGTTAAAATAGCCATCTTATCGAATAAAAATGCAAAAAAGTCATTATTTTATTGTACCTTTGTCACCATCAAAAACTGGCGTGCCATATTTGCACACACAGACATATCTAGAATAAAAACCAATATTCATACATATTTATTTATGAAGAAGATATTCTTATCCGCTGCCCTCCTGGCAGCATCGCTCGCATCCTTCGCACAGCAGAATCCGCTGTGGATGCGCTACCCTGCCATCTCGCCCGATGGCTCCACCATCGTTTTCGCCTACAAGGGCGACATCTACAGCGTTCCTTCACAGGGCGGTGAGGCTCGACAGCTTACCACCAACGCCGCCTTCGACTCCTACCCCATCTGGAGCCCGGACGGCAAGAAGATAGCCTTCGCATCCAATCGCGAGGGAAGCATGGACGTATATGTCATCAATGCCAATGGCGGTGCGCCTACCCGACTCACCACCAACAGCGGCTCGGAACTCCCCGTTGCCTTCAAGGACAACGACCACGTGCTCTTCTCCGCCAACGTGATGCCTACCGCCCAGAGCAACCTCTTCGCCAGCCGTGAGTTCTCACAGGTATATGAGGTGAGCACACAGGGCGGTCGCCCGAAACTCTACTCCGTGCTGCCGATGGAAAACATCAGCATCAACGCCAAGGGACAGGTGCTCTACCACGACTGCAAGGGCTACGAGGACAAATGGCGCAAACACCATACATCGCCTATCACACGTGACATCTGGATGCTCGATGGCGGTAAGTATCAGAAACTCACCTCCTTCAAGGGCGAGGACCGCAACCCAGTATGGGCGCAAGATGGACAGTCGTTCTACTACCTGAGCGAGCAGAACGGCTCCTTCAACGTATATCATCGCAATGTCGCCAGCGGCAAGGACACCCAGGTGACCCACAATCAGAAGAATCCTATCCGATTCCTCACCTCCTCACAGAGCGGCTTGCTCTGCTACGGCTATGATGGCGAAATCTACACCGTCAAGGAGGGCGCCGAACCTCAGAAGGTGAACATCTCCATCACCACCGACAATGCCGAGCCTAGTCTCGTGCGCCAGATTCGCTCCAATGGAGCCACCGAGATCGCCCTCTCGCCTAGTGGCAAGGAAGTGGCTTTCGTGATGCACGGCGACGTGTATGTGACATCGGTCGATTACAAGACCACCAAGCGCATCACCGACACGCCTCAACAGGAGCGCAACGTGAGCTTCTCGCCCGACGGCAGGGCTCTCGTCTATGCCTCCGAGCGCAACGGCGTATGGCAAATCTACCAGGCGAAAATCAAAAACGCCAGCGACAAGAACTTCACCTATTGCACTGATATAGAGGAGGAAGCACTCACCCACAGCAACCTCACATCGCAATATCCAGCCTACAGTCCGGACGGCAAGGAGGTGGCATTCTACGAAGATCGTGCCACACTGAGAATATTGAATCTGAAGTCGAAGGACGTGCGCACCGTGCTCGATGGCAAGTACAACTACTCTTACTCGGATGGCGACATCTGGTTTGAGTGGAGTCCCGACAGCAAGTGGCTCCTCTGCAGCTATATCGGCACAGGCGGCTGGAACAACACCGACATCGCACTGGTGAAGGCAGACGGCAAGGAGGTACACGACCTCACCGACAGCGGATACAGCGACAGCAACGGCAAGTGGGTGCTCGGTGGCAAGGCGATGCTCTTCGAGAGCGACCGTGCCGGATACCGCAGCCATGGCAGTTGGGGTGCCGAGGACGATGCCTACCTGATGTTCTTCGACCTCGATGCCTACGACCGATTCCGCATGAGCAAGGAGGAACTGGAACTCGCCGAAGCCAACAAGGACGTGAAGGAGAAGAAGGCTGAGGAGAAGGACGAGAAGAAGAAGGAAGACAAGCAGAAGAAAGCCGAGGAGAAGGGCAAGACCGAGGTGGAGAAGGTGAAGCCACTGGAGCTTGACATCGACAACTGCCGTGACCGCATCGTGCGCCTCACCGTCAACTCCTCTCGCATGGGCGATGCCATCCTCGACTCCAAGGGCGAGAAAATCTACTATCAGGCTGCCTTTGAGGGCGGTTATGACCTCTGGTGCCACGACCTGAAGGAGAATACCACCACGCTGATGATGAAGAACATCGGTGGCGGCGGCTTCGTTGCCGACAAGGACGTGAAGAACCTCTTCCTCTGCAATGGCGGCATCAAGAAGATAGACTTGGCGAGCAAGCAGACCAAGGGCATCGACTTCGAGGCTCCGTTCAACTACAAGCCTGCCGAGGAGCGTCAGTATCTCTTCGACCACATCTGGCGACAGGTGAAGGACAAGTTCTACGACCCTAACCTACAGGGTGTTGACTGGGATGGCTATCGCAAGGTATATGAGCGTTATCTGCCTTATATCGACAACAATTTCGACTTTGCCGAGATGCTGAGCGAGATGTTGGGCGAGTTGAATGCCAGCCATACCGGTTGCCGTTACTATCCATCGGGCGCATCCCTCCAGACAGCCGCTCTCGGTGTCTTCCTCGACCCTAACTATGAGGGCGACGGCTTGAAGATTCAGGAGATCATCAAGCGTGGTCCTTTCGCCGTGAAGAAGAACGAGGTGACTCCGGGCAGCATCATCGAGAAGATAGATGGCACCGACATCAAGGCTGGCGAGGACTACAATGCGCTCTTGGACGGCAAGGCTGGCAAGAACGTGCGCCTCACCATCAAGAATGCCAAGGGCAAGCGTTTCGACCTCACCATCAAGGCGATTTCACAGGGAGCGCAGCAGGAGTTGCTCTACAAGCGATGGGTGGATAGAAACCGCGCCATCGTGGATAGCGTTTCGGGCGGTCGCATCGCTTACGTTCACGTGAAGGCGATGAACAGCGAGAGTTTCCGCACGGTATATAGCGAGTTGTTGAGCGACAAGAATCGCAATCGTGACGCAGTGATCGTGGATGAGCGTCATAATGGCGGAGGTTGGTTGCACGACGACCTCTGTACCTTGTTGAGTGGCAAGCAGTACCAGGAGTTCGTGCCTCACGGCAAGGTAGTGGGCAAGGATCCATTCAACAAGTGGACGAAGCCATCCTGCGTCTTGATTTGCGAGGACGACTACAGCAATGGCCATGGTTTTCCATGGGTATATAAGGAGTTGGGCATCGGCAAGTTGATTGGTGCTCCTGTGGCAGGTACGATGACGGCAGTATGGTGGGAGACGCTGATGGACAGAAGTCTTGTCTTCGGCATTCCACAGGTCGGTTGTCGTGACATGCGTGGCACTTTCGGTGAGAACACCCAGCTGAATCCAGACATCGAGGTGTATAACTCTCCTGAGGATTACATCACCGGTCATGATACCCAGCTCATCAGAGCCGTGGAGGAAATGATGAAAGAAACGAAGAAGTAATTAAGGATTTTAGCCCTACTGCATTTTGCAGTAGGGCTAAAGTTAACTCATTTATTTTCAAGATATTAGCACAACTGATGGAGCAAAATACTCCATCAGTTTTTTTACAACGTGACATAGTAATCCACCACTACATTGCTAATAGTTCCAGCCTGCCCACATTCTACCATCGACTTGGCGGTGAACTCTGCTTCCAATGAGTCATTAGCATAGACCTGCAAGACTACGACCTCGTCTAAGTCGGTCCTTAGTTGTACATTGTATAATTCCATATTAATCCAAATTTTAGCTATTTCATATGCAAAAATAGACATTCTTTAGACGATAAGCAAATTTTGAGGAGAGAATTTTCAAAAGAAAATAAAAAACTGACGAACCTAGTTACCATGAAATGCGGTAGCAAGGTCCTTGAATCTGATAAAAAACTAGGAAACCAAAGGGTTCTTTAAATTCTCGCTTTACGAAGATTTTTTGGCAATATTGCCACTTTTTCTCTGTAGAAGGAGTTTTTCACCAGCAGATAACCATATGCCCTAAAACAAGGCATATGGGTCTAAATAATCAGCAAGCCTTCTTCTTGCGCTCGCAATATCTTTCACATTGGGCGCAGATGTCATAGCCCAGCATCGCACCGAGGATGAAGTCCTCCTCAGGCGAAAGCTGGCACAATGGCTTGGTGACAATCATTCGGATAGCATCCAGGCACTCTCGCTTGCCAAAGAAGAGATTCAATCGGTCATTGCCCACTGGCTGAATGATGCAATCGATGTTCTGACGCTCCAATCTTGTTATGGCAAAAGACTCATATTTCTTGTTGAAGGTGTAAAGCACCAGGCATCGATACGCTCCTCTGTCTTGTCATCCTCGTTCACCTCATCGAGTGCGAGTCCCAGGAACTTGTCGCCATCAATCGCCTCACTGCCATCATAGGTGTATCCATCCGTAGAAACACCAGGCAATACGGTAGCGCCAGCCTCAACGGCAGCATAATAGAGTTCCTTCTTGCCGCCAAAGATTGTGTTTTTCCCATTGGAATTGATAGACGAGATCATCCTACATGAAATGAGTCATCTCAAATTTATGCATCATAGGAAACAATTTTGGGAGTACTTTAGTTTCCTGCTAGGAAGAGATGCCAAACTATACAAAATGAAGGAAAGTGTATTTTTCGCCAAATACGACGAAATGATAGAGTTCTTGCTAAAATAATTGGCAACTGTGCAACATTATTTCTCACTTTTTCATTATCTTTGTGCCAAAATTTAAAAGTTATAGAATATGGCTATCAATCAATTGAACAAATATGTCTGGCTCGTAGAGACCATTCAGCGAGCAAGGAACCGGGGTGGCATTACCCTAAAGGAGATTCAAAGCAGATGGTTGGACTCTGACCTCAGTGAGGGAACGGAACTTTCACGGCGTACCTTCATCAATAATCTCCATGCCATCGAGGAACTCTTTGAGATTAATATCGAATGCGGCAGCGGATTCCGCTATCACATTGAGTATGGTGACTGTTTCGAGGAAGGAAGCGCCAGAAACTGGTTGCTCAACGCCTTCTCGCTCAATGCCATGATAGGTAACAGCCGCAAGTTCAAGGAGAGGGTACTCCTGGAAGACATGCCATCGGGCAGGAATTATCTTCAGGACATCATCAAGGCCATGCGTGACAACCATGCCATCTTCATATCTTACTACAGTTACACTGCCGAGAAATATTATGAATTTGATATTCATCCTTATTTCTTGAAAACTTTCAAGAAACGTTGGTATGTGATAGCTTATAGCCCTGGCACCGACGATGTCCGTTGTTATGCGCTTGACCGCATGGAGAATGTCATGATCTCAGACAAAGTGTTCAAGATGCCTAAGGACTTGGAACCGGCTGATTACTTCAAAGATTGCTTCGGCATTATCAATAACAAGTGCTCTAAAGTGCAAAAGGTCGTGCTCAAGGTAGATGCCTTCCAGAGTAACTACATACGCAATCTTCCTCTCCATGCGTCGCAAAAGGAGACAGAGCGAACAGATGAATACTCCATCTTTGAGTATCACCTGAAACCAGAGTTTGATTTTGAACAGGAGATTTTCTCGAACATGGACGCCATGGAAGTGCTGGAACCTCTATGGCTAAGAGAAGAGGTGAAGGAGCGGATAAAAAAACTTGCAAGTAAGTATCTTTGAAAGGCAACTCATCAATGTTCTTTTGTCAAGGGACTAAATATCCAGTCCCTTGACACAATCTACAGCTTCGTCAAACATTCTTGAGAAATCATTTAAAGTTTTACCATTCAGTAAATCTTTTATCCCCGAGGCATTATCCCAATCTTTATTTCCTATAAAATCTTTCCAAATCCAACATTGGTCACTTTGGGAGGAATAATTCTTTTGAACATTTTCCCAGTCTTTTACATCTTCACGCTTGACTCCAGCTTTTGTGCGAAAGCCAAAGTATGGATCTCTCATTCCTCCGCAATTAAATCCAAATGCAAGTCTAAGATACTTCCAATGGTGATTATAAAATGATGCTACTACATCCGATTTTTTCATCCAATTCTCTGTACAATCATCTCCCATAATCAACCCTTTGCTTTCTGCTAAATCCCTTAATTTAGGAATAAACACTTCTTTTATAAATCTGTTTACAACAATATTTTTACTGTTTGCAATATCATAAATTGCATCTAAATTTTCTTCTTTGCTTAAAATATCTAATAGGTCCTTATTATCTTCCATAACGTTATTTGTTAATATGTCAATAGTACTAATATATTGATTGATAGTTTCTCTCACGAGCGGAGTTCTTGAAGCCAACTCCACGCAACGATCAAGCCACCCTCTGATATCACTCTTATAGGATAAGCAAACTATATCATTTTCCTTTAAGTCTTCACCCAAAGATTCTTTTGAAGGAGAGCAACCATCCAATGTCAAGTAAATCAATACAAATGATTTTTCCGTATCGTCTCCTTTTTGTGACATTCCATAATTCCAGTATCTTAGCATCTGATGATATTGGTCAACTGCATAGATTTTATTTTCTATGATAATACTATGCTTGCCATCGGTAAGATAAATATCTATTCTGCCGCCTTCACTATCAGTTTGCCTACCTATATATTTCTCTACTTCTACTGAAGCATTAGTAATGTCTAGTTCAAAATTATCTGCAGATATTGCAGAAAACGATTTTTGTAGCATTTTCAAAAATGCCTCAAGGAATTTTCCTCTTTGTCCGTGACTTCCTTTTGGATTCAGCAGGTTTGCCAAAAACATAGAGTGTAGATGGACTTCATCTGACATGAAGCCTAAATCATTGAAAATATTAAAGCTTTCACCACGCTCAAATTTTTCTTTTCTTTGTTCTTTTATTTTTTGTGAAACTATTCGAACTTGGTTTAGAATATTGATTATATCATTCATCACATTATAAACTATAATTGTTTACCTTAGAAACGAAATTCCATCTAATTTATTTTAGACATTGTTATTTTTGCCAATGAAAATGACTACGCAAACACCCTTGGTACATAAGGGCACGACGATTCATGTTGTTCATCTCTTTTTCTGGATACCAATAAAAATAAGCCGTGAAAAGCATCACCATAAGGATATAGACCGCAATAAATTTTAGGGTACCATAAAACCAACGTTTCATTTGACTGATCTCTTTGGTATTTAAGATTTGAATTGCAACTCTCACATCAGCCTTATCAAGACCTTTGCTACCTTCAACTTTTACAAGATGTTCTCGTTGAGAAAACAGAAAATCTTCCTCGTCATCAAGAATTATATAACGATAAGGCTCTTTGGCGTTCAATCTCAACCATTCTGCAATTTCCAATCCTTTGCACCCATGTAAGCCTTGCCATTCCTCCTGCCCATCTACATTGCTAAAGTTAGTGGAATTGCAAGAAGGGGTCAAATCTATAACTTCGCCAGGCAATTAGTATTCCTGCCATAATTGCTGTATGTACTCCATGCCTTGCAATCGCCAAGTGGAAGAAATGACGACCTTAGCATCAGTTCTTTCCAACAAGCGACGTAAATTGGTCACAGCGTTTTTATCAAACTTACCTTTTGGAGTATTGATTACTCCATCAAAATCTAAAAATATATACTTCTCCATATCTTTTTTACACGACGTTTGCATAACCATAATAGCACTACATTAATACATACAATTTTCTCCATGAGGGAAAGACTTCTAAAATCCGTTCCTCCCAATATGGTTCTCAAATAAGGTCTATTTTCCATACTTGTCTATATTTTGAAGGCGAAATCATCCTCTTCCTCATCCTCACCATTTGGGAACATGACGCTTCTCTCATACTCTGGATCATAGAATTCATACTCATCCTTCACCTGTTTGATTTTCTTCTGGACGGAACAAATCTTCTCCAACTCCGGAAATTGAAGATGTTCACGATTGAACTCCAATATCTCGTTCAGCTCTCTCTCAAAGGAGCAAACCTCTGATTGAAACTCATCCATGTCAAACTCGGAATCATTGAAGAGGTCATTATCTAGGGCCTCGTCCAAACGGTTTTCCATCTTATCCAATTGCTCTTTTATAGTTTTGTTCATTATGCTTTATTTTTAAGTTTTATGTTCGATTTATGAAATAAGAATCTTACCTTATGAAAGATTCATTTTTCGTAGGAGTCTGAGAGTAACAGGATTTGCTTCACCTTGGAAAGCAAATCTTTCTCTGTAACTTCTAAGTTCAAAGATCCCCCATTCCCTGTTATATTGACACCTAAAACACCTGCAAGTTTTATCAGATGTTTTGTACTTCCACTCTTTACAAAAAGACAAATAGACCATTCACCATAAGTACAAAAAAGGGTTATATAAATGGGCCTGTTGTCATACATGATTTGATAACCATATTTTTCAACATATGGAATCTTGCCATCGAAGGTTTCCGCTATAAAGGAAGCTATCTCCTCGTGGAACTTCTTCTTAAAAACGTTGGCGTATTCTTCGGAAATCTCATCCTTGGCACAGATAATCTGCTCTTGGGCATCTTCCAAATCATCAAGCAAATCGTCTAAAGCCGAGCATTTTTCGATAATGTTCAGTCCTTTTAACTTCGCCATTTCTTTATTAATATCAAACTTCTCCATTGTATATCAATTAAAAATTCTGATGCAAAGATAGCCCACACCTATGTAAATTCGTTTCACACAACAAAAACTTTTTTCATGCGCAATGATTTTTCTCACGTTTCATCTAATTTTGCAGAAAATTTAATGAGCAAGAGACTTTCGAATCTTTGGGAGACTTGGACGCTCACTCAATAGAAATCATTTCAGGAATGGCAGATGGAGCAGACACCTTAGGTATCAAATACGCCAAGGAGCATAAGCTAACAATGGTCCTATACCCTGCGAATTGGGATAAGTATCCGAGGATGGCAGGAATCCTTAGGAACATGAATATGCTTGTTACGGCAACACATCTTGTTGCTTTTTCCGTCTTCAACCACCGACAACATGCTACTCAATGCCAACCGTGATGAAATGAATCCCGCACACATCCAACGGAAAGAAGTGGAAATCGCATCATGGATAGCTGACCATCTCCAAGATGAAGGTCGGTATGTTATTATCGATGATGAATACGTGATACAGGATTCGCAACTGCCACAATTCATCCTGACCAATCCGTATGATGGCATTACTGCAAATCTGGTCAACAAAGCCATTAAGATTCTTAACGGATAAAGGAATTAAGTTTTTCTATAAGTATAACCGTAATTTATGGGATTAAGATATGAACATAAAACATGTATTTGAAGACTCTCGCATAGTCATGCTGGAGAAAGACATTGCAAGAATAAACGAGTATTGTCAATACTCTGATGAAGAAAAGTTTGTGATGAAGCACTTGCTCAAAAAGCGTTGCAACGTACTATGGCAATTGAATGTGTATGACGATGAGACGAAGCAGCTCCTCATCGGTTTCAATGATGCACTTCGAAAGGCAGGTACGCAGCTTTATCACCGGACGATGGCAGTTTATCAAGAATACCTGGATCGTAAGGACATTTCTGGAGATTTTGAGGTGGAAGGAAAGATATTCCTTGGTTACGAATATCCTGCACTTCACCCCATTCAGACAGAAACGGCAAAACAGGTGTGGGTTACTCTCACATGTGGAGGTTTCAATACACTCTATGATGAGGGTTGCGCATGGCCGCTCCGATTCAGTAGAGAGCGGCCTTCTGAGCAAAGTATCAATGAGAAATTGGAGAATTGGTTGGGGATGGAAATTGAGAACGACAATTGGAATGAGGGACTGGATAGAGAATGGTCGAAAGATATGCATCTTATACAGCCCTTTCATAATCTATACGATCATTGCTACTTCTCATTATATGACCTCATATATGTCCGTGAGTTCAACCTGGAAGTACATGTGGAGTTTGATGATAAAGTAAAACATTAAACATCAAGCCAAACAAGCCGCTGGAACTCTACAAACTGCTAGAGGATCCGGAAGAGAAGCATAATCTCGCCAAGAAATATCCGAAAATGGTAATCGGTTTTGACAAGGTGATGAAGGAAATGCGTACTCCATCAGAAAACTGTCCAATACCGGAAGATGCGGAAAGTGGAAAAAAGTAATCGGCTTTGTAAAACTGAGGGCGTGTCATGGACTTATGACACACCCTCAGTTTTTTATCCGTTTTTCAAGATTTTACGGTCTTTAAGCTACGTGTTTTGCGACAACGTGTTGGCTGTAGAATATGCATAGAGCAGCCAGCGTGACAATTATCCATCACCAAGACTTTCTGAATTGGAGATGTTGTAGCGATAGCAGCCATTCTGTCGGCAATCGATATTCACCCAAATTTTTTCCTGTGTCGTCATACGTCACTCACGTTATTTTTTACTTATCCAAAAAGCTGACAACCTCTGGAATCTCTTTGTTCAAGAAGTCGTACCAAAGCTGAGGGCTATATCTCAAAGATGTATGATGAATCATATAGAACGGCAGCTTGTAGCCGTTAGCAAATTGCAGTTCACCTTTCTTAGGATAAGAGTTGTTGATTTTTTCATCCAATTTTTGGATAGAATATTTCACATCTTTCTCGTCAAGAATATTCATGCCATTGTCGTTTCTTAGACCAACAAATATGCAAATATCTGGCTTGATGATTTGCACGACATCAGCTAAGCACTTCCATGCCGTCTCGTAATCAGCCAAAGAGGGTACCTCATGTGTGCCTTTCATAGGCTCCTGTATGAAGTTATAAGAAGCTATTTTGTTCCAAAAGCCCTCGACATCCATGTCGCTTTCATCCAAGAATGTTTTCTGAAGGTTAGTATGGAATTTCCAGCCACTTTTTTCTATTGCACAATTAATGATTCCTCTTGTATACTCCTTGTCTGTAACACATCTATCATATTCCTCTGGGCAGAATTCGCCTTCGTCATTCACCGTATAGTGCGAGTCTCCCATGATAAGCACACGCTTTGGTGCCGAAGCATAGTTGCAACCTATCCAAGGATAGTGTACAAGATTCTCAACCTTATCAAACTGCGAATCAAATTGTCTGTCTGATGTTGTCATAATAACCTAAATTCCGCAACACTATAATTCAATATTATTTATAAGCACCTGAGCAACAAAAAGTTGATTAGGTTTTTGCCATGTCAGAAATCTCACTTATCTTAGTGTTGCATTTAAAAACAAATAAAACTCTGAATGACATGGCAAAAATACAAATACAATCTGAGAAACACACTCCTTTTGGGGATTTTTTTTCAATTATGGAGCAATTTTATGCTTTTTTAGCTCAAACCATAGATTCCACCTTGGGATCGAGATGCACATTGTTTGGTTATCAATATAGTGAGATTCTACGCTCTATGATGTGCGTATATCTTTGTGGTGGCTCATGTCTTGAGGATATTTCAACACACCTTATAAAATATTTTATAAAAATATCATAGCCTTCAAAGATATTTTTAAGCTG
>UMLJ01010771.1_pt1 | contig 20673 bp, 22 predicted proteins | sample 1966521 | NCBI WGS metagenome assembly UMLJ01 (sample SAMEA4836199, study PRJEB28245) | human gut metagenome | biome: gut microbiome; material: fecal sample | place: Denmark | collected 2008
TTTTAGGAAATTTCCATTATTAGGAATGTTACTTTAACCAGTTGTTTAGAGTAACATTCCTTTTTTATTGCCCCATAGTATAGTTGGTTATTACACGGGATTTTGGCTCCTGTAACATAAGTTCGAGTCTTATTGGGGTAACAGGTAAGATGCCCTCTTAGTTCAATGGACAGAATAAGAGACTTCTAATCTTTTGATATAGGTTCGATTCCTATAGGGGGTACTAAATAAATTAATATGAAAACATGCAGGATATGTAATAGGAATTTAGATGATATACTATTCCCTAAAAATGGAAATGCTTTAAGGAATGTATGTAAAGAGTGCCAAACAAAAAGAGTAAGAGCAAAGCAACTAGAGTTTGTAAATTGGCTACAATCTTTGAAAACAGAATGTTCTATATGTGGGTATAAAAGATGTAAGGAGGCTTTAGAATGGCATCATACTGGAGGAGATAAGGAGTTTAATGTAAGTAAATTTGTCAATAGTAATTATCCATCACTAAAGAATAAAGAAAAAGTACTTACTGAGTTAAGTAAGTGTGTTCTAGTATGTGCTAACTGCCACAGAGAGATACATAAAAATGTTGGGTTAGAATAGGTGGCTAGTTCATGAGATTTTCAATCTCAAGAGATGGGTTCAAGTCCCATACCCAATACAAATAGAGCTATCTACTAATGGTTAGGTAACTGCCCTCTCAAGGCAGAAATTTGGGTTCAATTCCCAATAGCTCTACAACTTAGGGTGTGTAGCATAGTGGTTAATGTGCCTGACTGTCAATCAGGAGATTGGAGTTCAATTCTCCCACATCCTGCTAATCCACTTTTAATCTACTAAAGTCCTATCCTACAGAGGTAGGTAGGCAATGGAGAGGTAACTCAGTGGGACTGGGACTTGTCTTGAAAACAATGGGAGCAGTAAAATGCTTGGGGGTCGGGACCTCATCTCTCCACACTATGTTTTCATGTTTTCATAATGTTGAGCTTTTGCTTGAACCCTCTTTTGGGTAGTTAGAGGTTAAAGAAACTGCCCTATCAATGCTCCTTAGTTCAGTGGTTTAGAATAGTTCCCTTACAAGGAAAAGGTCATAGGTTCAATTCCTATAGGAGCAACACATTGCCACATAGCTCAAAGGCAGAGCATTTGACTGTTAATCAAAAGGTTGTGGTGTCGGAATCCACTGTGGCAGCTATAAATTGGCACTTAGTTTAATGGTAAAACCTCAGACTCCAAATCTGAAAGATGAGTGTTCGAGTCATTCAGTGTCAGCTATATTGGCATATCTTCTAATGGTTAGGAAACTACTCTGATAAGGTAGTAATCAAGGTTCAATTCCCATCTAACACCCCAATACACTGGTATAGCATAATGGTTAATGCAGGAGTCTTATACACTCAAGATTATAGGTTCAAGTCCTATTACCAGTACTATCTTGGAGTACCTGAGTGGTCTAAGGGCACAGACTGCAAATCTGATGATTCGTGGGTTCAAATCCCACCTCCAAGTCTATGTGTTATATAGATAAACTTATAAAGAATAATACAGGAGTTTCTTCAAAGAACTTCTTCTTAGTGGCAGTTACCTTAATAGGTTTAATCCTACTATTAGTTCCTGCTGTACTTCTTATAATAGAAGTGTGTTATAACCATACTATACAGACAGACCTTAATGGTCTTGCTGCTTATATAGGTGCTGTTGCTGGAGTATTTGCATCAGCAGGTATTACTAAAGCATGGTCTGAAAAGTATGAAAAGAAATAATGCTCCTATAGCTGAATTGGTTAAAGCAACAGTCTCTTAAACTGTGGATTCAAGGTTCAAGTCCTTGTGGGAGCACAACCTCAACCTTGGCAAATATTCCCCCAAAGCATTGATGGTGGATGCTCTGGACTTTTAATCCTGAGAGTAAGGTTTGATTCCTTATGGGGGAACATAACACATTATTAACTCCAAATTTTTATTGTTATGAAAAAGGTTATTTCATTAATTAAGAGGGGTGTTAAAGCATACTTTAGACAAGCTGCTAAGTCTTATGCTTGGACATCTACAGGAACTATTCCAATTGGAATATAGTTCCTTTGATGTTGGAGTGAGTAATAAATATTATATGGGGTAGCTTTAATGTGGTGAATTAGTGTGGACTGTAAATCCATTGCCTCAGGCTATTTAAGGTTCAATTCCTTTCTGCCCCACTTCAATAGAAATCTTTGTCCTTGACTTATGGAAAGTGATGTGGGTAGAGACACAAATAAGTCATTATGGGTACTGGGCAGGTATGGTTACATTGCGGAGGACTGAAAATCCTTAGAACAAAGTTCGATTCTTTGAGTACCCACTATATACTCCTGTGGTGGAATTGGAATACACACTGACCTCAAAAGTCGGGGCTTGAAATAAAGATTAAGAGTTCGACTCTCTTCAGGAGTACTAATGCCCTCTTGGTGGAATTTGGTAGACACATCTGCCTTAGAAGCAGACATGAAGTAATAGTAGTGTAAGAGTTCGAGTCTCTTAGAGGGTACTAAAAATAATTTGAAAATAATTGTTAAAATATTTGGTTAATTGAAATATTTTGCTTAGCTTTGCACCATCAAAATAAGAGAATATGTTTGAAGAAGATAATCTATTTACTCCAATGGAATCAAGCAGAAGTACAGAAGTATCTGGTTCTCAGTTCTTTATCAACTTCTTAAATCAGCTTGAAGGTTGGAAGACTAAGTGTAAGAATCTGCATTGGGCAGCACTTAAGAAGAATATCCATGTCTATCTTGATGAATTTCTTGATGTATTATCAGACTATCAGGATGGTCTTGCAGAAGAATACCAAGGACTATTAGGTCACATGGCTCCTAATGTTATTAGAGGTATAGGAAGTGAGGCATTAAATGCTATAGACTTTATAAGAGAAGTTAAGAGTGGAACAGTAAAGTTCTATGAAGCAATACCTACAGATACTGTTTATTCTGGTATAAAGTCTGAATGTGAAACTTTTATACATAACATCTTAAAATACAAGTATCTATTTGAGCTTTGTGATGTTAGAGTATAACATAAAGGATGGTCTAATGGTGGAATTGGTATACACAAGGGACTTAAAATCCCTCGCCCTTTAGGGATTGAGGGTTCAAATCCCTCTTAGACTACAATGCCTCCTTAGTGTTAATGGTTTAGCAAGCCTGTCTTGTAAACAGGAAGAGAGGGTTCAAATCCTTCAGGAGGCTCTATAATGTAGGTATGGTGTTAGTGGTTAGCATATGACATTGCCAATGTCAAGGGGTCAGTTCAAGTCTGATTATCTACTCAAATGCAGGTATAGTATAAAGGTTAGTATGTAACACTTCCAATGTTAATGTGTGGGTTCGATTCCCACTATCTGCTCAAATATACATCGTGGGGTGATAGCAATGGTAGCTAACAAGGCTCATAACCTTGAGGTTGAGAGTTCGAGTCTCTCCCCCACAACTAATTTAGGTAATATGGAAGAGATAGAAAAGGCAAGGATGACAAGAACCAAAAAGACCAATGGTTCAGAGGTTCATCAAGTTATGACTGCATTAACTGATACTACAATCAGAGGTATTGTAAGGTCAGCCAATGAGGAAGGAATTAAGAGAGGGGATATAGTTTCTCTACTTAAAGAAAATGGTCAGTTTGTATTAATCTACTTTAAATAAAAACATTATGGAAATGGAAGAGCAGAAGACAATAGAAAGACCCTTGATGAGTGAAGAGGAGTTCAAGGATTACATAAAAAAGAATAGAGTAGATATTGTAGGAGATTTCTATGAAAGAGGTATTCTTCACCTGAGAACTTATGAAGCAGTAAGCAGGTTTAAGTCTGCAAGGAGAGCAATCAAAAGAAGTCATATATCTCTTGATGGATTTATTTATCCTAAGAGACCTTTTAACAATGCTAAGCATGGTAAGAATAGTCTGAATGACAGAAAGAAGATGATTTATGAGCAACTTAAACACAGAAAATCAGCCTAATGATTACAATGAAGTGCCAGTATTATACTGCAAGCATTGTCTATCATTGAATATTAGGAACATTCCAGGAATGGAGGATTCAGATTACTGTGATGAGTGTGGCTCCACTGATATAGGAGAATGTTCAATAGAGGAATGGGAGACCCTCTACAAGAATAGATATGGACACAGATACCTTGAAGAGTATTAACAATTTAATTATAAAGTAAAATGGAAGAGCAAAAGGGAAAGGTTGTAGAGATGCAGCCAACAGCAAAGGAAACAGAGAGACCTGAGAAGATGTCTTATGAGCAGTTAGAGAACATAGCTCATCAGCTTAGTGAGCAGGCTAAGCAGTTGTATATGAAGTTACAGGCTGCTAATATGGGTAATATGTTCAAGAGACTTGACTACTTGTTTAAGGTAGTAGAGAATGGACATATGTTCAAGCAGGACTTCCTTGAAAAGTGTATTGCTGAGATTGAGGAAATTATGACAGTTCCTGAAGAGACTGAGGAAGATGACAAGGAAGAGGAAACACCAGATATTAAAACTGAAGATTAATATAGTCATATATGAAGAAGCCTAATAATATAGTTAGAGTACCATGTTCTTTGAGTGGAAGCTTCTTCAGGTATTGGTTCAAATTTTTAGAGCCTTTTCATAAGCTAACTGATAGAGAGATTGATGTAATTACATCCTTTGTTAAGCAGAGATATGAACTCAGTAAAGTTATTAAGGACAATGAGATACTTGATAAGGTTACAATGAGTGAAGATACAAAGAAGAAAGTAAGGGAAGAGTGTAATATCACTCTCCCACACTTTCAAGTAATTATGGGCAAGCTAAGGAAGAATAAGGTTATCATTGATGGCAAGATTAATCCAAGGTTTATTCCTAACATTGATGAGGAGACTGGCACTTTCCAACTATTGTTACTTTTTGAATTGAAATGAATTATTCTGATATAATTGGTAAGGTTTCTGAAGAGTTGAATTTACCTAAAGAAGTGGTAGATAGAACATATAAGGCATTTTGGTTATTCATTAACCAATCCATACAGTCCTTGCCATTAAAGGAGAATCTTAATGAAGAGGATTTTGCTAAGTTAAGAACAAATTTCAATATCCCAAGCCTTGGAAAATTATGTGTAACATGGGATAGACTTATGGGATGTAAGAAGAGACTCAAGTTTATAAAACAGATAAGGGAGAAGAAATGTTGAAAATTAAGAAAATAAAGCCGATGTTTAACAGAATACTTGTTACAGCAGATAAGTATGAGAATGATGTTAAACATGGAGGAGTAGTAGTAGTAACTGCTGGTACCTTAAAGGAGTATCAGAAAGTAATTTCTGTAGGAGATACTGTAAGAGGTATTAAGGAAGGAGACTTTGTACTTATTAATCCTACTAGATATGCAGTAAAGAAACACCAGGAGGGTTCATTGAAGAATGGCATTATATCAGATAATCCTGTGGTTTCATACAACTTCAATTTTGTTGATGTTAATGACACTGTTTGTATTCTCTTGTATGACCAAGATGTAGATTATGTCATTCAGGAATATGAAGAGACTGAGGATAAGATATCCAATCTTATCTTGCCTGAGGAAAAGAAATTGATACTAAATTAAATATTTAGCCTTGAGCCTTGATTAAGGCTTGAGGCTTTTTTTTTTTATTAAACTAAAATCAAAGTAAAGTGCTGAAACTATTTAAATATGAGGGATATAAGATAGTAATATCTGAGGAAGCCTTTGCTCTTAAACCTTTCAGACAAATATGGCAAAGAGATAGGACTGTTAATAAGGATAAGGCTATTATGGAACTTGGGTTTATTTATTTTATGAATGACCCAAGAAGTGATTATCAATATCTTACTAATGAAGATGAGAGAAAAGAAGCTATTAAAGAAGGAGAAGGTCTCCCTCCTAAATGGGAACCTGACAAGATAGTACAAGAAGCTATGGTATTCTATAACAGTTTTAAGCCAACTTCTGCGCTGCTTCTTGAGGACACAAGATATGCAGTAGATAAGTTAAGAAAGCTATTAAGGGATATTGACCTTACACAGGTTGATGATAAAGGTAAGCCAGTATACACACTTAATACTATTACAGCTACAATCAAGCAAATTCCTTCTCTTGTAAAGGATTTAGATGAAGCTGAGAAGGCTCTTGCTTCAGAAATTAGAAATGCAGGTAAGATGAGAGGTTCTGGAGAGAAAACAATTTTTGAAGATGACCTAACATTATAATTATGAAAGCAGAAGATATAATAGAAGGTCTCAATAAACATATTGAGATAAGGAGAGGTGAAAGGGGAATTGAGAATGTAGGACATATTGTATTACAGAGGGAAATAATACCTCATTCCTCATTTAAGGTCTATAAGACTTATAAGTACACTCTTTGGTTTACTAAGAGAGGCAAGTCTTATGAAGTAATGAAGATACAACATACTGCTAAGGTTCCTGATGGTCAAGAAGAGAGTATGTTAAGGGAGATGAATATCATGTTGAGTACATCAATATTCAATTGGATAGGCTCTTATTTTTATGAAGCAGTTATAAAGGGAGAATATAATGGAGTTTCAGAAGATACCAATGAATGAATATCAGACTGAGCTGACTGAGGAATTGGTCAATAGCCTTCCTCAGGAGGTTCAGGACCAGTTATTTGATATTATAAATAATGTAGAGTTTGTCAAGAGATTGATAAGTCCTACAAGAGAACATGCCAAGGATAGACCAAGAGATGATAGAGGTAGAATCATTGTGGACTTGGCTAATCCTCATATATTGGAGGATATGGACTATTTCAGACCATCTGCTATACATTATGAGAAGTATGGTACATTTACTAACCTCAGACCTAATGCCAATCCTAATAGTGAGTATGGTAAATGGGTAAGAGAGGAAAGGAGAAGAATCTGGGATGGTTATGTGAGGGAAAGTGATGGAGAATGGGTTACAGGCTATATGTATTGGTTCCTTAACTATTCTCCTATGATGCTCTCTAAGATTAGAGAATATAAAGATAAGAATGGTAAAAAGAGAAAGTCTAAAAGAGCTGATAGAATAGAAGCACTTCCTGAATGTTGGGAAGGAATCTATTGGAGATTCCATTGCTTAGACCAAGCATCAAATGGGGGCTTGTACAATAACTTTGAGGGAGGTCAGCACATGGCTGAGCTTGCTTCCAGAGGTAAAGGTAAGTCATATAGTCTTGCATCCATACTTAACCACATCTTTGTAGTAGGTGAAAATGAAGAAGCACATGAAAAGGTAAAGGGTATAGTAACTGCCTATCAGAAGGAGTACCTTACTAAGGATGGTGTTCTTAATAAGTTTGTGGATATGGCTAATTTCTGTGCAACCAATACCCAGTTTCCAAGAAAGAGATTAAAGAACTCTTTGCAGGAAATGACTTGGATAATGGGGTATAAGGATGTAGACCTTGATATTGAAAGAGGTACTCAAAATACAGTACTTGGAGTATCATCTAAGGATGATGAATCTAAGTTGAGAGGTAAGAGAGCTGCTAAGATTCTTATTGAGGAGTTTGGTACATTCCCAAGACTTGTAGACTTGTATAATGTATTGTTGCCTTCAGTACAAGAAGGTGATATTGTCTTTGGTCAAATCTATATGTTAGGTACTGCTGGTGATAATGAGTCAGACTTTGCTGGTGCTCAAGAAATTATGTATAACCCAAAAGGTTATAATATGTATGCCTTACCTAATGTATTTGATAAGTATAACCAAGGTAAACCTTACTTTGTATTCTTCTTCCCTGGCTATGTAAATAGAAAGGGATGCTATAATGAGAATGGTGTATCTGATGTGATTAAGGCTCTTATTGAGATTCTTATGAATAGGTACAGAGTAAAGTACAATTCTACTGACCCTAATACTATCATTAAGACCATTGCTGAGGTTCCTATTACTCCTGCTGAGGCTATTGTTAAGACAGGTGTAAATATGTTCCCTGTAGCTGACTTAACTGAAAGAGTAGGTCAATTAGATGCCAACCCTACAGAGTATGATGATGTATATGTAGGTGATTTGGTATTTAATAAAGATGGTCAAGTAGAGTACAAACCTACCTCTGCCATACCTATTAGGGACTTTCCTCATAAGGATAATAAGATAGAGGGTGCTATTGAGATATACCAAATGCCTGAGATTGATAAGAATACAGGTAAGCCATATAATGACAGGTATATATTAGGTGCTGACCCTTATGATGATGATGAGTCAAATACTATGTCTTTAGGTTCTATATTTGTATTAGACCTATGGACAGATAGGATAGTGGCTGAATATACTGGAAGACCATCTTTTGCTGATGATTACTATGAGATTTGTAGAAAACTTTGTCTATTCTACAATGGTAGGTTGAATTATGAGTATAATAAAAAAGGCTTATTCTCTCACTTCTCGACAAGAAATAGTCTCTACCTTCTTACAGATGTTCTTGATTTCTTAAAGGAAAAGCAGATGATGAAGGATGGCTATGGTAACAAGGCACATCCATATTCAGAGAAAGTGTACACTCCAGAAGGTATTAAAAATTGGGGAGACGTTAAAATAGGAGACTTATTGTACAATACTTATGGTGGTACTACTAAAGTAATAGATATTCCTTTTGATGCTACTACTGATATATATGAAGTGACTCTTAGAGATGGTAGAAGAGTAAAAGCATCAGAGAACCATTTATGGAAAGTAATAGACTGGAATAACAAAGAAAAAGTTCTTAGTACAAAGGAATTGCTAAATGGGTACTATAGAGTTAAAGGTAATTATAAAGAGTATAAATATTATATCCCTAAGAATATGGGTGTAGATTTTACAGAGCAAAGTGTAAAACTTCCACCATATTTTATGGGTATTATGTTGGGAGATGGGTGCTTTACCCAATCTAAACATCATCAGGCTTATTTTACTTCATCTTTACAAGATTTAGAGACATATAAAAGAAATGTTCCATTTGCTATAAGAACATATGACGATAGGCACCATAAGTGGTTGGTACCAAACATAGGAAATATATTAAAGGAGTATAATCTTATAGATAAAAATTCTCATACGAAATTTATACCAGATTCTTACAAATATAATAGTAGAGAGGCAAGAGTATCTCTTTTGCAAGGATTATTAGATACAGATGGCTATATAGGATATGGTGGAAATCCTGAATATACAACTTGTTCTCTTAATTTATGCAATGATGTTATGGAAGTGGCAAGAAGTTTAGGCATAAATTGTAATATGCAAAAACTTTATAATTCCTATGGAGAATATTACAAAGTAGTATTTTATACGGATATTATTTTATTTAAATTACAAAGAAAAGCTAACAGACAAAAAATTACAAAAACTAGAGCATATAAAACAGGAATAATTAATATAGAATATATTGGAAAAGAAAGGGCTAAATGTGTTACTGTAGATTCTACTGATTCATGCTATCTTGTAGGTGACTTTGTTACCACACATAATAGTAAAGGTACTAATGCCTCTCCTGCCATTAATGCTTATGCAAGGAGTAGATTGAGAAGCTGGCTATTGGCTCCAGTTCCTATTATGCAGACTATTGATGGAGAAGAGAAAGAGGTAATGGTTCCAAGACTATTTACTGTAAGGAACAGAGCACTGCTGAAAGAGCTTATTAATTACAACTCTGAGGGTAACTTCGATAGAATATCTGCTATGGGTATGCTGATGCTTCTAAGGGAAGATAGAATGATAAGATACCAAGGGGATGTTAGTGAGGAGAAGCAAGAGAGAGCTAATAATAGTTATGCTGGTAATGACCCATTCTTCAAGAGAAACTATGACTTTAGGTTCAGGCAGTAAATTTAGTAAAAATGAAGGCTAATGGTTAATAAATTACTTATATACTTGCATAGGTCAAGGATTTTACTTACCTTTGCACAGTAATTAAATTGAAGAATAGAATATGAGTAATCTTATAAATTTACCCCCACAACAATTACCTTTCTCAAAAAAGAATAAGAAATGGAGAAAGGCACACCTTGATTGGGCTGATAGTAAGACCTTCTTCAATTATAGCTTAGTTAGAAAATCTATAATACATAAGAAGATTAACTATGACTTGCTCAATGGTAAACTCCACATGAGTGACCTTGAGATGATACTGAATCCTGAGAAGCTACAGGCAGGTTTCATACCTGATAGGATTCAACACTATCCTATTATGAATAGTAAGTTGAATGTGCTTAGAGGTGAGGAAAGTAAGAGAGTCTTTGACTTCAAAGTAGTAGTTACTAATCCTAATGCTATTACAGAGATAGAGAATAACAAGAAGCAAGAATTACTACAGAAGCTACAAGAGTGGGTATCAAATACTTCTCAGTCAGAGGAAGAGGCTAATCAGGAGCTTGAAAAGATAAATGACTATTATAGTTATGAGTGGCAGGACATGAGGGAAATAAGGGCAAATGCCCTATTAAACCATTATGTAAAGGAATTAAATATCCCTCTAATGTTCAATCAAGGCTTCATGGATGCAATGGCAGTTGGTGAAGAAATTTATCAATGTGATATTGTAGGAGGTGAGCCTATTATTGAGAGATTAAATCCACTCAAGGTAAGAATCTTTAAGTCAGGATATAGCAATAAGATTGAGGATGCAGATATGATAATCCTTGAAGATTATTGGAGTCCAGGCAAAGTCATTGATACCTATTATGATGTATTGACAAAGAAAGATATGGAGTACATAGAGAAGATGCCTGACCATGTAGGTCAAGCTGCTACAGACTCTATGGATAACATAGATGAAAGATATGGCTTTGTCAATAACCACATGATAGGAGATGAAATAAGTACAGAGGGATTCTTTTGGGACCCATTAGGAGGATATGATGGAGTTAATAACTCACTTCTTCCTTATGATGTTGCAGGAAACTTGAGAGTACTTAGAGTATATTGGAAGTCAAGGAGAAAGATTAAGAAGGTAAGAAGTTATGACCCTCAAACAGGTGAAGAAGTATTTAACTTCTACCCAGAGACTTATGTAATAGATAAGGATGCTGGAGAAGAGGAACAGGTATTCTACATCAATGAAGCATGGGAAGGTACTAAGATTGGTACTGATATATATGTAAATATGAGACCAAGAGTAGTTCAGTACAATAGACTAAGTAACCCTTCAAGATGTCACTTTGGAATTGTTGGCTCCATTTACAACCTTAATGACAATAGACCATTCAGTTTAGTAGACATGATGAAGCCATATAACTACTTATATGATGCAATACATGATAGATTGAATAAACTGATAGCAAGAAACTGGGGTTCATTAGTTAGACTTGACTTTGCCAAAAAGCCTAAAGGATGGGATGTAGAGAAGTGGTTATACTATGCGAAGACAATGGGTCTTGCAGTAGAAGACAGCTTCAATGAGGGTAATGTAGGTGCAGCTACAGGTAAACTTGCAGGTGCATTAAACAATGCTTCCACTGGTGTAATTACAGCTTCTGATGGTAATCAGATACAGCAATACATTAATCTTCTTGAGTTTATCAAGATGGAAATGGCAGAAGTTGCTGGTATTACCAAACAGAGAGAAGGTCAAGTAAGTAATAGAGAGACAGTAGGTGGAGTAGAGAGAAGCATGTTGCAGTCTTCTCACATTACAGAGTGGCTATTTGTAGTACATGAGGATGTCAAGAAGAGGGCATTAGAGTGCTTACTTGAAACAGCTAAGATAGCATTAAGAGGCAGAAGTAAGAAGTTCCAATATATCTTGTCTGATAATTCAATGAGAGTTATGGAGATAGATGGTGATGAATTTGCAGAAGCTGATTATGGTCTTGTAGTGGATAGTAGCAATGGTGTTCAAGAATTAAACTCAAAACTTGATACTTTAGCTCAGGCAGCATTGCAGAACCAGACTCTATCATTCTCAACTATTATGAAGCTATTCAGTTCATCTTCACTTGCTGAAAAGCAAAGACTTGTTGAAAAGGATGAAAGAAGTATCCAAGAGAGACAAGCCCAAGCACAGCAACAACAGTTGCAAGTACAGCAACAAGAGATAGAACAGAAGGCTCAAATGGAACAGGCTAAGATGCAGCAGGAAGATGCCCTTAACCAAAGAGATAATGAGACAAAGATTCTTATTGCACAGATGCAGGCTTATAGCAAGAATAGTGAAGATGATGGTATAATAGAACCTGAATACTCACAAGAGGCTAAGGACAAGCTAATGGAGCAAATAAGAGAATTTGATGAAAGAATAAAACTTGACAGGGAAAGGCTTGAGCTTGATAAGACTAAGGCAAGTACTGATGCAAGATTGAAGGAAAAGCAAATAAATAAAACTTCAAATAAAACAACTCAAAAATGAGAAGATTTAGAGATATTGTAGAAGATATTAAAGCCCCAAGTACTCAAAGCTTATGGCTTAATAATGGAGAACTAAAAGTATATGGAACTAAGGGATGGATTCCTCTAAATGACACTTCTGAAGATATACAGGAGCTTGAGGAAAAAGTAGATAGTCTAGATAAAGAGGTAGGACAGATAAAGAAGGAATTATCAATAGATGGTGAAGTAAGTAAAATTAGTGAGTTTACCTTAAAGGATAATTCTTATACTTTGCCTGCTGCAACAAAAACAACTATTGGTGGAGTTAAAGCAGGAATTAATATTGTTGATATTGCTAATCCAGATAATGCTACAGCTCCACAAGTTGCAGTAGTATTAAATACGTTACTAGGACAATTGAGAGCTTGTGGTATATTAATACCTTAAATAAATTGTAATAATGGGAAAAATAAAGAAAATCTTAGAAAATGAATTAGTAGGAGGTACTCAAAATACTGATGTATATCCTGTTACTTCTGTTAAGGCTGTATATGATGAGAATAATGAAAGGCTTGACCATATACTTAATAGGAGAGGAGTAGTAAATATATCTACTAACTATAATGATGACCATATAGCAGAAGTATTGACATTAAGTCAAGCTATTGCTAAAGTACCTTCAGGGGATAAAGTACTTGGGTTTACTATGACTTTTTTATCGTCAGAGGGGTGGAATACCTATAGATTTGAAGGAGATTCTATTACTGAGTGGAATAATACGGACAAATGGGACTTGTTTATAGACTCTGGCAATCTCTCCAATGAGAAGGGCTATAATACTAATATAGCTATGAGCCAAAGAGCTGTCACAGAGCTTATAGAAAATAGTAAATTCTATCCTACCATCGAAGATAGCTACAGCGAAAATGATTTAGAGTTTTCTGATTTTGCTGGCAACTCTATTATGACAATCGAAGATGGTCATTTGAGAACAAAAGGTTTTAGTTCCAAGGCAACTACAAAATTTGGAACTTTAGGTATATTGCCATCTTCAGCTAATATTGTTATCTCTAATGAGAGAGTTTTGGATGGAGACTCAAATCACATTGTAATTGATGTATCTATTTCCGATAACTTTACTGCTGATTTAGCAAATGGAGCTTGGCTAGATAGAGGTATTGAAGGGACATATACAGTCCCAAAATCTTTTTCTGTAATTGCATTAGCAAGTAAAGATTTATCTGCTAATAAAGCAGAGGTTATAACCTATGGATATAGAGATGGAAACTTTGGAGAATGGAAGATTAGTGACGTATTAAAAAAATACGAGGGGTATGTTATATCTGTAGTTCTTGCAATAAAAAATGGTAAGGTTATTCTCAATAACTTAATTTCAAGTGAAGAACTTAGGAATAACCAGGAAGAACTTAGGAATAACCAAGAAGAACTTGCATTATCTGAGTCCTACTCAGATAAGGATTTAGAGTTTTCTGACCAGACTGGAAACAATATCTTAGAAGTAAATGAAGGTCATATAAAAACAAAGAAATTTAACTCTAAGGATGCCCCCACTACGGGATTTGCAGAAGCTGACCTTGATTTTGCTGATGAAAATGGAAATGTGGTACTTAGGGTTGAAAATGGTCATATAAAAACAAAGAAATTTAACTCTGAGAATATAGAATCTGGAGAAGCACAAAACATTTTGAAATTGCCCTCTAAACCATTCCCTTTGTACACAGTATGCAACGACTTGGATAAGTCAAATAAATGGGGTATAAACTCAAGAAACAATGGTATTTCTGTATATTTAGACCATTTCTTCATAACAGATTCAGAGCTAAATGTAAAATTCAAAAAGAATAAATCGACCTTTTTGAACTTGTCTCAATCAATTATAGGAACAGGTAGCTCTCCCAACTGGAACAATAATGTTGCAAAGTATGAGAGTGACATAAATGAGCCTGTATCTGATGGTAGTGTAATGAATATTAAATTAAGAACTGTATTAAATTCAGCTACAAGTGATATAAAGCCTATTGTATTACAGATAGGAGACAGCGTTACAGAAGGTTGGTTTGCTGATTATCCAACCAAATCTGGTATTCCTACTCAATCATATTCGTGGGCTAAATATTATTTTGCCAAAGATGCTCAACAAAAGGGAAGTGGATATGATGCCTTATTTGTGGGAGCAAGAAACAAAGTTGAATTTGATTATAATGGTGTCACAGGTAAAGTGTTTGCTGAGGGTAGGAGTGGATGGGATGCTCCCCACTTTCTTAGTGGAAGTGATTCTCCCTTTTATAATCCTGAATCTAAAAAATTCAGTTTACAGTATTATTTGTCACAATATAAAACACTGGCAGATGATGGTGAGACCAGACTTGTGGTAGGAAATACAGCAGGTACAAAAGTGACTAATGTAAATTCTTGGGACCTATGCACACCTAATATAGTGGTTATTCAGTTAGGTATGAATGGGAATTTTGATGGCTGGAAAAATTCTGTTCCATCTATGATACAAAGTATCAAAGATGAATATCCTAATATGATTGTAATTGTGTCATTATTGTGTGCTTGTACCTGCAATTACCCCAGTATGTATCCTAACTGGGATAATATATATTTTGGGGATTATGCTAATGCAAAACAAACATTGACAAGTAGCTTCGTTTGGGCTATTGATAACTTACAGAATGAGGAAAATGGAATATATGTAATATATACAGGTAGTATAATGCCTATGCCTTATTGCTGTAATTCAAGAGAAGTAGTAAATGAGATGTCCGAATTTCAACCAAATCTAAAAAGATATGTAGGTGTTGATGCTATTGAGAGGGTTAAGCATCCATCCAGATTTGGACATCAAGCTGTAGGATATGAATTATACTCAGCAATTAAATGGGTCATGTTAAATAATTAAATAATAGAAATATGGGAAGAAAAATCATTTTTAGTTTAGCTGATTTCAGAGCAAATGCAGTAGATGTTACACCTAATTATTACAAAACCATAGTAGGCACAAGTAGAGGATTATGGAATAAAGCCACTGGTATAGTTTCTGAAGGAGATTACGGATTTCTTAGCCCAGTATCAGGATTACTAACTGGAGCAATTATAGATATTGATAATAGTAATCATAGTAAATTACCTTTTTTTGGAAGAGTATATAATGTTGGTTCCTCAACCCCTGTAAGCACTTCCAATGCCAGTACCAATGCTAATGGTATCACACATTTAGCCTTTCAAACTCCATTAAAAGTTCAGGCAGGTCAGGTAGTTTCTCTACATTGTCCAGCAAATGTTACTCATTACATTGGTAGGAAAGGTGATGTTGATACCTATACATACGGTATTATTGATGGTGATACTCCAAGATGTTTTCAGTTTAATTTGATTATTGAAACTGCCAATACTTAATTGTGGGTATTATGCCTATTATGAAATATAATAAGATTGGGATAGTTATTTTAATAAGCTTGCTTGCTGTAAGTACACATACATTGTACAACAGAAACCAAGACCTTAAAGAGGAAATATCAGTATCAATGTCCAATCAAAAAGCATTCATAGCTGAGAACTCCTCCCTAAAAGAGGAGAATAGAGTATTCAAGTTTACTATAGAGCAACTTAACTACTACAATGACTCTATCTTGCAAAAGATGAATGATGTCAGGAAGGAGTTAAAGATAAAGGATGATAATTTGAAGCAGATGCAATATCTTTTATCCGAGGCTACAAAGAAAGACACAATAGTATTTAGAGATACTCTGTTCAGAGAACCTACATTAGACATAGATACTATAATAGGAGATAAATGGTATAGTATAAGATTAGGACTAAAATACCCTAATCTTATTACTACCAATCCTACATTTATAAGTGAAAAATATATTATAGTTAATAAGAAGAAGGAAACAATAAATCCACCTAAAAAATTCTTTTTATTTAGGTGGTTTCAAAGGAAACATTGGGTAATGGAAGTTAATATAAAGGAGAAGAATCCCTACATAAAAGAAGTTAATAATAAATTTGTAGAGATTATAGAATAATTATGATTGACTTAGGAATACTAATTACTGGAGGTATAGGGCTTATTACCACAATAGTCAGTGGCTGGACATCATGGTTCTTTGCAAGAAAGAAGTATAATAGTGAAGTTGATAGTAACCTCATAAGTAACATGAAAGAATCATTGGACTTTTATGAGAAGCTCTCTACTGATAATAGAGAGAGATTGGAAGAGGTACTAAAAAGAAATGCAGAATTGGAGCAGGGAGTGGGGGAACTTAGGAAACAAATGTTTAACCTTATGAGTTCCATATGTACTGACCTTACCTGCCAGTTAAGGAAAAGAGACTTAAACCTTTTTAATGAGCATGGAATTAGTAGTGGACAGAAAATGGAAGAAGCAGAGCTACACCATAAGTAATCTTACTATTGATGGGAAGTGGTTCTGCAATGTGCTTGAAGATGCTGATAGAGGACTTGACAGTTCTATGAGCATAGCTAAGATTAGGGAGCTGAAGAAGCCCTCAATTACAGCTATACCAAGAGGTACTTATGAGATTACTTTGGATGTAAGTTCTCCTAAGTACTGCACTAATAGTTTCTACAAGCAAGTATGTAATGGTAAAGTACCAAGACTACTTAATGTAAAGGGATTTGAAGGCATACTTATTCATGCTGGTAATACTGACAAAGACTCAGCAGGATGCCTATTAGTAGGTGTCAATAAAGTTAAGGGTCAAGTAATAAACAGCAGAGAAACCTTCAAAGAGTTATACAAACTCCTTAAAGACAAGCATGATAAAGGTGAAAAAATAACTATTAAAATTTTATGATTATGGCAAAGAAATGTGGTTGTAAAGGAAAAGGTAAAGGTAAGAAAGGTAAATAACTAAAAGTGTAAAATTATGGCAAGAAGAACAGGAAGAGCAAAGCTGAGAACAAGGTAGTAGAATATCTTGGAGAATAATAATAAGATAGGGGTAAGAGATAATCTTACCCTTTCTTTTTGCCTATGTTGCAAGTATTTTACTTATACAAGTAAAAACAATTTATTTACCATATTGTAGATATGCAAAACTTTACGTACCTTTGCACTGTTTTAAGAACAAAAAGGTAGAAGAGTATGGAAGAAGAACTTAGCTTAGATAACATCTTAGGAGCAGAGGAGATTGAGAATCTGTTTGTAGAAGATGATGAGACACAGGATACCCCACCTGCAAATGGGGAGCCTCCCAAGAAAGAGGAGGAGCCAAGTAAGGATAAAGAAGAAACTACTGAGGTTGTTGATGTAGATAACTTGTTTACTGATACACCAGAGAGCGTAGGTAGTGGAAAAGAAAATACAGAGGAAAAGGAAGATACTACTCCTAAAGGGGATGGCACTTCTCCCAAAAACTTCTACTCTTCCATTGCCAAAGCCTTGAAAGAGGAAGGTATCTTCCCAGACCTTGATGATGATGGCTTATCTAAGGTTAAAGACCCTGAAGACTTTAGAGATTTGATTGACCAACAGATAAAGGCAGGTCTTGATGAAAGACAGAAAAGAATTGATGAAGCCTTGAATGCTGGAGTTGAACCTACAGAGATTAGAAAGTATGAGAATACTATAAACTTCCTTGATTCTATTAATGAGGAGAATATCTCTGATGAAGGTGATAAGGGAGAGAAACTTAGAAAAGACCTAATTTATCAAGACTTTATCAATAGAGGTTATAGTAAGGAAAGAGCTACAAGAGAAGTACAGAAGTCTTTCAATGCTGGTACTGATATTGATGATGCAAAAGAGGCTTTGAAAAGTAATATTGACTTCTTCAGAGATAAGTATGATGAGCTTGTTAATGATGCTAAGTCAGAAGCAGAAGAGGAAGAGAAAGAAAGAAAGGACCAGGCTGAAAAACTTAAATCCTCAATCCTTAATGACAAGGATGTATTTGGGGATTTATCAGTGGATAAATCTACAAGACAGAAGATTTATGATAATATAGCTAAGCCTGTGTATAAAGACCCAGAAACAGGAGAGTACTTTACTGCTATCCAAAAGTATGAGATGGAGAACAGGACAGACTTCCTAAAGAACATTGGGTTACTTTTCACACTAACTGATGGCTTTAAGAACCTTGATGGTTTGGTGAAAGGTAAAGTAAAGAAAGAAGTAAAGAAAGGTCTTAGAGAGCTGGAACATACTCTCAACAACACAGCAAGAACCTCAGATGGTAATCTAAAGTTTGTGAGTGGAGTTGATGAGGACCCTGAATCTTTCATAGGGAAAGGGTGGAATCTTGATGTCTAAGCCTATAGTATAGAGTAAAATAACTGATAAATTTAAGTAAAAATGGCTGGAAAATTAGGTAAGTTTCAAATGGTAGGCTTCCAACACTGGAAGGGTTGACTCACAAGTTAAGCCCTTGTAAAATTGGGTAAAATCGGTGAAGCCCTCCAAAGAAAAGCCTAAGGGTAATACCGAGCTAATCTTTATGGTAATACATAAAGACAGTGTAACGCATAGAAGATGAACCTATGAATGGATTTATTTACATTATTAAAAACACTATTAATAACAAGGTCTATATAGGACAAACGAGAGTTAGTGTAGAACAGAGATGGAAGGAACATCTTAGACATGCTCAATATGGAGAACAGGTTATTAATAGAGCTATGAAAAAGTATGGAGTAGATAAATTCTATATAGAAACTTTAGAGATATGTAATCCAGATATACTAGATTATAGAGAAATGTACTATATAGATTTATATGATTCAACAAATAAATCCAAAGGTTATAATGTAAGTATTGGGGGTAATACTCCTAGATTTAAAAGAAAAGTTTTAAGTATTTCTGATTTAGTAGATTTATATGTAAATAAGAAATTTACTCTAGAAGAAATAGCTTCAAAATTTGAGGTATCTAGGTATATTATTTGTACTGAACTTAAAAATGCTGGAATTATTATTAGAGATAGACATGAGTCAAATACTAAATTTAGTAATATTCCAAAGAATGTTTTAGAGGACTATTTGAAGGAAGGAAAAACTTTAAGAAAAGCTGCAAAACTGGCAAATATTCCTTATCCTACATTCAGAAAAGCATGTATTTATAACCATATAGAATATAATTCTTCCACGAGTGCCCAACATATCTAATAGATATGAAAATGTATGCTGAACTTACACAATGGTAAAGTGTAAGAACTAAGGGATAAAAAGCCCTTAGGGTAACAGATTGTTAACAAAAGAGAACCACCTTGGTTCTATCTTTCAGTTAGCTCCACAGAAGGCTACAAACCTAATGGTGCAACTGTTGGCTTATTACAGAGGAAAGACACTTGACACATTCCTAAATCAATTCCCAACAAAAGAGTTTGAGGATGATAATGAGTACTACTGGGATGTTATTGGTTCTTCAAGGAGAAACATTCCTCTTGTAGAGGCAAGAGATGAAAATGGTACTGTTGTTACAGATGCCAGTGGTATGGTTGGAGTAGGCACTGCTCCTTTCTATTTAGTATTCCCTGAGGATTGGTTTGCTGATGGTGAGTACATTGTAGGTAATCTGAATGAAATCTATCAGTTCAGAATACTTGGAGACCCAAGAATGGAGGGTACTAATGCAGTGTATAAGGTAGAGCTTGCTGGTGGTAATACAGCAGGTGTTCCTGCTGAAAGATTGCTTGCAGGTGAGAGATTCTCAGTTGAGGCTGCATTTGTTGAGAAGGAACTTTCAAGAAAGGTTGGTGATGTAAGATTTACAAGCCCTGTTTCTATGAGAAATGAGTGGTCTGTAGTAAGAATCCAACACAAGGTTCCAGGCTCTATGTTGAATAAGAAGCTGGCTGTAGGTATTCCTATTGTTAAGGAAACTGAGGGTAGATATACTAAGTCAGTTGCTACAATGTGGATGCACAATGTAGACTGGGAAGTAGAGCAGCAATTCTCTGAGTACAAGAACAATGCACTTGCATTTGGTAGAAATAACAGAAATGCCAATGGTGAGTACATGAACTTTGGTAAGTCTGGCAATGTTATTAAGACAGGTGCTGGTCTATTTGAGCAGATGGAAGTTGCTAATACTATGTATTACAACACATTCAGCTTGAAGCTTCTTGAAGATGCTCTATATGAGCTTTCTGCTTCTAAGTTAGACTTTGGAGACAGATACTTCTTGATTAAGACTGGTGAAAGAGGTGCTATCCAATTCCATAAGGAAGTACTAAAGACAGTATCAGGTTGGACACAGTTTGTTCTTGACAACAGCTCTATTGGTGTTATTCAAAAGACTCAATCTAAGTTGCACCAAAACTCATTGAGTGCTGGTTTCCAATTTGTTGAGTACAAGGCTCCTAATGGTGTTA
>UMLJ01065181.1_pt1 | contig 20505 bp, 24 predicted proteins | sample 1966521 | NCBI WGS metagenome assembly UMLJ01 (sample SAMEA4836199, study PRJEB28245) | human gut metagenome | biome: gut microbiome; material: fecal sample | place: Denmark | collected 2008
TTTTTAAAGTTAAAATGGTGTACACTTTTTCTGTAGTAAGACAGTCTGATAAGGACCACTCCAAATAGCCATACTTGACTTCTCTGAAGAAGCTTCCGAGTCAAACTTAGAAATAGCAACACCTAGTTTAGCTAACTTTAGCGTCTTCTCATAAAATTCAGGATCATCATAAGGGGCAAAAGCACTGTCCAGCTGCGTTTCTGATGGAGCATAAGTATCAGGATGATACAACGATTTTTGCAGATGCTCCTTAATGAGAGCCTCTGCCTTTTGCTCTGGTGTCTTAACACAAGAAGCTAACAACAATGTTGTTGCTACTATAAATAATATTCGTTTCATAATCATCAATTTATTAAGTTTGACTATAGATATCACAAAGGTAAAGAAAATATTGTAAATCGGCAACTTAATTGGAAATATTTTTCAATATAAGAACAAAATGTATGCTATTTCTACTAAAAATTCAAATGATTTTTGTAATTTTGCAGAAAAATGTGCGATGGCGAACAACAATATCAAATATCAATTTGCCTTGGATGAAAATGGAAACCTAATTTCCATCAATAGCATTACCCAAGAGAACCGCAAAGAGCATACCTATAAATGTATCGCTTGCGGAAGCGAATTGTTGCCTCGTGCCATCGGTAGCAAATCCAGAAGACCACATTTTTATCATAAGGAATTGGTTACATGCTCTGGAGAAACATACCTCCACAAGCTCACCAAAATGTCAATTATGGAGAAGTTCTATCTCTCAGATAAGTTTGAGATAGCCTACCCCATTGAAACTTCATGCAATAATTCTAACTGTCAGCTAAGAAATAGACACTGCAAAGAATATAACAATTCATACACTATCGATCTCAAAAAATATTATGACACCTGCCAAGAAGAGGTCGCCATCAAAGGATTTGTTGCGGACTTACTTTTAACAAGCAACCTGCATCCAGAACGTGAGCCTATACTCATAGAAGTATGTGTCTCTCATTGCTGTGAACCAAAAAAGAGGGATTCTGGACTTAAAATCATCGAGATGAAAATCAAAAATGAGGAAGACATCAAAAAGCTATATTTAGCAAACTGCATCCAAGAATACCCTTCCTATTCCATGGATAAAGCCATGGATGTAGAGTTTATTGGCTTCAAGAAATCCTTCCAAAAGCCCATGACTACTGGGATTACCAGATATGTATTTGATCCTCAAATACATATCAATGGCTACTTGTGTCCTATCAACTGTTCACAAGCCAACATCAAAATCAATAGTCATTCCCTTATAGAGCTTAATATGGTAAGTCCATATCAATGGCTCCGTATTGACATTCCACTTGAATGGCTCGCTATATATTATAATGTGAGACGATGTGACCTATGTAAGTTCTACTTCAAAACGGACTATGAGTTCTCGCCTATATGCAGACTGAGCAAGAAATACGGCAAACCAGCACATCCAGAAAAGAACGAGGCCGAGAGATGCCATAGCTATTTTGCTAACATCAATTTCTTCAAGGAAGAGCTTCAAGATTACAAAATTGAAATGGTAAAGGGGGAAGTATATCAAAGTGATAAAGAAGAGTATAAGGTAATCATTGCTGGCAGTAATACATTCCAAGACTATGATTTGCTCAAAGAAAAATGCAGCCACTTCCTTACCAACAAGCTTAAAACCCATAAGGTTATCATCCTTTCTGGCACATCATACTTTACCAAGCAAATGATTAACACCCTAGTAGCAGAACTAAATATTGTTGTGGAAATGAACCCTGCAGATTGGGACAGATATGGAGAAGCAGCACCAGATATGTCAAATAAAGCAATGGTGGAAAGAGCTGATGCACTTATCGCATTTTGGGATGGAAAGAGCTATAAAACCAAGCAACTGATTGAGATAGCCAGAGCAAAAGGAATCCCTGTAAAAGTGGTCAGATTCTAACTATCTAGCCTATATCTGTGTGGATTTTCTGCACAGATAGATTAAATAATGTCAAAATACTACAGATTAATAGATATAATCTATTGAATACCAAGAAAAGTTCCTATCTTTGTAAGGTCAATAAACTATTGACATGTCCTCTTTATGAGAACATATAGTTAAACAAAAAATAGGAAACTATGTCAACAACCTAGAATGCTCAGCTTAGATACCAAGTCCTTGATAGGTGCTTTAGTGACTTCAAACATAAATACTCCATCGAAGATCTGATTGACAAAGTCAATGAAGCCCTTTACGATTTAACAGGAAAAGAGGTTAAGCTTCGACAAATCCGAGAGGACATCAAATATATGCGTGACAGAGTTTCATTTAACGCTCCCATCAAAGCACATCCACTGGGAGTTGGCAAACAGTGCTATTATAGAGATGAAGATAGAGACTTCACGATTTTCAACAATGAACTTTCTATCGAAGAGGTCAACAACCTACGTTCAACCAGTCAAATGCTGGGCCGCTATAGAGGCACACCAGCAAATGCCTGGCTGGAAGAGGTTATTTCCAATTTGGAATTCCGATTTGGCATGAAAGCCAACTCTGACGACCTCATTTGCTTTGAGAAAAATGACAAGCTCAAAGGTCTGGAGCATCTATCTGGTATCATTGATGCCACCCTTAACCATCAACCAATAGAACTACACTATCAGACATTTAAGGGACATGACATCACCACTATTTGCCACCCTTATTATGTCAAACAATATAATAACAGGTGGTTCCTATTCGGAAGAAATGACCAATATAACAATATTGGCAACTACGCATTGGACAGAATCATATCCTTCAAGAATGCAGACATTGCCTTTATTAAGAACACAGAGACAAACTTTGAAGACTACTTCAAGGATGTCATTGGTGTGACCGTACCAGAAAAAAAGGCTGTAGAAACAGTAGTCCTACGTTTTAGCAAGGAACGGTTACAATACGTGATATCCAAACCTCTCAATCCTTCCCAAGTGGTCAATGAAGAGGAGCAAACGGTAACTATTCAAGTGAAGCCCAACAAAGAGCTTGACCAGATGATTTTTTCTTTCATTCCCGATATAGAAGTGGTGTCACCACTCTTCCTAAGAGAAGAAATTCAAAAGAAAATTGAAGAAAATAATTCTGTAACTTTGTCCTTGGTAATCTCCATAATGATATCTTTTATGTTTGTAACTAATTGGATTTCAACTACAAAGATACAAAAAATATCGGAGATTACCAACTTTTTTTGGCACTATTTCTTATCCCGAACTGAGGTAAACTTTCTTCTTTTCAACATCTTATCCTGGGTAGATGGCTGTCTTGATGACACCATCTTTCTTATTCTCGAACACATCATACGCCTCCTCTATCATAGAAAGAGGAAAGCGATGTGTAATGAGAGGAGTGGTATCTATCTTGCCCTGCTCTATCAGCTTCAAGATTTCCTCACAGTCGCAACCATCTACTCCGCCAGTCTTGAAGGTAAGGTTCTTGCCATACATATCAGGAAGAGGAAGCACCTGAGACTTGTCATACATGGCCACGATGGTAACTATGGCGTTTGGACGTGCGCATTTCCAAGCCAGTTGGAAGGTGTCCTCGCCTCCTGCCACTTCCATTACCACGTCTGCTCCACCATGGGCACTCAGTTCTTTGGCGATAGATTCGCAATCTTCTGGCTCAACAACCTGCACATCAGGATAATGCAGCTTGATAAAATATCTTCTATCCTTGGATTTCTCGCAAACGATGATTTTACCAGGCTTTTTGAGCATGGTACATAAGAGACAGCAAATGCCAGTTGGTCCGGCTCCAATGATGAGAACTGTATCTCCCTCTGTAATCTCTGAGATTCTGGCTGCCCAATATCCTGTGGCAAGGATGTCTCCCACGAAAAGAGCCTGCTCATCAGTTACAGAATCGGGTATCTTGTTCAGTCCTGTGGTAGCGTATGGAACCCTTACGTATTCTGTCTGTCCGCCATCAATGCGGCATCCCAAAGCCCAACCACCATGTTCCGATGTGCAGTTGTTCACATAGCCGTGCTTGCAATAGAAGCATTCTCCGCAGAAGGTTTCCACATTCACTGTTACCCTGTCACCTGGTTTCACATGGGTTACATTCTCACCCACTTTCTCCACAATGCCCACCATCTCATGCCCTACGGTAATACCTGGCACAGAGCGAGGAACGCTACCATGCTTGATGTGGAGATCGCTGGTACAGATACTGCTCAGAGTAACCTTCACGATGGCATCATGTGCATCCAATATAACAGGCTTTTCCTTTTCTGTGAAGCCAAATTCACCTTGTCTTATATATGTATATGCCTTCATCTTTATAATTTCTAAACAAGTTTTTAACTGAATTTATCCAAGATAATTGGTCAATATTTTTTCTGCAAATATAATCAATTAATCTCATATAATGATATGTTTTTGAAATATTTGTATTTTAATTTTAAAATTAGCGATATTTGTTCCAAAACAAAAAATAAAATATAGAAATTAGAGGTTTTAATAATTTTTTCTTGACACTTCTATGTTTATGATGAAACAGAAAATTGTAGAAGTATTTGGCTATCTACAGGAAAAACTGTAATTTTGTATTTCTTAAGAGAACAAGAAGCTATTTCCATTATCATATTATGGCAAAAAGAAAGAAACAAAACAGCTATGGCAAGAAAGCCTTTTATATAATCATTGCCCTCATCGCCCTTTTCATCATTGGCTTTGAGGCATATCGGATGGTATCATCTTACATCATCAAGAGGGCATCTGATAAACAATGGCCACAGCATGACCTCACTTCTGGGCAGTACTCTGGCTCTTATGATGGTATCGACATATCACGTCATCAAGGAAGAATTCATTGGGATGAACTGGGCGAAGTGAAGCGATTGAAGTTTGTCTTCGTAAAAGCCACGGAGGGTATCAACATCCAGGATCCTTGGTATGAGAGCAACATTAGCTATGCCCGAAAGCATCAGATACCTGTTGGTTCCTATCATTTCCTGTCCAAAGCACCTGCTGCCTTACAGTTTGAGAACTTTCGGGCAGTGTATGACGAGGATAAGCAAGACCTCCTGCCTGTGGTCGATGTGGAGGATGACGGAACCAAAGGAATGAGCAAAGAAGAGATACAACTCTCACTGAAGACCTTCTGCAAGCTTTGCAAGACCTATTATGGTCACTCCCCAATCATCTACTGTAGTGAGAGTTATTTCAAGGATTACCTCAGCCCAGAGTTTGATGGCTATTATCTCTGGATAGCCAGCTACAACCATGAGCCAGTATTACCAGGCGAACCACATTATGACATCTGGCAATTTAGCCGTCATGGCAGAGTGCCTGGCGTATGGAATTGGGTGGACTTGAATCGCTTTGCTGATGGCAGAACCCTTGATGACATCAGAATTAAAGAATGACTTTAAACTCATTTCATGGTCAGGTTATCTATGGGGAAGCTTTCTATAGCCCCCGATACTTGCTCGTTAAACTTCATCACATGACCAGTAAAATAGCCAAAGGCAGCTTCCAAGCCACCAAAGAGCCACCATAATAAGTTACCTATAATTCTCATAACTTTTCCTTGTATTTGTCCTTTTTAAAGGCAAAGGTATAACTTTTCCTAAAAAAAACGAAATTTTAGGATGATTTGTTTCTAAAATCACTACCTTTGTATGTTGAACTAACAAGAATAACCAAATATGAGAATGAAAAGACATCTACTTACAGCCGCTCTGGCACTCTTTTGTCTATCGGCAGCAAATGCTCAACTGCTAAAAACTACAGTGGAGCAAGGAGAAATAGAAGGTGTGGAACATGAAGGATTCGCCCTTTACAAGAGAATCCCATACGCAGAAGCACCAGTGGGTAACCTCAGATGGAAAGCCCCAGTGAGCAAGAAGCCTTGGAAGGGAGTATTCAAGGCAGACAAATGGGGAGACCGTCCACCACAGCCCATCGACCCGAACCAGAATGGTGGTGAGCTGGGCATGAGCGAGGACTGCCTTTACCTCAGTGTGGAAACACCTGCCAAGAACAAGGATGACAAACTCCCGGTATTTGTCATGATTCATGGAGGAGGCTTCCTCACAGGCTCTTATAGTGGAACCCAGGAAAGCTTTGTCAAGGAAGGCATCATCTATTGTAGCATAGAATACCGCTTGGGAGCCTTGGGATTCATGGCACATCCTGAACTTAGCAAGGAATCTGGCAAGAACATATCAGGCAACTATGGCATACTTGACCAGGTGATGGCTTTGAAATGGATACACGACAACATCGCTGCCTTCGGTGGAGACCCTGACAAGATTACCATTGCAGGCGAATCAGCAGGTGGTATCTCGGTAAGTATGTTATGCGCCTCTCCACTTGCCAAGGGACTCTTCAGAGGAGCCATCAGCGAAAGCGGCGGTTCTTTCTGGCCAGTGGGTGAAGCAAGAAACGGCAACACCGCCATGCTCACAACTAAAGCAGCAGAGGCAAGCGGACTGGCACTTCAAAAGAAACTTAAAGTAAAGAACATTAAGCAACTCAGAAAAGTTCCTTTCATGGACATCGTGAAGAATACCGCCATGGAATCCTTCTGGCCTAATGTGGATGGCTACAGTATCACTGATGACCAATACAAGCTCTATGAGAAGGGAGATTACAATGACGTGAATGTCATCATCGGAACTAACAGCGATGAAGGAAGCATGTTCTGCCGCCCTATCAGTGTGAGCGACTACGAGAAAAGAATCCATGAGGTATATGGCAGCTGGGCTGATAAAGTACTGAGCATCTATCCTGCCAAGACAGAGGAAGAAACCTACTTCGCCCAATCAGACATCTTCCGTGATGGCTCCTTTGCATGGGGTACGTATGCCTGGGCAAACTTGCAAAGTAAGACTGGCAAGGACAAGGTGTATATGTATTACTTTGACCAAGACTCAGAGAATACCATCGTAAGAAGTCGCAAGGGAGGAGCCAGCCATGTGGCAGAGATGCCTTTCATCTATGGCTATAAGTTTGGCTCTGGAAAGATGACCGAGACGGAGCAGCACATGGAGCAAATCATGTCTCGCTACTGGATCAACTTCACCAAAACAGGCAACCCAAATGGGGATAGCCTTCCATTCTGGACTACCTATCAAGAAGGTAAGCCAACGGTGATGATCATGAAGGAAGGACTGCATTTGGGGCCTGTACAAAATCAAAAGCAGATGGACTTCTTCGAGGAGTTCTTCAAGGCAAAAAGAAAATAAACCATCAAGTTCCAAGTGGAAAAATGCCACTTGGAACTTTTTCATTTAAATCAATAGGTACTGCCAATGCTTTCGGGTCTATCTGTATGCTCTTGCAGTCAAAGGTTTGGTCTTCCTTTCTGCTTTTGATTTCTTCTATAGTCATATTATACTGTGATTTAATCCGTCATGCAAAAATGTTTGCATGACGGATTATTTGCATTTGTGCATCCACACATTCATTCATGCCATCTTGACAACATTTCAAGTTAGCTATCTGCATATCAAAGACTTACGATGGATTCTTCATGTATTGCACCAAAGCATCATGCAAGATTTCCTCAAATTTCTTCTTCGTTCTCAGCTTGGTGAGCATCAACTGTTCATACTCCTCATCGTTCAAGTAGGTCTGAACACCATGCAACTGAGCTCGCCTTTCTACCGCCTTCATCTTCTTTTCCTTAACCACCGGAGCTGCAGGTGCTGGAACTTGCTGAGACTCCCCTACCCCAGGACGAACTGCCTGGTTCATATTATTGAATGCCGCACGAAAATCCTTTGCCATAATCATTTAAGCTTTAAAGATTAAACAATTCCTTGATTACCTCACTATAGTCGATGGCTGCCGTGCAATAAGGCGAATAGTGGAAAAGGTCAGTCATCTCTGTCTGTGCCTCATTCACCTTCACGCAGCGGCGGATGCCATGTTTCAGGACTGCATCACCATAGCTCTCCTTTAGATAAGCCAATGCTTGACGCACGATACGTGGCCTCTCATCCAACATGACTGGTAACAACCCCAAGAGTTCCAAATCCTTATTCAAGGCGAAACGACCATTTTTCACCTCATTCATTGCTCCAAGGATGGCAGCCAAACCATTGACAGACAGACCCTCCATCTGGACTGGCACCAAGAGATGGCTCGCCACCACCATGGCATTATAGGTGGATTGCGACAAGGCTGGAGGACAATCAATGAAGATGTAATCGAAATAGTCGATCGGATTTTTGATGCCCTCACCCGTCATATCTATCGAATCACTGTTGATGCACGCTCCCAACACTTGTCTAGGAGCTCCGGTGTTCTGCAAGAATGGATCCACATCCTGCATCTTGGCAGAACCTGGTACATAATACACCCCAATCTCTGACTTATAGATTGGCAATCCCTTGCACTCTATCATAGATTCGAAGATGGTGGCGCACCCTTCTGGAGCATGATTCAGAAGCGTGAGGTTGCACTGAGGGTCCAAGTCGATTTCGAGGATTCTCAATTTCTTGTTCTTGCGAAGCATACCGGCAGCTAGATTCTGCACGGTTGTGGTCTTGCCAACCCCACCCTTGTTGTTGACAATGGCCAATATCATTTTCAACTTGCTTTCCATATTTTCACCAATTATATTTTATAAAGACGCTGCAAAGATACGATTTAATATTCATACAAACAAATTATTTTGCAAATTTGTTTGCATGACAACAAACTATTTTTCAAATATGTTTGCATTTTTGCATCCAATCAAACAAACATTTAGGCAATTTTGAAAACAAACATTTACATTTGCAAACTGACAAATTAACCTCCAACTTCACTTGCAAACATGTATGGATTCATTTTATACTGCATGCAAAATTGTGTGGATGCAAAATTGTCGTTTTGCATGTATGCAAACACGCAAACATGTCGGATTTATAAGAATTCAGATAAAATCAATAAGGAAACTGAGAGTTTTTTGGCATTTTATTTGCACATAAACAAATAAAAACGTACCTTTGCAGCATGACAGACAAGAAAAACGAAATCATCCAGTCGAATGAACAGTGGATCAACACCCCATTCAGCTTCACGAAGATAGACAAGCAATACTCCTTGTCGCAGCAGCATGTGCTATTTTGCGTCAGTTCGCATCTTCAGGAGTATGTCACACGCTTCTTCAACGAGAAGAGAGAGAAGGGTGGACTTCGGTCAGACTATCTCTTCGAGGTCGATAAAGAGCACGTGGCGATGAATGTGCCAAAGATTCGACTGAAGCTCAACGAACTGGGCATCGACTCCAGCCATTATAAGGACCTGCGCAAAGCCCTCAAGGAATTGTTGGACTTCAGCGTCAGGATCAAGATTGACGGTAAGGTGGTCATCCAGCACGTTTTCTCCAACATTACGGAGGATGTGGTCATCAATGGATATACCAAGGAAGGCGTGGCATACGACCGTTCTAAAGGGGAGGTGGAACTGAAAATCGACCCTGTAGTGGCGAAATATGCCTTCGACATGAGCCAAGGCTTCATCCATCACATGGCGATGATTGCAAGATACGCCAACAGGGCCAATACTCCGCGAATCTATTTGTTTTTATTGAGACAGATGGGCATCAACAAAGGCAAGATGACTTTCCAAGTTCCCTTCATGGCACTGAAAGAATATCTGGGCATGGCAACCCTATCGGCTGATGGTACGGTGGTAGAGGAGCAATATCCGAAGTTCTCACAGTTCAAGAAGCAAGTATTGGATGCTGTTAAAGCAGACTTCGCCAAACTCAGCAAGGAAGACAAGACCGACATCGTCTTCACCGATTGCAGTCCGGTATATAAACGTGGCCAGACGAGAGGTAATCCTGAGGCTCTTCTCTTCAAGGTAAAGAGGACGGCACTAGGAAAGGCTCACATCGATGGCAAGGTCTTTGAGAGAAAGGAACAGAAGATGGGAAAAGCCAACAAGGAACCAGTGATAGGCGACTTGTTTGCCCATGTCAATACAACGGAATCACCCAAGATCAAAATCGTGAAGGGTGGGGAAGACAAGTGGCAAAGTTTCCAGGCGATGATCATCGACCCAAGTCAGCAGGCTTTGCTTAAAAGATTCAAATTTGTAGGAATGAAAAACGACAGGTTTTGCGTCAAGGCCACACAGGAAGACTTTGACTTGCTGAGAACTCTGGGCGTAGAAGATATAGCTAAAGAATTTTTTAACTGTAAAGGCTCGTATTCACCGACATTTTATAGAGACTAATAAAGACACGAGTCGAGTTTCCTTTGGATGAAGAGATTTCCTTCTCCAAAGGAAACTTTTTTATATATCTACGAAAGTGTTTACCTAGTTTTTGCTATCCATCTGATAATCTGCATGTTCTGCCTCATATTTCTAAATTAAAATTGTTTTTATAAGTTATGATTAAAATCATTATATAATTACAAAGAAGCTAATTTACTTATTTTCAAGAAGTTATAGGTTACGAGGTAAACAGTTTCGTAGTATTAGGTAAATGAAATCGTAGATATAGGTACATAGTTTCGTAGATATTTGTAAACAGTTTCGTAGTTGAAAGTACATAGATACGCAGATAGGTTGCAGGGTAGGGGAGGAAAGAGGTTGGAAGCCCTGCTCGGCATGCTTTTATCTTCATATTATGCTCTTACATCTACGAAAGTATTTACCTTATTTCTCTATATATCTGATAATGAGGTATTTAGTATTCTATCACATAGACTTTTGCAAATGAAAAATGAAAACAATTCTGTAAAGAAATAATTCATCTAAAAGGTACAAACCTCTCATTATTAGTGATTTCTACAAACTAAGGTAAATAGTTTTGTAGATATGGCGCATGGGCAATAAGGAAATCAAAGCAAAAACTACGAATCTGTTTACCTAAAGTTTACAACTTACTGAATATCTGACACTTATAGCAGCTATTATTTTACCTTCAAAATAGGGTGAATCATAATTAAAACTATAATGATGAGGCTTATCATTCTAAATATCAGACAATTACCACTGCGAAGTAAATGGTTTCGTAGATATTTGTGATGATTGACTTATTATATCATCATTTCAGTATTTACTGGCATCAAATCTACGAATCTGTTTACCAACATCTACGAAATCGTTTACTTGCAAATGATTAAGTATCTGAAAATCAAATATTTACTTCTGACCATTCTTTCGATAAAATCTTTTTTATAAATTAAAAATTAGAATATTATTTATAATTACAAGTAAGTCAACTTGTTGATTATTAGTATTTTACATTCATTAAGGTAAATGGTTTCGTAGATGTTGGTAAACAGATTCGTAGTTTAAAGTACATGATTTCGTAGATATAGGTGCATGATATCGTAGTTTTTGGTAAACGGAATCGTAGATGGCAGTTGAATCAAACATTTGGCTTGCAGTTCATCCAAGTATTTCTTACGTTCAAATATCATATTAGAGTACTATTTTTGATAGACCATCTATGCCCTTATCAGCAAGATAGGCATTGTACTTAAACATTTGGGGATATCATGCGTCTAATTCATAAAGAATAGCATATAATATAACATATAATATAGGATGTTTAAACATACATCGCAAATAGATATTATAAACTTTTAAATATTGTGGCTTATGAAAAAAATGATTAGAATGGATGAAATGAAAAGAATGATAAGAATTTTGATGATTGCCATTTGCTGCATGCTATCATGCAATATGGCAGCAAATGCAGGCAAAGACAAGCCTATCGCTGTTAATGCACTCCCGGTAAAGGCTCAGACCTTACTCAGCAACCATTTCAATAATCAGAAGGTGATGCTTGCTACCATTGAGACAGGGGTTATCAACAAGAGCTATGATGTGGTTCTGCAGAACGGAACAAAGCTGGAATTTGATAAGAAGGGCAATCTCACTGAGATTGACTGCAAGCAGGGAAAAGTGCCAGCCAAACTGATTCCGCAGGCCATCAGAAACTACCTGAAGGAGAATTATCCAGCTCAAGCGGTAAAGAAGATTGAAATGAACAAGAATGAATACGAAGTGGAATTGGCAAATGGGTTGAATTTAACCTTCAACAAGCATTTTCAGATAATCGATATTGACTGATCGTTTTAAATTCTCCAGATATAGAGGGGAATTTCATCAAATAAACCCCATCAACTTTCCGATTCTATTATGAATGAAAATTCGGATTGTTGATGGGGTTTCTTCGTATCTAAGAATGAATATTACATCAAATCACATTTCTCCTCGGTATTCTTATATACCGTGCTCGTATGGATTGTGACTCATGTTCGGAAGAGATTAATGGCAATTTCGGATCTAAAAAATCAGTCTCATTTGATACCAAGCTACGCCGCCATGAACAGAGGAGGAGATACCTTCATTTTTAAACCCAAATTGCTCATAGAAGGTGATTTTCTCATCCTTGCAAGTAAGTACGATGCCTTTTCTTCTTTTTATTCATTTGTTCTTAATCTTTCTTTGAGCTTAGTGTTCCTTTGCTCCACAGTGAGATTCTTCACTGCATATCCCAATGCCTTCATTTGTCCGATGAGCACACAGATTTTCTTTGCTCTGGTGATGGCGGTATAGATGAGATTGCGCTGCAAGAGAGTGAAGAAACTGTAGAACACAGGAATGACCACGATGGGATATTCCGAACCTTGGCTCTTGTGGATGGTGGTGGCATAGGCAAGTACCAGTTCATCCAGCTCGCTCTTCTCATAGGTTACCACCTTATCACCAAAGGAAACCAAGAGTTCGTTTTCTTCCAAATCCACATCCGATATGGTTCCGATGTCACCGTTATATACATCCTTATCGTAATTGTTGCGTATCTGCATCACTCGGTCACCTGAACGATAGAGGGTTCCACCAAAGGAAAGACTCACACCCATAGGATTCAGTGCCTTCTGAAGTTCGATATTCAGATTGTCGCTTCCACAATAGGAGCGGCGCATCGGGGTCAATACCTGCACATCGCTTACTGGGCGACCGTATGCCTTCGGTAAACGATTCTTTACCAGATTCACTATCTGAGGCACGGCATCTTGTGGCTCCTCGGCACGAATGAAGAAGAAATCAGTGTCCTTGCCGTTTTGGATGTTAGGAAAATATCCCTGGTTGATGGCATGGGCGTTCATCACAATGCGAGAGGACTGAGCCTGACGGAAGATTCTTGTCAGTCGGGTGACTGGTATCGCTTCGCTCTCGATGATGTCACGCAGAACATTGCCAGCTCCCACAGAAGGCAGCTGATCGATGTCACCCACCAAAACCAATCGCATGGTAAGTGGTATCGCCTTCAGGAGCGAATACATTAATATAATGTCTATCATGGAACATTCGTCCACAATGAGCGCATCACCGTCCAATGGATTCTCTTCGTTGAACTTATACCCTTCCGTAGGCTTGAATCCCAAGAGGCGATGGATGGTCTTTGCCTCCATACCCGTAGCCTCATACATTCGCTTGGCAGCTCTGCCTGTAGGAGCGGCAAGGAGAATGCTAAGTCCTGCCGTCTTCCATGCAGAAATGATACCTTGGGTGGTTGTGGTCTTTCCGGTACCAGGACCGCCAGTGAGTACCATCACCTTGCTTTCTGCTGCCATGTGGATGGCAGCTTGCTGCACATCATCATAGGTAATGCCCGATTCCTTCTCGATGGCTTCTATATTCACCTGACCAGCGAAAAGGTTATCTTGCTTGGCATTCCTGAGTTCCAATAGTTTCTTGGCTACACCCACTTCCGAGTAATAGAAGGGTGGGAGATAGATGCACTCGTCCTCCACTTTGAGTTCTTCTGCTGAAATCAGCTCTTCTAAGGCTTGCTCCACAGGTGGACGCATCTGGGGAGTTGGCTCGGCAACCATACCCAAAGGGATTTCCTCAGTAATAGGGCTTGATGCTGATGTATTCGGCACTGTCGTTTGGGAATTGGCAGCGATTTCTGCCAACCCTAATCTTTCATTGGCATCCTTGATCAGCTGTTCCCTGGTAGCATAGACGTGTCCATCATTGGCGAGCTGGTTGAGTGAATAGATGATACCGCTCTTGCATCGGCGAATGTCGTTCTCTGCATATCCCATGTTCTTGGCGATGGAATCGGCTGTCTTGAAACCAATACCCCAGATGTCATCGGCAAGTCGATAAGGATTCTCCTTCACCTTGTCAATGCTCTCCTTGCCGTATGCCTTGTATATCTTGGCGGCGTAGGCACTGCTCACTCCATTGCCTTGTAGGAAGACCATGATGTCCTTTACGTCCTTCTGCTTCTCCCATGACTTGGCGATGAGGTCGATGCGTTTCTTGCCGATGCCATCCACTTCGGACAGTCGCTGGATGTCTTCCTCGATGATGTTGAGTGTTTCCTCACCAAACTTAGCCACGATTTTCTTGGCATAAACAGGCCCGATGCCCTTGATAAGTCCGCTGCCCAAGTATTTCTCAATACCCACGATGGAAGAGGGCAGTTCCTCCTTCCAGTTGACGGCCTGGAATTGCTTGCCAAACTTGGCATCCATTCTCCAGTTGCCCTCCACGGCAAGTACGGCACCTACCTTGGTGTCACAAAAGTTGCCTACAAGGGTTACAACATCCTTGTATCCCTTGACGTTCACCCGAAGAACAGACCATCCGTTCTCCTCATTCTGGTATGTGATGCGCTCTACCGTGCAGCGAATATTCTCCATATACTATCGTGGTAAAAGTGAAAAAGTCCTTACTCAGGCATTGGCTTGATGTATGCCAAGAAATTCTCAGGAGAGTAGTTGAGTACTAATTCTTCAGGAAAATCGCATTTCTTAGCCAATGGTATGATGTTTTCGTAATCCGCAATCATCGTGGAGAAGTGGGCATCACTTCCGAAGATAACTGGAGTCTCGTATTTCTTGGCAAGTTCCAATAGTTGTAAGTTATTGGGTGCCGCCACGGTCTTGTGACGAATCGGTGCCATGGAGTGGTTGTTGATTTCGAGCAAGGTGTGGGTTTCCTTGGAAACCTTCATCAAAGCCTCGAAATCAAGCTCTGCCGTTCCATCACCTGGGTGGGAGATAATCTGAATGTATGGATTGCGCATGGCGTTGATAACACCTTGCGTATTCTCTTCCTTGCAGCCTCCCTTCCAGCAGAGGCTGTGAATGCCGGCGATGCGGATGTCCATCAGTCGCCAATAGTTCTCGTTCAGATCGATGTCACCTTGGGTATTGAGGATGTTTAGCTCCGCACCTAACATAAGCTTGATGCCATAGAGGTTGCGAGGCACCACATGTAGGTTGCGAAAATAAATAGGGTCACAAGTTCCTGGGATATTGGGACCATGCTCCGTGATGCCCAATATCTCCAATCCTTTTTCCTTGGCTGCCAATGTCATTTCCTGCAAGGTGCTGAAGGCATGACCAGAGGCAATGGTATGTGTATGTACGTCTAATAGAGTCTTCATTATTCTTTTAATTTCTTGCTTTCATAAAAAAATTAACCGATATTGTCGTTATTTTTATTGATAGTTGCGTATTCTTACCTCGATTCCACTTCCTTTCAGCAGTTCTTCCACCTTATTGATATGTGTCTCACCATAATGGTAGGCGCTTTTGCCAAGGATTTTTTCGCAGTTGAGGTTGGTGATGATGCGAGTGCCTGCCTTGGTCATAATAAGTGCCATTAATATCGTTTTTATCCATTTCATATAGCAAGATAATTTTAAAAGTTCCACATCATGTTTAACATGTATATGGCTGATGGTGAGCGAAATACGTTCTCTCTGAAGCTGGCAATGGCTTCCTTGGAAAGATTATCCTCAAAAGAATTTACCAAGAAATCAGCCTCCAACAAGATTCTGTGGTCTTGTGAGGTCACATTTGTATAGGTGTGATGGTGGGCTATGAGCCAACAAATTCTCTCAGTTTGTTGCTCTGTGAAACCGCCCACCTCACATATCCTCTGCCACGCCTATCATGCGTGCAAAGTCATGTACCTTTACGAAATGTTGGATGCGTGGCACATCGCTACCATCATATTTTATCATCGCTCTCATCAAGAGCGATAGCTTTGTTTCTTGTTCTTTATCCATACTTTTGGCTTTTTCTTATGGCAAAAGTACTGAAAAAATCAGAAATAAGCAAATCTTTGCTGAGAAATGCAATCATAAGCCACAATTATAAAGCAAAAAAGCCGAACTTCCTTTGAAATCCAGCTTTTTAGGTAAACTCTTAATCTTCCATTCTTCCAAAAATCTCCTTCCATTCCTCTGGTGAGTATGCTGTGGCAACTGCCAGCATAGTTACGAAAACAATATAAATTCCTTTCGGAGTTTCAAGAGCAGATGTTGAATGTCTCCAGTACTTAGTATGGAATACTGCAGTACATAGTATGGAATACTCCAGTACTTAGCATAGAATACTCCAGTACGCTGTAGGGGGTACTGAGAATGAGTACTGGAAGAGAATTTTGAAGGTGTTGTATCATAATAATTCCCTTGCTATCCAAGCACAAGCCTCCGCATCAGCCAAGGCGTTGTGATGCTGTGTGAGGTCATAACCGCAATATGCCGCAACCGTCTGGAGTTGGTGGTTGGGGAGGCGAGAACCGAGCTTGTTTCTCGAAGCCCTGCAGGTGCAGAAGAACTGATAGTCTGGGTAGTCCATTTGATACATCTGAAATGCAGCCTTGAGGCAGCTTTCATCGAAAGGCGAGTTATGGGCCACCAGTGGAAGTCCCTCTATCTTGGGAGCAATCTCTGCCCATACTTCCGGAAACACCCTGGCATTCATGGTGTCTTCCATGGTCAGTCCATGCACTTGCGTGTTCCTGTAGGAGTAATACTCAGGCTCAGGCTTGATGAGGAAGTAGTAGCTATCCACTATCTCGCCATTCCTTACGATTACGATACCCACGGAGCAAACGCTGCTACGCTCACTGTTGGCTGTCTCAAAGTCTATTGCTGCAAAATCTTTCATGTTGTCAAAGTTTCTTGTTTTGTTATGAAATCATAATCAGTTCATTGATAACAGCTGCAAAGTTACAAGAAATCTGAGACAAATCGTGTCATACATCGAAGATATTTCTCCCATGTCATCATCTTTTGCAATCATTTTGCGAAATTATCCCATAAAAGTTTGGAAGAACCGATTCTTTTCATTACTTTTGCACTTGTCATTCTGCGGATTGCTGGCGATGAGTCGCTGGCGTGAATCCAAGGCTTGGCCTATTTTAACAAGAAAGACGTTTGCTTTACGTTTTCTTCTGATTCAATTGAAACCTAGGAAATTTCAAAATGGCAGGTTTTGAATGTGTTGCAACTTGTGAGCTATTGCCACGAAGAATTGCAATTCAAAGATATAATCACAAATGTAGATATGATAGTGGGTACATTTGTGGTGATATGACATTGGATGAAACCAAGGTAAAACTCGATAGGGAATTTGCTTTTTGGCAAAAGAACCATAAGGTGAAAGAGTTGGATGTCTTGATTGCAACGCCTCCTTGTCAAGGAATGTCTTATGCCAATCATAAGAAGACCAATCAAGAGCGTGAAATGAAGCGTAACTCATTGGTTGTGGAATCTCTCGTGATGACAAAACGTCTGAAACCACGGTTCTTTGTCTATGAGAACGTGAAGGCATTTTTGGGTACAGCTTGTCTTGATACTGATGGAAAATATAATTCCATAAAGGATGCCATCGCACAGAATCTTGATGGTAATTTCAAGTGGTTTGCTTGATGGCAAAGTCGCAAACGATAGAAGATTATATCAAAGAGCATGGGGAGACTTTCTATACCAAAAAGTCATTTGTTCATGTTGTCAATACTGGCTTAGATACAAATAGATTAGAGGAGGATGCTTCTTTCTTGGAAATCAAAAAGTGCATCTACAATATATATAATGGTGTTCAATTTTCAAAAGACTTTGTTCGGTATGAGAGTGTTGCCAATGTTCATCATTGATTACTTCATTAAAAATGAAAATCAAATTAAGAGAAATGTGGGTGAGACTTCAAACGCCTCACCCACATGTTGACCATATTTTTTGTGAGATTTATCCCAAGATTTGGGAAGCATGCTCCTTTACCTTGATTTCCTTAGGCCCGATGATGCGAGTGATGGTTCCAGTTTCATCAGCGATGAAGGTGGTGCGGAATACGCCCATGGAAACCCTGCCGCACATTTTCTTCTCCCCGAATACGCCCAGTTCGTTGACCAAGACCTTCTCTGTGTCGCAAATGAGGGGGAAGGGGAGGTTGTTCTTCTCAATGAACTTCTTATGGCTCTTGGCATCTTGTGTGCTTACGCCAATCACCACATAGCCCAATGAGAGAAAACGCTCGTAGTTGTCACGCAGGTTGCAAGCCTCGTTGGTGCATCCTGGGGTGGAGTCACGAGGATAGATGTAAAGTACGATCTTTTTGCCGCTCAACTCAGCGAGCGTCCATTCTTTTCCGTCCTGGTCGATGCCAAGAACCTCTGGTAGTTTTTGTCCAATTTCCATTGTCTTCATATTTTAAGGGGTTAATGAATTATCTCTTGATGAAGTGGGGATGAGAAGCATAGCCATAGTCCTTGTCATACTTGAATCCTTCCAGCTCGAAATCCAATATGTCGGAAGGGTGGGAGAGGCGATTCTGAATGATGTATCGGGTCATGGCTCCCCGGCAACTCTTGGCATGTACGCTCACCACCTTGATGGTGTCACCCTTATCCACATAGAAGAGTGGCTGAATGACCTTCACTTCCTCTTTCACTCGCTTCCAGTCAAAGAGGTGCTCAAACTCCTCGGTAGCCAAATGAATGAGTATGCCATATAGGAAGGAGCTGATGAAGAGGTGGTCTTGGGCAAACGCAAAGTCATCCTTGGAGAAGGTCTCAGCCTTCAGATATTTGTAGGCTTGGCCAAAGTAGGCGAGGATGGCAGGCATCTGCTCGCTTTCATTCCAAAAACTCTGGTATCTCTGTAGATTTTCTTGGGCTATGGCTTGGCTGCATTTGAGTTCCTTCATCAGATGCTTGGTGTCCCATGAGGACAGTTCCAAGGCAAACTTGCTAGCCTGTTCCTTATATGTAGGCTCACTCATCAACGGCACTTCCACCAATGAAGAGGAGTTCATGATTTTTGCAGATGCTAAGAGTATTTGCATAATGTATCCCTTTATAAGCAGTTGATTGTTGTCACTTTCCTTTATTAATAATGTATATGCCCATTGTTGCCAAAGCACCTGCCAACACATACTTCCAGTAGAAACTCTCGCCCAGGCAAAGACAGGAGGTAATGGCTCCCACTACAGGAATCAGGGAATTGAAAATGGCAACCTTCCCTACAGGATTGCAACTTAACAGTTTGTTGTAAAGGGAGAAGCCGATAGTGGAGATGGCAATGAGCAAGAGTAGGTCGATAATGCCCATCAAGTTGATGACAGGAAGATAACCTCCTGCCAGTAAACCCGGAATCACCAACAAGGCTCCACCGATGCTCAGCGAATAGCCTGTGCCCACAAATACATCCATTCGCTTGTTCAAACCTCTGGTAAGCAGTGAGGCACTCGCCCCACAGAGCGCATTGAGGATGATCATGCCATCGCCCAGGAAGGTAAATCTGCCGCTGTCTTTTCCACCAAGATTCAAAGCGAGAATGCCGAGAAATCCGATGGTACATCCCAATGCCTTCCTATAGGTCATCTTGTCACTTTTGAAGAAGATGCAAGCAAGGATGACCACCGTGAATACACTCATGGAGTTGAGTATCGCCGAACGTGCTCCTGCATTGTGTGACAAACCAAAGTAGAAGAAGGCATAGTGCAAGGTGGTGTTGAGCAGGGAGTAGAGGAGGATGAACCATGCGTCCGCAGGCTTTCTGATACCGAACTTGCGATGGGATGGCTTGGCAATGGCAAGGATGATGAGTCCAGAGATAAAAAATCTGATGCCGGCAAACAACATCTTGCTGCCAGTCATGTCGGGCTGTATGCCAAAATTCCTCATTCCCATTTTGATGAGTGGGTAAGCCCAACCCCATGCGATGGCTGCGGTGAGGGCAAAGACCACCACCCAAAGGGGATGTTGGAAGATGCTTCTTTTTTCTATCGTTTCTTGTGTCATGTCATTTGTTTTATCTCTTAGGCATTGGCTTGATGTATGCCAAGAATTTCTTAGGAAAGTAGTTGAGTACCAACTCTTTTGGAAAATCGCATTTCTTGGGCAATGGCATGATATTGCTGTAATCCGCAATCATCGTGGAGAAGTGGGCATCACTTCCGAAGATGACAGGAGTTTCATATTTCTTGGCGAGTTCCAATAGTTGTAAGTTATTGGGAGCCGCCACGGTCTTGTGACGAATAGGAGCCATGGAGTGGTTGTTGATTTCGAGCAAAGTATGGGTTTCCTTGGAAACCTTCATCAGTTGTTCGAAGTCAAGCTCTGCCGTTCCATCACCAGGGTGGGAGATGATTTGGATGTAAGGATTGTGCATGGCGTTGATGACACCTTGGGTATTGAGGATGTTCAGTTCCGCACCCAGCATGAGCTTGATGCCGTAGAGGTTGCGAGGCACCACATGTAGGTTGCGAAAATAAATAG
>UMLJ01053685.1_pt1 | contig 20413 bp, 16 predicted proteins | sample 1966521 | NCBI WGS metagenome assembly UMLJ01 (sample SAMEA4836199, study PRJEB28245) | human gut metagenome | biome: gut microbiome; material: fecal sample | place: Denmark | collected 2008
AGTTGATATTTCTCCGCGAATAAAAAATGAATTTGAAATTCAGACTGTTCGTTGGGTAGTTGAACGAACATTTAGCTGGATGACTTGGTCTAGACGTTTGTCAAAGGACTTTGAAATTAGGACTTTTTACCAGTAAAATATTTGTGCCATTTCCAATTTGCAAACCCTGTTGCATCGTTTCAGCTTGTGAAGACAGGCTCTAAAATTAAAATATCAGTATTGTAAGGATATTTGCTTTTTGGATTCGTTTGAAAACATATTTGATGTAATAAAATGTAACTGTTTTTATATTGACATTTATGTTGATGTATAGTATACTATTAAAATAAGGCATATATTCGTTTAGGGGGGACGGTATGATATATAATCATGACAACATTGAAATGTATACTTTATCTCCATATGCAATAATGAAGTTTGAAAATGGAATTTATTTTAAAAATAATATGTTTGGAACTAGCTCTAAAATCCACTGCTCAGAGACTCAATATAATGAAATATGTGAGTTACTGATTCAAATGAGTAGTTATAACATATTAGTTGATAAGATATCAAGTATTTTAAATGTTCCTGAGAATGAATGTAGCTTAATAGTTGAAATGTGTATACAGTTGGGGATAATAGAGTGAATAGTTATAATAATTGTAAAAAAGAGGATTTGTTAGAATATTTTGAACCTGAATTTAAGATGCACAGGCTAGTTGCTTATGTCTATGATAATGTAGCATACCTCATATGTGGGAAAACGGGTGGCATGCTTGAAGTATCTATTAAGCTTTATAATGATATAAAAAAACATCATTTTAATAATGATATTAGATTTAAGATGGTTCAGAGAGGACTTGCAAAATGTAATGAATCTCGCGATGCTTTTGACATTCAGGAACACAATACATGTAACCCCAATTTTTTCATTATTGACTTAACAAATGCTTGTAATTTGAATTGTATATATTGTTTTCGAAATTATTCGCCTAACGAAATCTTTACTATTAATGACGAGCAACTGCTTCAAATATGTAGTTATATTTATCAGTTCGCATTAAATAGAGGAATGAAGCGAATTTCAATTCAACCATGGGGAGGAGAGCCTCTTCTTGCGTTTGATAAAATAGAGCGGATATATGATTATTTTAAAAACAAGGATTTAAAAGTTAATATTACAATTGAAACGAATGGAACGTTGATAACAGATGATATTGCCAGGAAGTGTGTTGATCATCATTATAACATTGGTATAAGTATTGATGGGTATGAATCTATTCAAAATCTACAGCGTCCTATGAAAAATAATGACAGTTCGTTCAAAAAAGTTGTAGATGGATTATTTTGCTTGGAAAATGCTGGATATAAGAATACTGGTGTAATATGTGTTATGACTAGTAGGAATTGTAATGATATAGGACAAATTATCTTTTTTTTGAGTAAAGAATTAGGTATCAAATATTTGAAAATCAATCCGATTAAAGCTAATTCGAACGTTAGTGATCTATCTCTGTCGGAAGAACAAATACATAATGCATTAAATCAAATTATAGATGTGTTAGAGTCTTTGTATTTGGAAGGAATAGTGGTTTTTGAAAATAATATTTACCAAAAATTTATAAATCTTATTTATTGTGATAGGAGAAATATTTGTCAATCCAGAGGTTGCATGGGAGGAAAATCTATGATTTCTTTTGATGGAAATGGAAACATCTTTCCGTGTGAGATGACGGATTTTAAAAGTGAAAGGTTAGGAAGTATATATTCTGGTGATTCGCTAGACGGTATGATACAAAAAGCGATGATAAATAACAGGTATTATTATAATAGGGAGACCAGCCATTGTGATTATTGCCCTTGGTACATATTTTGTAGAGGCGGATGCAAGACCGCTGCTAAATATCTTCATGGTGATTTTTTAAAAATCGATGAAGTTGAGTGCATAATAAATAAATGGCTATATCCTAAGCTGTTAGATATGTATAATGAGCGTTCTGGTATAATTCTGGAATATATAAAAAAATATGAAAACGAAAGGATTATTAGATTTGAATAAGTCGTTATATATTGCTTTGGGATATTCATGTAATCACAACTGTTTGTATTGTCCTTGTCACGTTGATGCAAAGTTTTCACAGAATGTTACGGAAGAACAGATAATTGAAGCAATAAAGTCCATTACGACAAAAACAGAAATTTGTAGTATTACGCTTTCAGGTGGAGAGCCAACAATACAAAGAAATTTTTATGGTGTACTTGAATATCTTAATACTACCGATCTCCAAATAAATATTTTATCAAATTCTGAAAGCTTTTTTGATGAAGAAAAGGTCAAAAGGTTGATTTCGTGTATTGATAAAAATAGAGTCTGTGTTACTACCGCAATTCATCATGTTGATGGATTAATACATGATTTTGTAACAGGAGTTGATGGTAGTTTCGCAAAATCTTTACAAGGACTGCATAATTTGCGAAAAAATGATGTTAATGTGTCGATAAAATGCATTGTTAACAAGATTAACTATCAAGTACTTCCTGATTATGTTGATTTTGTATTATCAAACTTCGATGATAAAGTGCGATTGATTTTTTGTGGTATGGATTATTGTGGAAATGCAAGGCTCTCTGCTGAAAAAACATTGGTTTCGTATAAGCACATTACTCCTTATTTGGAGAACGCAATTGACACTGTAGAAAAACATAAAAATCTAATTAAAGTTAGTATTGATGAGTTACCTTTGTGTTTAGTCGATCCTTATTATTGGAGATACTATAGCTTTAATACTAATTTGGGTGTGTCTGCACATATTTCGCCAAATAAAAAAGAAAGCCAAATAAATACCATTGAAAATATGACAAGTGATTGTGGTAAGTTTTATCATAATTGTCGTCAGTGCGATGCACAAAACATTTGTGTGGGAACTTGGAAATCAGCGTTTGAATTGCTTGGCGAAGACAATGTTAATCCAGTGAATAAAATTTGTTGATTCTTGTTATGTTTCAGTTATTACTGTTTCATAAATATATTAACTTTGGAGGTATTGAAATGGATAGACTTATGTTTTTTTCAAAAAAAATTAACAGCCCTATTTTAGTTGGAGATGTTGGCACTATTGAAGCTATGGGATGGATTGATTCATCTCCGGCTTGGTCAAATGATACGGATACGTGGCTTAATCAGGGGTGGACCGATGGATCTGCTTGGATGAATGAGTGGATAGATGGTTCTTCTTGGAGTGATGGTAAGTGAATGGTGAAATCAATAATATTGTAATAAAAGGACGGCATGTATTATTGACCCCATATGACGAAAAATACAGGGAATTTGTATACTCATGTCATTGCAATATGTCAGTTAGGATGTTATGGACTGACGAGAGAGAATTCTATAGCATTGAGCAATTTATGGAGCATTTTCAAAGTGAATTGCGACGTTTTTATCATGTATATTTTATCATACTTGAAAAAAAAGATAGAAAACCAATTGGCTTTGTTTATTCTTACAATTACAATCATTCAGATGGATTAATATATGAGACGATTTTTATTGTCCCTAAATTTCAAACTAAAGGTTTTGGCGCTGAAGCAGGATTGCTTTTTACAGATTATCTTTGGCGATTTTATCCACTTCGAAAAATATATTGCGATGTTTATGGGTATAATGCTAAAAGTCAAAAATTACTAAAAGGTGTTGGCTTTGAGGTAGAGGGGACATTTAAAGAACATCGTTTTTTTGATGGTAGTTATTATGATATGTTTAGATTTTCATGCTTTCGTAATAACTTTTATACGCATAACGAAAGAAGAATAAAGTGGTATAGTTGTTAATAGTAAACTTAGTTGTTTTGTGAGATTATATTATGTCAAAAACGTCATCTACTGTTTTGGGTAGATGGCGTTTACTTGTTGTGAATATGGTAAAGTACCCGTCAAACCCTCCCCAGTCCACAAAAATCAATCTCCTCCGCCGAAAAACATCAGCGGAGGATATTTTATTCATATTACCCATTCCAAGGCATAACAGGCACATCGGAGGTCAGCAGCCTGAAAAAATAGTCCTCAACATTCAGACCGTTAGCGCAGGCAGTAACAGCCAGAGAATATATCAAGGCGCTTGCTCTCGCACCATTCTGTGTGTTGGAAAACAGCCAGTTCTTTCTTCCTACAACAAAAGGCCTGATCGCATTTTCAGCCCTGTTGTTGTCTATTGAAACATACGGCGATTCAAGAAATCTGTAAAGATATTTCTTTTCATTTATCGCATAGCTTACTGCCTTGGATAGCTTTGTGCCCGATGAGGCATTAACCGTTTCAAGCCATGCGAAAAACACGTCAAGAGCCGGCTTTAAATGCTCCTGCCGCTGTTTATGCTTTTCTTTAGATTTAAGTTCTTCCAAACTGCGTTCAATCGCATAAAACTCATTTATGAGATTTACACCCTTCGCAGCTGCTGATGTGGGAATAAGCTCCTTGTCTGTGGGTAAAGCCTCAACGAACTTTCTCCTCGCATGCGCCCAGCATCCGCATCTCGTGACCTTTTCAAGCTTGTTGTAGCCGTCATATCCGTCACATACAAGATACCCCGAATAGTCTCCAAGGAATGTGACTGCATTATCTCCGTTTCTTGTAGGAGAATATTCAAAAAGCGCAAGGTATCTGCCGGCAGACTTGTCTGTGCAGTACACCCACATTCTTGAATCGGTTTTAGCTTTTCTTCCCGGCTCATGAAGAACCTGTACCACAGTTTCATCTGCATGGATAACAGGCTGTGAAAGCAGCTTTTCTTTCATTAAGTCAAACACAGGCTTGGCCTTGTTCACCGCCGCCCATATTACCCAGTTACTCATAGTCTGTCTGCTGAGCTTTGCACCGCGGGCAGCATAATCCTTTTCCTGACGGTAAAGAGGTATCGCCTGAACATATTTTGAATACAGGATATGTGCAAGCAATTCGGGTGAACAGAAGCTTCCCGGTATAAGTGCATTTGGCGAAGCAGCTTTTATGATAACCTGCTTCGGAATATCCTTATCATTTTCATTGTCACGGCTTTCATCAATTCCGCAGGATACACATCGTACCGTTTCAACATAATGCTTTCTCACAAACATTCTTGCAGGAACATATACAAGCTCATCACGGATAAATTCCTTGCCTATTACCTCTGTTTCACTTCCGCATTCGGGGCATATCTTGTCCTCTGCTTCATGAATAACTTCCTCGGTTTCAAGGTTTTCAAAGGAATCCTTGTGAGTGCTGTGCTTCTTGCGTTCGTGAGTTACAACAGTTATCTTGTCTGCTTTTTCGATGATCTTTTCTTCGGCAGTATCTTCCGCTTCATTGAACAATGACAACTGTTCTTCATTCTCCATAATGACTTGTGTTTTCTCACTTTTCTGTCCGTACAATGCCTTTTTCAGAAGTGCAAGCTGTTGTTTAAGATCTGCATTTTCTTCCTCAAGAGATGAATTCTTTTCGGTAAGCTTGGTAATTGCAGAAATATATGCCTGCTCTTTTTCGGGAGATAAAGCTGATTCTTCGCTGAGTAGTGCTTCTGATCTGAGTACTAATTCCTGATTTTCCATACCTTTTCACCTCTTGTTTATGATACTTTAATTGTACCATAAACAGCCGAAAAAGTCTGTATTTCCTATGAAAACAAAGCAATGACATACTGTAAATTCAGTAAAGAGTCCCTTGTTTTCCAGGCTTTATTGCTTTTTTCTGTTCAATTTCAAGTCCTTCAAGCAGCCATCTGAGCTGCTGTTCGGATAATTCCATAGCCTCATATTCATTTCTCGGCCAGCGGTATTTTCCGTTTTCAAGTCGTTTGGATAAAAGAAGAAATCCGTCACCTTCCCACAATAGTCCTTTCAGTTTACGTGGATCTCTTCCGCAGAACAGAAACAAGGCTTTGCTATATGGGTCAAGGGATAGTTTGCCTTGTACTATTGCGGCAAGACCGTCTATACCTTTTCTCATATCGGTATATCCTGTCACTATGTAGACCGTTTTCTTACCTATGATACCGTTAAGCATTTCGCATCGCCCTGATGAGTGTGGTCATCATCTGCTCACTGATACCTTCGGGTATTTCGGCAGTCACTTCTCCGATACTGATCTTCGCGCTGTGACATTCTTCCGGAAATGTCATTACAGGCACAGGTATCTGCTCACATATTTCCTTTCGGAGTTTACAAAGATGATAGTAATACGTCTTTAAGTTGATACCGTTCTCCCTGCACCACTCGGAAACTGTCAGTCCGCTTTCGCTGCACTTACGTATTCTTTCAGCCCATTCTGCCTGTTGTACCTGCTTTTTCACTATTGCGATTTCGTCCATTTTGCCCTCCTGCTAATTTAGTCTGTTAGACCTTTTTAGTGTCTCATTTACTCCATTGGAGTTGGTTGGATGCTTTAGTCTATTTTAGCATTTGGCTTATTTATGTATATAGGAGGGGGTGGGTTTGACGGGTACAGAGCAAGTGCTCTGATATATTCTCTGGCTGTTACTGCCTGCGCTAACGGTCTGAATGTTGAGAACTATTTTTTCAGGCTGCTGACCTCCAATGTGCCTGTTATGCCTTGGAATGAATGATCGGGTAGATAAAAGCCCTCCGCTGATTGATTTCGGCGGAGGGCTGGGTTTTTATGGTCGGGGGAGGGTTTGACGGGTACAGTCCTTCGAGAAGCCACCTGAGCTGCTTTTCATATATTTTTGCAGCCTTGGGTATTTCTTTCTTTACAACCTTTTAATATTTGCATTGTCCCATATTGACACTTTCTTAGTTCTTCTTCTATTATATTTTTATATCTTTTTCTGTTATATTTTCGTGATTAGATTATGTCAAGTTTTATTATACTACAGCATACAATTTATTCCACTTTATCTTGATATTGTGTTTTAAAAGTGATATGATATAATATATTAGTGGATAATGCGACACATTTTTTATAAACAGCAAAGATCGGGGGTAACAGTTTGAAAGTATATTTACGTATACGGGGGGCTTTTTGACTTTGGGTATAATACCCTTCTGCTTCGCAAGAAAAAATATGAAAGGAGAGTGCTTTTCCTCGGGAAGGCAGTTGTGAGTATGTCTGTTTTTGATAAATTTTCCAAGCAAATGAACGGAAACACAAAAATTACCAGAGCCGAGTTGTTAGAGCAACTTAAGCAGTTCCGCTCCGAGCTGGAGGAAATGAACGACTCCTCGGAACGACTGGATTCTTTTTATGAGAAAAAATTTGTGGATAGTCCTAACAGCATGAGTGAAAACATGGAATATGACGAGAGTGACGGTGGAGAGGAAGATTCTCCCAATTCCATTGGACAGAAGGTGCTGTCGTATCACAGATGATTTGTGATGTATCTCATTATAAGTTGGTGTTATTATGGATGATATTGGCGGTATTGTACTCATTTTAGTAGCAATATATGTTATTGTAAAAATAGTCATACCGATCGTTCTTGCTGTCAGCGCTGTAGTGTTTGCGGGATTTGCTGCTGTCGGAGTGATAATCGGTCTGGTCATGGCAATAAAAAACTTTGTTGCGGCTATTTCGGAGATAAACGCAAGACGTTCTCGCATTGGCAAATTAAAAGTCGAAACTCCATGGCACGATGTGGATATGAAGATTGCTTCGGGGATTACTTATGAGGAGTTGGCGGCAAAAGGTTATTTTTTCGGGCCGTGCTTCGAGGATATAGGCCTTATTATAAAATATTCATTCGTAAACAATTTCAATTCATTGCCAGATTTCAGCAGGGGAGAAATGTGGCTGACAAGGATATTATTTGTTGTTCTCTCTGTTGTTCAGCTTATTGTGACCTATGTTTTCGGAACTGCGTTTACACTGGCTATTTGCTTATTAATGCTGGTTTTGTTCTTGGCGTTTGAAATAATATTTTTGATAATTTCGGGCATTGTGCTTGTATTTGAAAATCTGTATTTTTCGTCAAGACATATATCCTTCCGGTGTCCGGCCTGCAAATATGAATATAAGATACCGGTATATGAATGTCCCATATGCCATATCAAGCATAAAAAACTCAAGCCGGGAACATACGGCATTTTTAAGCGAAAATGTATCTGTGGTGCAGTACTCCCTGTCAGCGTACGTGCCAAGGGATACTGCATGGTAAAAACGCCCGGTTTGGGAGAATATACAAAAAAAGTTATTAAATTCGAGGATATCCAGGGATACTGTTCACATTGCGGAGCGGCTCACAATGCGGGTATATCCAAGCCCACAAGTATTGCTCTCATTGGCGGAGCTTCTGCAGGAAAAACTACGTTTAAGGTAGCATTCATCAACGATTTTCTGGAAAACGAACTTACCAAAATAGGGGTCGATTTTGAATTTCCCGACACCTCCGATGAGAGAGAATACATTGATGCACTGGAATATTACAAAGGTCGCCGCATTATCCCCAGCACGAACCGTGGTATATCTACCGATATATCCGTTTTCAGCTTTTCCCTTAAACATAAGAAGTTCAATGCGACACGCATGGTACATATTTACGATATGCCCGGCGAAACCTTTGAAACAGGCAACGCCAAAGAGGGCTGGGAAAACTACACCTTCACTGAGGGCGCAGTGTTTCTTATTGACCCGTATTCAATACCCTTCGTAAAGAACCAGCAGGCGGTAGAGATAAGCTCCAGCAGAATGGGTATATGCACTATGCACATGGACAAGCTTATAGAATCGCTCATCGACACTCTGCGCCAGGTAAAGGTCAAAAAGCGAGGCGGCAAGTTCTCCATACCAATTGCGCTTACTATAAATAAAGCGGACTCTCATTTTATGAAAAATCTCTGCGGCGATCCTGCCGTAAAAAAACTTATGGTCGGCAGACCTGATATTTTCAGAGATTATTACATGACCATGGATTACGCCTGCAGATGCTTCCTTGCAAAATACGGTGGCGTGGGCTTCATTGCCACTCTGGATAACCATTTCGAAACAGTTCATTTCTTCTCAAGTTCACCTATGGGATATATGCCTAAGTCCTCTTGCACACGCTTCATCCCAATCAATGTACTGCCTATAATGCAGTGGATGATGCTCAGTGCGGACAAGCAGCTTGGCAAGGTGTGGAAGCCTGATCTCATCGTTACCGATCTGACAGATGAGCAGAAAAAGCTTTATCGTGAACACCCTGAATATTATGATGAGTTTGTCCTGAGTGAATTCGATCTTGTAACAGTATGATACTATAACAATCCACAAAAATAACGTTATTGTAGTGGTAAAAGCACAAATTCTTTTGCTACGCCCGCAAAAGTTTTCTGTAACTGTTGATGCGAACCCCATTCCTACAAAATCAGTTTGGATATTTTTATGTACAACTATAGTATAATATAAGGAGGCAAATTATATGGACGATTTTTCATCGGGAATAATTGGTCTAATAATATTTCTCGCCGTTGTTGGGATCATAATTGCGGTGATTATATACCTTGCTACCATACTTTTGGCAATTGTTGCTACCATTGGAAGCGTGATCGGAATAGCTATTTCCATAAAAAACTACGCACTTGCTATCCAGCAGGTCATTTCCGAAAGGCGCAGTATAGGCGGATTTGTCAGTGAAAATGAAAAACAGGCACTGGGAAGTATGCCTTACACGGGAGCGGTATATGAACAGTCTGCAGGAAAAAGCTATGTGCTTGGTCCCGCTTTTATCGATCTGTTTAATGCAATCAAGCTTGCAATAATGTCAAATTACCAGTACCGCCCTGACTTCTCTGGTACTGAAAAGGATAATGCCATACTGACTATCATGGCAAAGGTAATAGTGATCTGCAAAGCCATAAGTGTTTATGTTTTCGGAACCTTATTTACAATAGTGTTCTCGTTTGTACTGGCAGCTATTGCAGGTGTTTGTGCAGCGGTCATTTTCCCTGCTGCAGGCATAATACTTCTTATAGATAAGATATATTTCTCCATAAAGAAAATATCCTTCCGCTGCCCAAGCTGCAAGCGTGAATACCAGATACCGAAATATGTCTGTCCAGTATGCAATATAACCCATACAAGACTTAAACCTGGCAGGTACGGTGTAATAAGGAGACGTTGCCTTTGCGGCACTATTCTTCCGCTTACTGCTAAGGGTAAGGGGATCATTTTTGAACATGATCCATCGACGGGAGAGATAATAAAGAAGCCCCTTATGCTGACAGACCTTGATTCGTTCTGTCCTCACTGCGATTCTTCTAACAATGCAGGCCTTTCTCACCCCATAAGCATTGCTCTTATCGGCGGAGCTTCCGCGGGAAAAACCACCTTCAAAGTAGCTTTCCAGCACGAATTTCTGACAGAGGAAACTGCCAAATACGGTATTGATATCGATTTTTCCAATGATACCAGCCGCAATGAATACCAAAATGCGGAATTCTATTTCTCGGGAAAAAAGCTTATTCCTTCAACCAAGGGTGATCTGACATACGATATCTCCACGTTTAGCTTTTCTTTGAAAAATAAGAGTTTTGAAGTTGACCGTATGGTGCAGTTATACGACCTACCGGGCGAACGTTTCATTAACGGTGATGCCAAGGACGGTTGGGAGCATTATTCCTTTGCTGAAGGTGCTGTATTCATTATCGACCCGTTCTCCATTGCCAAGGTAAAAATACAGAATGACGATGAAATAAAGGGCGCAAGTATGGGTATTTGTACGACGGATATAAATCTCCTCGTAGAATCCCTTATCAATACGCTGAGCAACGTAAGAGCCAAAAGAGCAAAGAGCGGAAAATTCGCAATTCCTATTGCGCTTGCCATAAATAAAGTGGATACTCCTCTGCTCAGCAGACAGTGCGGCGAAGAAGCTGTGGAACAGCTGATGGCAAACGCTCCTGAGGCGTTTCCAGACCAATTCCTTGCCATGGACTACGCTTGCAGATGCTTTCTTTCCGCAAACGGCGGTGATAACTTTATTGCAAATCTTGACAACAACTTTGAATATGTACATTTCTTCTACTGTTCATCTATCGGATATATCCCCAAGGCTTCCCTTACAACATTTGAGCCGAAAAATGTACTGGAGATAATGCAGTGGATGATGCTGCGAGCCGACAAAAAACAGCTCGGCTCCGTCTGGAAGCCTGCAAATGCAGTGGAGGACCTTACAGATGAACAGAAATCCCTTTACCTCACCAAGCGTTTCTACTATGAGAATTACGTTGAGGCAAATGCTGAAATTTTTGTCTGACAATTATTGTGCAATAAAATATTATGATCACGGAGGTTACTTGCTATGAACGACAGCACTGTTTTTAATGACGACGATGTTTTTTTTGATAAAAAACTTGGTGAATTCGATACAGACTCTCCACTGGCGGCTGCGCCCGAGGAAGTGGTACCCATGGAAGTCCGGTATGCTGACTCTGCTTCCACAGCAGATACCGCAGCTAACAATGCGGCATATAATACTGCTAACAGTGGAGTTGATAATTATGCAGCAGCCAACAGTGAAGCTCACGATCCTGCGGATAATGCAGATGCCAACACGGTCGGAGGCGCTTCGGCTTCTGACAGCTCCACAGCTTCTTCACAAGAGACTGCTCCTTCTGACGATAAGACTGCTGAAGAAGCATCGAAAGCTGACGTTTCCTGCAGCGAAACTTCCTCTGCACAGATAGAGATGGTACTCTCTGCGGTAAAAAATATATCCGACAAGACTGACAGCTTCTCCGGACAGATAAGCAACATTTCGACAGAGCTCAGTTCCGTTAAGGCACAGGTCACTCGTCTTGCGGCTTATGATACAGCTGTAGAGACTTTAAAACGTTCACTGGCAGCCAACCAGACAAGTGAAACCAATCTATATAAAGAGGTTGAGAAATACAAAAAAGGTACATATTTCACAAACATCAAGCCATTCCTTATGTTCATGATAGAGCTTCTGTGCGATTTGAAAAAAACCAAAGCAGAATATACCGATGACAGCGAAGCGTTTATCAAAGAAAACAGCGAGAGCGTTTACAATGATATATGTCTTATGCTGGATTATTATATCGAAAACGTTGAAAAGCAGCTGGGTATACAGGGCGTGACCATTTATTCTTATGAGTGCGGCTCGGCATATGTTTCTCGTTATCAGCAGATAGCCAAGGCAGTTCCCACAGACGATCCTGAACTCAACGGCACTGTTGCCAAAATATACTGCGACTGCTATATGTATGAGGATAAAGTCCTCAAGCCGGCAAGGGTACATGTTTATAAATTATCCTGAATATAAAATTTATTTGTTGGAGGAATTAAAAATGAGTGAAACCACTACTACTTTCGGCATTGACCTTGGTACTACCTATTCCTGTATCAGCTACCTGAAGGACGGACACCCTACAGTTTGCCTCAGTCTTGAAGGCGAACATACCACTCCTTCTGTTGTAAGAATGATGCCTGAGGATCCTGAACCCGTTGTCGGCAAGACCGCTAAGGATACCTCCCTGCTCTACCCTGATGACACCATACAGTTCGTAAAAAGCAAAATAGGAAAGATGGAAAGCTTCGAGATAGGCGATCCTGATAACAGGCGCACTGTCACTCCCGTAGGCGTTTCTGCAGAAATATTAAAAAAACTTGCTTCCGATGCAAGCTCATATACCAATATGCCCGTTAAGGACGTTGTTATAACTGTTCCGGCTTATTTCGGCTACGCTGAGCGTGAAGCTACGGCCGCTGCAGGCAGAGAGGCAGGACTTAATGTTATCAGAATCGTAGAAGAACCCACGGCTGCTGCTTTCTACTACCTGTGCGAAAAGGACGACACTGATGCTACAGTTTGTGTATACGACCTGGGCGGCGGTACCTTCGATGTTACAACGATCAAGAAGGAAGGATCTACCATACAGGTAATCACGACTGACGGCGATCATGACCTGGGAGGCAAAAACTGGGATGCTGAGCTTATTAATCTTGTTGAAGCTAAATTCCGTGAGGCTACAAATCTTGATGAGGGAGAGGAATTGGAAAGCGACTTTATGCAGGAACTCCAGATAAAGTGTGAAAACGCTAAAATGCAGCTCACAAATGCTCCCTCAGCTTCCATTGCCCTCTCCCTTGATCGTCAGCACAAGGCTAATATCGTTGTTACCCGTGAAGAATTCGACGATATCACATCCTCCCTTCTTCAGACATCTATTGACCTTACAAGAAAGGTAATTGACGAAACTGAGAAAAAGGGCAATAAGATAGACAAGCTCCTGCTTGTAGGCGGCTCCAGCAAAATGCCTCAGATCGAAGCCGCTCTTTCTGCCGAGTTTGGTGACCGTGTAGGTGAGATACTCGTCAACGAGCCTGATGAATCTGTATCAAAGGGTGCCTGCATCTACTGCGCTTGGTCTCTTATGCATACTCCCACAGGTGGTGCGACAAGCGATAATAACGATGAAAATGCCGACAAGGTTACAAACGTGGAGCAAGACGAAGAAACAGGTGCAACGGTATTCACCATTGCAGGTCAGAACGGCGAGGAACGTAAGGTAGAGGTAACTCTCCCCGGTGGTATTGCAGATACAAAAATCGTTACAGTCGCTACAAAGAGCTTCGGTATCGAAACAGTGGCAAATGGCGATCATCGTCAGGTAACTAATCTTATCTTTAAGGACGATACTCTCCCGGCTGTTTTTGAAGAGTCCTTCGGAATCCAGGACGACGGTCAGACATCTGTTCTGATCAAGCTTTATCAGAGCGAGCTTAAAGACAAATGCTATGAACTTGAATATGGCATATTCCTCGGTGAAAGTTCCATCACAGGTATCCCCGAAAATCAGCCTGCACATTCGCCTGTCGATATTTGCATCACTCTCAATGAGCAGGGACTTATCGTTATCACGGCTAAATATAAAGGAACTCTCCTTAACGGCGAACTCAACACAAACTATGCTGAAGGCGTAGGTACAAAATAATAATTATAGTAAAAATCGTATATGTTTCTGATCAAGGCATAACTCAAAGTAAAATATTTTTGACGGTTACTATATAATGTAACAGAATAGATATCGCAGCTGACGCTTTATGTCAGCTGCGGTTCCTCCAATTTATTCAACTTTTCAGGAGGTATTAGACAATGTCCCTTATAGTCGGTATAGATCTTGGCACGACCTACTCAGTCGTTTCATATATTGACCCTAACACTAAAGAGCCAAAGATCATAAAAAACAGCAAGGGCAACAATACTACGCCCTCGGCGATTGGTTTCACTTCGCCCAATACCTACACTATCGGTGAGGACGCCAAGGTCATGGAAGAAATGGGTGATATTAATACTGCATCTTTTTACAAGCTGCATATGGGCGACCATAACTATAAAATATCTATTATGGGCAAGGAATTTACTGCCAAGGATCTGTCCTCCCTTTTTCTGCAAAGGCTTATAGAGGACTGTGAAAAAAGCATCGGTCAGAAGATAACAAAGGCTGTTATCACAGTGCCCGCTTATTTCCAGGACGCTGCTAAAAATGATACGATTGAAGCGGGAAAAAGCGCAGGATTGGACGTGCTCAATATAATCAATGAGCCTACTGCCGCTTGTGTTGCTTACGGTCTGAAGGAGGACGGCAAAAACAGAAATATTCTTATATATGACTTGGGCGGCGGTACTTTCGACGTTACTATCGCTGCAGTAAAAAATAACAGTATTTCCGTTCTGGGTACCATCGGTCATCACGAGCTTGGTGGCCGTGACTGGGATAAGGCGATTGCAGACTGGCTGGAAGCTAAATTTCTGGAGGAAACAGGTATATCCATCGCCGATGACTCGGAAACCTGCGCAGCTAATATGGTCAAGGCGGAAAATGCAAAGAAGCAGCTGACAAATGCTGCTGTCACTGAGATAACCGTCGATAACGGCGAGGTAAAGTGCAAATTCAAGCTTACCCGTCAGGACTTTGAGGATCTTACCTCCTATCAGCTGGGTATAACCACCGACCTTATTGACCAGCTCTTTGAAAGCATACATATGAGCTGGGCTGATATTGACGGTGCTGTTCTTGTGGGCGGCTCTACTAAGATGCCCATGGTAAAGAATTATATACTCAGCAATAATATTACCATATTGGACGGTGTTCACCCCGATGAAGCTGTTGCTATCGGTGCTGCGGTACAGGCAAATATAAGCAATTTCTGTGCAGTCCTCCCCGGCAATAAGACCATGAGTTCCCTTGGCATGAAGTCCGGTGAGCTTGATCTGACTATGCTCCCCGGTGCAAAGGTCATCAACGACGTGATACCTCATTCTTTGGGCATGATCGCCGAAAGTGCGGACAGCAGCCGATTCGTAAACGATATTATGATACCGCGAAATACTCCGTGCAGCAATGCCCGAGAAACTAAGCGCAGAGAGCTCCGTGTGAGCAAAAACAAGAAAAATAACCATCTTGATATATACCTGCTGCAGGGAGAAAGCGGCGAACCCGTCAACTGTACTGTGGCTAAGAAATATAATTTCTATGATATAGAATATGTTAACGGCGGAAAAACTATTCTGGAAATAACCTTCCTCCACACCATAAACGGCACTATTGACATAAGTGCTGTTCAAACTGAAACGGGTCATAAGCTAAAGTTTATAGAGGAGGAGATACCCGCAGATATGTCCTGGGTCACAAAGACCCCCAAGGAGGTTTGGGGCGCAACTGCTGCGTCTGTTTCCGGCGCTTTGGTCATGGCACTTGATCTATCGGGCAGCATGGCAGAAAAAACTTGCGGAGTTTCAACCATCGATACGGCTAAATCGGCTATGAGAAACTTTGCTGCACAATTTGGGGGCACGGGTGTAAAGATAGGCATTGTTGCCTTTTCTGACAAAACAAGGGTAATGTGTGAGCCTACAGATAATATGACGCAGGTAAACAAGGCTATCGACAGTCTGGAGCTCTGTATGACCGGTGTTTGCAATGATGCAGATCCTCTGCCCACCATGTATTCTGCACTCAAGCCCTTTTTCGGTGAACCGTTCCTGTATGCACTGGTGCTTACTGACGGTATGTGGGCAAGCGGTGCCTGTGACAGTGCAAAGCGTATGCGTAAGTCCTTTGTAAACAGTTTCGCTGAGATCATCAGCATGGGATTTGGTTCTGCCGATATTGGCTTCCTTAAATCCATCTCAACCAGAGAAGACCTTGCTATGGTTGATGATATTACAAATCTCAACTCTAATCTTTCGTCTATTGCAAAGGTCATTGTAAATTAATCGACCGTTTATTCAAGGAGATTTAATATGGCAGAAAAAATAAACTATTATGGTTGGCTTGGTCTTTCTGCAGAAAAATATGAATCCGATCCCAGCGTCCTTTCTGGGATCGTTGAAAAGAAAATAACAGAATGGTCCTCCCATAAAAGCATTTCATACCAGAACCGAGCTCAGATACACGGTGAAAAAATAAGAGTAGCTGTCCAGAACTCTGACGAATGGAAAAAAATATATCTTGAATATAAGGATATGGTGGACGAAAAGCTCCTTAGTCAGTTCAGCTTCGTTGCCAATAATATGGCCATTGCTCAGGACGATATTAACAAGGCGGCTTCCAATAATAACGTAAGTGCTGACTATACCAAGCAGCTTGCCGTCAAAAATGGTTATACTATTGACGGCGAAAAAACGAACAGCAAAAAAGGCGGGTATACTTTTAAGCTTGACGATGTTAAGCCAAAATCAGAGCTCAAGCTAAAGTCGATTCAAGATAAGATACTCGATCTGGGTGCGGAAAGCCTGATGGATCTGCTCTCCAAACAGGATTACGGCGGAAATATCATCACTCAGAGTTCAAGCAACGATAAGGTCATTGAAGCATTGAATGCTGTTAAAAATCTTTGGAAAAACATTCCTGCCACAGGTCCGAAGGCAACGCAGAAATCTCATATTGACAAGATTTATTCGGGATTTATGAGTTTCTTGAAAACTTCTTCCTTTGATGAGTACATACAGTATCTTAAATATGTTGAGATAAAGAGCGTTCTTAATAGTATACAGACCATGGTAAAGGATACAGCGGTTTCCGTACTCAATGAAAAGGCCTTCAATGATTATGTCAACCAGTTGTTTGAGCTTGTGGAGGATCGCAATAAGGCCAAGTCTATACTTATTAATTTCTGCGATGACAAGAGTATAGGATATCCCGTTGAACGTCCTAAGCTTTCTGTTTGTCCCTTTTGCAACAACTCATTTGAACGCACGGAACCTATACAGGATAACTGTCCTGTCTGCATGAAGTCGTTTAAGGTGACCTGCCCTAAATGTAGATCCATTAAGCATCTGCTTGTGGATACTGAATGTGATGACATCAATCTGCAAATATATCCCATGTTGAGCAAAAAGATGGAAGCTATCAGTGAAAGCTGCGAGCGCCTTAACATCGAGGAAGCTATGATCAGGCTGAAAGAGCTGAACAAGCTTTGGCCGGGTTATCCCGGAACTTCGGACGCTGAAGCAAAAATTAAAACGCTGGAAGAAAAGTATTCCGCTGATATAAACAAGATTGCAGCACACTGCAACAAAAGAGAATACTTTTCTGCTAAGGCCATTATTGATAGGATAAACGGTGCTTTCCCCGACTTCAAAAGAAGCTACGGCATAGTTTACAGTGAGATAGAAGCTGCCGAAAATGCTTTTGATGGAGCTCTCAAGGAACCAGATATTTCCAAGCGCATTGCTTTGCTGTTGGAGATAAACGCTTCCGTTTCGGATTTCTCCAAGCTCAACACGGAGCTGAAAAAATACCCCATTGAACCTGTCAGCTCGTTTACCGCTGATACAGATCCCGTCAACGGTTCCATTACCCTCAACTGGAAATCTGCCAACAAGCCTAACAGTGTTTTCTACATGGTGCGAAAAAAAGTTGGCACTCCGGTATCCGGCATTGCGGACGGTGAGGAGCTCGTTGCTACACAGAACTGCTCCTATGGCGATGACAATGTTGAAGAGGGCACGGCGTACTATTACGCCGTATTTGCTTATCGAGGTCCGATACAATCTCCGCTGAGCGTGCTGCCCGAACCACAGATACTGCTGAAAAAGCCCGATATCCGCATTGTGCCCAAAAACAGCGCCCTTGACCTTTCCTGGAACAATTCGGACAATATGCTGTGTGTTTTTTACTCCGACAAGCCCATAAACTCTTATGACCAAGGCATAAGAATGGATAACATTTCCATTTCGGGTGTCCTTATTGAAGGACTGTCCAATAGCGTTCCCTACCACATCGCAGCATACAAGACCATGTCTTTCGGCGGAAGGAATTACCGCTCACCGCTTTTTATCTCTACACCTGTAACTCCCATAGAACCTATTGAGCCGCCTGTCTTTTCAAAGAGTCTTGGAAAAAAGGCGGGAGAATATGTTTTAAAGAAAGAAACATATTCGGGTCACAATGTGGAGCTGTATTATACAGAAGCTCTGGCGGGAATTTCCGAAAACAGCGTTATGAGCATTACCGATATGGAAAGAAAGGCTAAAAAGCTCAATGCTGTACAACAATCTGATGGTTCTTTTGTTATTGATATGCACGGCGCAAAGGAAATGTTCATCTATCCTGTTATTAATATTTCCAACACCCTCACTGTGGGAAATCTCGTTACGCTGAATTATATTGAGCCCATTTCTGTCAAGGCAAGCATTTCAGGAAGCAGTCTGTGCCTCCATCTAGAAAAGTGGCCTGATAAAACCGATCAGATCGTTATCTGCTACAACAATGATTCCTTTCCGCAGGATATTACCGACTGCGATAGGGCAAACAAGATACTCGTTTCCAAGGCACTGTTTGATAACACTCATATGCTGGAAATACAAAATGTTAAGCTCCAGGATTATTATATTACACTGTTTGCACGCAAAGTCAGGGAAAATATTCCTATATGTACGGTATATTTCAGCAACAGACAGACGCAGACTGTCAGATATAGCTTCAGTTTGTCTGTGCTTACGGGTAGGGTAAAGATAACTATAAAAAATGAGGGCAGTTATCGCCCGAAAACTGTTTTTGCTGTGGGAATTGGTGCTGTTCCACTTAAACCCGAAAATGCAGCGTTTACTTATGAGATACCCGAAAACACCGCAGCTCCTGCTTTGGAAGTGATCACGGTACCTAAATTCCCACTGAAAAACAACAGTTTCGGAAAGCTGTTCTCGTCCACCCCGAACTGCAAAATGCTTGTCGAGGGAAATACCAAGCTTAAATAAAATTATAGGCTGTTACTGTTATACGGTACAAGCCGTGTATCGGTCAGATATAGAAAAGAGGTTTCGCAGATGACTGTTATCTGTCCTTTCTGCTTTGAAAAAGTCGATTTGAACAAAACCAGCTACTTGTGCTCGTCAAGCACCTGTGTTGAAAGCGGTACTATCAATCGCCATGTTATAAAAAAGCCCAAGGTTGACAAAAAAGGCTACTGCACCTGCGATCAGTGTGGCAGAACTACTACTAAGGCTATTTGTAGCAACCCAAAATGTCAGGCTATCCTGCCCGATTCTATTCGTGAAAGCGAAACAAAGATAATTTCTATCGTTGGTGCTGCCGGCTGCGGTAAAAGCTATTTCGTGGCAACTTTACTCCGCCAAATCATGGAAAATGGCTTACTGGCAAGGATAAACGGTGCCGCCGCAAAGTTCTGTTCGGGCAGCCGTGAGGAATATGAAAAAAGATACCGCAGCAATATGGACAACCGTACCCCTCTTCCTGCTACAAAATATGTTACCGACATAATCAAGGATAATCCACCCATACTTACCCAGCTGACATACACTAACTCCAAGCGCAAAAAGATAGACAATACATACTCCTTCTTTGACGCAGCAGGTGAAAGCTTTCACAGGTCGGAGGATCTTTCTGCCATCACGAATTACATCGCTCATTCCGAAGCAATCATACTTATACTTGATCCTCGGCAGATACCTAAAGTAAATGCTGCAGTTACTGCGGCTATGCCAAAGCTGCCGCCCGTTACTACCGTTACTTACACCGAGATAATCAACAATGTTGTGGAGGTCGTGCGAAACAGCCTCAGACTGAGTCCCAAGAGAAAGATAGATATCCCTTTGTGTGTCGCATTTTCAAAGTGGGATCTCCTTATGAATACCCCCGATCTGTTGAACGATGATCTTCTTGTAAGCCAGCCCAGCCAGATTACGTCAACTGGTTTTGATATTAATCTCATAAATACTTCCAGTGCCGAGATAAGAGCACTCCTAAATGAATGGGAGGCTAATTTCGTCGCTTCCGTTGAGCAGCAATTCAAGGAAGTTTGCTACTTCGGATTTTCGGCTTGGGGACCTGCCAGCAAGGACGGTATGGAGGTTCCTGCCATAGCTTCCTTCAGGGTAGAGGATCCTATGCTTTGGATAATGAACAGAAACAAGCTTCTCTAAGCATTGCTTTATTAGAGCGTATCTGAAAAGAAAAAGTTGCACAAAAAGCCC
>UMLJ01062596.1_pt1 | contig 20374 bp, 12 predicted proteins | sample 1966521 | NCBI WGS metagenome assembly UMLJ01 (sample SAMEA4836199, study PRJEB28245) | human gut metagenome | biome: gut microbiome; material: fecal sample | place: Denmark | collected 2008
AAAAGTTCCAAATTCTGCAAACATTGAGTCATTTTGTATAAAGGATGATTCGCAAAAGTATAAGCCATATTCCGAAATATACAAAGCTCTACACAGATTGAGCGGCAAAGAGCAATCTACAGGAAGCTTTCCTTTAAAACTTATATAAATAGGTAAAACCTTGACTTTCTATCCGAAAACTATTAAACAATAATAATTTAAGGGTTTTATCATCTGAGCATCTTTATTTTTTCGTATCTTTGCGAAAAGTTTCGTTACGAAAAAATTCGATTATGGAAAATCCGCTTAAACTTGGCTCAATAGCTTTCATTCGCAGTTTTGAACAAAAAACAACTCATAGTTTTATGGCTCCTAAGTCTATGAGTTCCAAGAAGAAAAACATAGAGTTAAAAAGCAAAGAAAAAAATAACACGGACAAATTGAATTTGTCCGGGCAAATTGTCCGGCATCTTATAAGTTACTAACATTTAATCCTTTACAAGCACCCGGACAAAAGAGCCGGACAAATTCAATTTGTCCGTGTTCCTCATTTAACTTAATTATTTTAACTTTTTGGTCAAAAACCACCTGTTTTCAGCCTTTCTGCCTGAAAGCAGAAGGCGTTACCCCTCTCATCTTCTTGAAGAACTTGGTGAGATGAGCCTGGGATGAGAAGCCGAAGGTATTGGCTATTTCCTGCACCGTATGCGTGGTGGTAGAAAGCTCGCGCTCTATCTCCTTCACGATGTATTCATCGATGATTGCCTTCGGCGTCTTGCCGGAGATACGGCGGGTAACCTGCGCAAGATAACGGCCACTCACATTCAGCTGGTCGGCATAGAAATGCACATCGCTATAGGTGCGGCAGAAGTTATTCACCTGCGAGATAAACTGATTGTAAAGTTCAGAACTCCTGCCCTGCAGATTGCTCTCCCTAGCCAGTTCTATATTGATGAAATCCTGCGCCATCGCCAACGCCTTCTCCATCTTCTTGCCCTGATTCAGATAGATGGCAAGGGCAGAAGAGAAGCGGTTGATGAGACCATGCGAATTGGCATTGTCGAGGCGATAAATCCGGAGCCCCTGCTTTTCGGCAAGTTCCAGGAGTCGGGAGTTCTGAAGAATGATGTCACTCTCCTTCTTTCTCGCCACAACTACCGAGCAGAGCGGCAGCAGACGGTATTTGATCTGGCTCACCACATCCTCGGTCATCAGCGCATCGCCCTGGCTCGACCAGATGGAAGGAGCATAGATGATGTGTTCGGGACGATACTTGGTCAAGGCATCGATGAGCACATTCAGCGTCTCTACCTTGCGTATCATTCCCACCTTCACGATGTTGGGCTGCATATCGTTCATAATTGCCTCTATCTGTCCGGAAACAATCTCGGCAGGAATATCGAAGAACTCCTGGATACCCAGCGTATTCTGCACGGTGATGCTGGTTATCGCCGAAACGGCATAACCTCCCAATTCGAATATCGTCTTGATATCCGCCTGCACACCAGAGCCACCGGTGCTGTCGGAACCTGTAATCGTTAATATTGGCAACATATCGTTTGAACTTTAATCCTTATACTTTATTCCTCGAACCTATCCTCTACATTTTAGAGTGAAGAAAAGTTCGAGGGCAAAGATACAAAAAAAGAGCGAATAATCAGCATGGTTTGCTGATTATTCGCTCTTTTTAATATGCTTTTCTGATTGCCGGGGATTGCAAATCCCCGGAGTACCTGGCGGGCTTTATTCTGAAAAATCTTTCGATTCTTTGATAACCTCGGCTGGCACCTCGCTGCAACGCTCGTAGCGGCAGACATCGGTGGCATCATCCTTGCCGGTCCAGATCATTGACCCCGAAGCCAGAAGGCGGGTTACGAGATAGCTCTGGTTCCAGTCGCCCATGCCGTAATCATAGCTTCCGCTGATGATGTAACCCTGGTAAGGATTGTTCTTGATGGCAAACGAACCCGTGATATGGCGGCCATACATACTGTCAAACTTCTGATACATCTCGAAAGTCTGCTCCTTGCGGTTGAACACGATGTAGCAGTAAGTACCCTCAGGCACCTGCTCGCCGTTGTTCCACTCCACCAACTTCCATGTGCCATGAAGATTGGCAGGAGTCACCTCCAGCGCAGGCTCCTCCGGTTCCTCATCATCGCTGCTGCAAGCTGCAAAGCCGCAGGCAAACAAGGCTATCACCAGGAGGGTGAAGAGTTTCTTCAAATATTTCATTGTCTTTATCTTTTCTTGTTTATAATTGAATGGATTACTTATGATGAGATTCAGGCATCATAGATGCCCGGAGCCCGCCATCATTTAATACGGGACACACTCACCTGTAGGGTCCTGTCGGATGGACGGGCATCCAGCCCCTCCAGGATAACAGGGAAGGTGAAGGTTTCGGGCATCGTTGCCGGAATCTGGTCTGCGATGATGGTGATGACAAGATCTGCCTCATCACCCGGCTCCAGCACTTCAGGCTCCGTGATTAGACGGGCATAAGGCGGAAGAAGCAGACTGGTGATGCGGAGCGGCTTGTCTCCACTGTTGCCGCAGAGGATGCGAGCCGATGGCTGCGTGCCTGGCTTCACCTCCGTGATACTTGCCTTCGCCTGCTTCAGTCGCAGCACCCCCATCTTATGCGGATAGCGAGCCCACACATCGGCTCCCGGCAATACCTTACCCGTCAAGGCGAGCTTCACGGCTGGCTGCCCCTCTACTTCTTTCAGGTAGAGGAAAGCCCCCGTATTGATGGTGCCCGGATAGCGATTCGGGGTGAAGGTAATCTGCACCTGACAGGTATCGCCCGGCTGCATCACATCACCCTTTACAAAGGAACGGGTACATCCACAGGTGGTTCTCACCTGCGAGATGTGCAACACTTTCTTGCTCACGTTCCTTCCCACAAAGGTAAAGGTACGAGGTGCATCGTCCTCGGTCATCGTACCGGCATCTATCAGAGGATGCTCAAACTTCAGCAACTCCTTCTGGGCATTCACCGTAACAGGCAAAGCCAAGAAGAAAGCCGATAGGAAAGCAAATATCTTCATCTTACATCCAACCATTGTTGCCTGCACTCTTGCGAACCGTTACTACCACTGTCTGGCTGGTGCCGTCGGCAGCAGTTACGGTGAGCGATGTACTACCCGCAGCGAGACCCTTCACAGTGAGCATCTTGCCATCTACGGTAGCAGAAGCCACGCTGGTATTGGCAACCGAGCAGGAGTAGCCCTCAGTCTGACCTGCGAAATAAGCAGCAAGGTTGAGAGAAGTAGTCTTCTCGATACCCACATACATATTAGGCAGCTTCATCTCCGAACTGAGTTCCTTGTTCTGGATGCCGTTCAAGAGCTGAGCCGCATCAATCAGACCCGCACCCATCTTGCCGATATACTTGGAAAGCTCGATGGTCTCAGGCGAAGCACCCACGGTGGTATGGTTCATGTAATAAGTCTTGGTAGCACCATTCTGATAATGACTATCCAGATCCTTCGCCGATTTCTTCATCAGGGAGATGAAGTCGGCTGCACGATAGTGACGGTTCTGCTTGACAGCATAGGCAAGACCCAAGGCAGCCACACCCGATACGTGAGGACAAGCCATAGAGGTTCCCTCCATATAACCGTATGCAGGCTGACCATTCTTTACCAAAGTAGAGAGCACGGCACCCTTCTGTTCACCAGTCTCAGCCCAATATTCATCCTCAGTCTCACCAATCTTACCATAGTATTCCAGGTCACCGCCCGGAGCACTCAAGGTTACGAGCGAACCGAAGTCGGTATAGCAGGCAGGAGTATAATCGGCAGCCAGCGATGCTACGCTCACACACTTGGAGTAAGCACCTGGGAATGCAGGATTGCCCGCATACTCGTTACCGGCAGCAAAGACAGCAATACCGCCATCGATTACGCCATTTGGCGAACCTGCATTGTTGATGAAGTAATCCAGCGCTTCCTTCTCCAGCGGATAGGTCTCAGCCCATTCCTTCTCGGTAGCAGGTCCAGGAGTGTAACCACTCAGCTCGCTACTCTCAGAAGAGTTGTAACCCCAGCTGCACTGCAGAATGACAGCGCCATTGTCGGCAGCATACTTGATGGCTCTCGCCTCTCCTGCCAAGGTAACACTGTTCTGACCGGAGAAGATCTGGCAAGACATGATCTTGACGCCGGAATTTGGAGTACCATCACCACCAGCCACACCGCTCACACCGATACCATTGTTGTTGGCAGCAGCGATGGTTCCAGCTACGTGGGTACCATGACCAGAATCATTGGCATCCGACCAGGTGATGTTTCCGCTCTCCTCAACGAAGTTATATCCGTGGAGGTCGCCCTCATAACCGTTTCCGTCGCCATCAGCCTTCTCCCCCTGAGTAGTTTCTCCCGGATTGCACCACATGTTAGGCGCCAAGTCAGGGTGAGTGTACATCACGCCCTCGTCGAGCACAGCCACGATGATGGAAGGATCGCCTACGCAGGTTTTCCAAGCCTCAACGGCATTCACATCACATCCAGCCTCAGCACCAGCCTGATTATCGTTGAGATTCTCGAAGCCATAGTTGCCGGCGCCCAGATTGCGATAGTGCCACTGATAAGCGAAGCCTGGGTCGTTAGGCTCACCAGATGCAGCCGCACGGGTTGCCTTCTGCTGAAGCGCCTTGTCGCTGAGATAGATGCGCTTGCTATCGGTATTGTAAGCACGCTTGATGCGACCATTGGTCTGCACCTTGGTAACTTCGCCCAACTGCTTCAGGCGCTCTGCGGCAGCCTTCAGGTCGGTGCTCTTGTCAAACTTCACGGTGTACCAGAGGTGGAGTCCCGCCTCACGGGTTCTTGCCTCGGTGTTTGCATCAACAGGGAAGACACGCTCGAAGCTGTAGCTTCCCAGGATGTCGAGCACCTCATCGGTAGAAGGAATACCCGAACGGGTAACCTTGCCAGAACGAGTCTTGCTCATTTGCGCCTGGTCGAGAATGCTGCTCATCTCTGGGGCAAACTTGATGAGCAACTCACCAGCCTCTGCATCAGAAGGGATGGTGATGTCTGCCTTGCCCTCAGAAGAGTCGATGGTTGACAGGCTGTCAGAACAGCCTGTCAATGCCAAAGCGACCATTGCTATATAGAAAAACTTTTTCTTCATTGTTTGCTTCTATATTAATTATCTACTTACTTTTCTACTTCTCTTGTACTTGACAAGTGCCTCTTCGCCAGATTCATCTCCGGCAGCCACGTAGGCACGGTAGTACAATGGATAAGCTACGCCTTTCACTTCCCACTTGGAACCTGGATCCTTAGAGCCATAGTAGTACTCTGCGCTATAGGTATCCTCAGCCATGTTGGAGAATCCGGCAGCCTTACCTGCTGTGTTGAAACCACGCTCCGTCTGGTTGAATACCATGGTAGCAGGGCTCCACAGCACCATGCGAGGGTGGAACAGAATCCACTTAGGCACCGCACCCGTGAAGAAGTTGAGGTTGAGCGCCAGAGAGCGGCACTTAGGCAACACACGTGGCACAGACATCGGATAGACATCCTTGTAAACGATGGTGCCATCCTTCTGCTTGCAGGTTACAGGGTTGTTCCACTTAGAGAGCAACCACTTGCAGGTATCACCCACCAGCTTATCCTGCCATTCTGCCTTGTTGGTAGAGAAGTCGGCAGCCGTATAGCGTGTAGGCTTTCCGGCAGCCTCCAAGGCCTCGTCCATCTCCTCATCGGTAGGAAGTTCACCCTCCAGGAAACAGTAAGAAAGCTCCAGGGCTCTCAGGTTGTCCCAGGTAAGAAGCGAGAGGAATGCCTGGCGCTCTGAATATTCGCTGCTGATATTACCATACATACCGATAGGATAAGTATTGTAGATATAGTTGCCATCGCTATTCTTGTTCAAGCCGCTCATATTGATGCAGACATCGGAACGGCGCTGGGCATAGAGAATCAGCTCTGTGAGGTGAGGGAAGTTCTGGGCATTCACCACCTTGGTGATATCCGACAGTCTGTTGAAGTTGTTACTTACCAGATTGAGACTCTCCAGTGACTTACCCAACTTCTTGAAGCCCGCAGGCAACTTAACCAGTCCGAACGCCTGTACGGTAAGATGCTTGAGATAAGCCAGCTCGCAGATGTCCTCGCCGAGTTGCATCTCGCGAATCTGGTTGTTGTCATTACTTGCCACAGAGAAACTCTCCAGATACTTCAGGTTCTTCACCTCCTTAGGAAGCGTCTCGCCCGGCTTGAGATTCAGCATGCTGAACTTCACGCTGCGCACACGTCCCACAGCCTCAGGGTGCTGCTTCACGAAGGCATCGGTAGCCTCCCAGAGGGTTACGCTGCTCCAGTTGCGCATATTGTCGCTTGTATCGTAAGTAGCCATGCTGTTGAGCTTCTGGTTGATCATGATGACCGAGAGAGAGTCACCGGCACGGGTATCCTCAATCTTCGGAGCCGCAGCCTGGCGAACGGTAAGGATCACATCATTCGTCTTGTTGCCGTCAGCATCCACCAGCTCATCATCTGCATTCACAGGAACGAGATGAACCTTAGCCACACGCACAGCAGGAACGATGTTCATATTCCAGCGGAACTTGAACTTCACGCTGCGAGGACGCGCCTTGCGGTCGAGCACGATACCCAGGTTGGTACCGGTCAGCTTATCCTCGTTCTTGGCGTTCAGGAGCCATCCTTCACGCTCACCTTCGTTCTCCGCCTTCTCGGCATCCGTCATATCGCCCTCGAAGGAATACTCGATGCTTCCGATCTTGCATTCCACATTGGCAGAAATCAGACTTTCGAAAGCACGCTCATCGTATGAGCCGGAGTTATCGATTTCCACAACAGGGTCCTTGATATCAATCTGCTTGCCATAACCAAACTGCACGACCGAGACGGTACGGCGCTGGCCGTTATCGCCGATGAAGGCGATGTCGGTGGTACGACGGCCATTGATCAAGGTAGAATCTACGATTACCGTAGCAGTGGTAGAACCCACACCGTTGGCAGGAGTCAGCATCAGCCAAGGCTCAGCCACACTGCTCACCCAGTTCTGAGAGGCAGCAATGGCGAGCTGTTCGCTTCCGCCCTCAGCACCTATTTCTATCTGCTCCTTGTCGATGGCGAGTCCACCAGGGATTTCCACATCATCATTGTCGCTGCAGGATGCGGCCATCAGACCGGCACCGAGAACGAGGAGCCATGTAAGTTTCTTAATATATTTCATATTATCTTACTTCCTTATAGTTTAATTTTCGAGATCCAATGCATCGCAGCCACGGATGTCCTGGGTCTTGTCATAGAACAACTTGTACATACCTGCCTTGATGTATGCGCAGACGCTGGTTACATCGATAGAGATGTTAGGGTTGTCTGAGATGTTCAGGATATACATGTGAGAGGTCAATGTCTCATCCACCTTACGGATATCGTTGGAACCAATCTGGAACTGAATCAGGCTTGGGCACTTGGTGATACCTGTTGGCCATGTGCGGAGAGGACGGTTGCCCTGGGCATCACGCTGATGGTTGATACCGAACGCACGCAGGTTGGCACTGTTCAATGGCTGGGTAGGAACCTCGCTGAAGCAGTTGTAGCTCAGGTCGATGTTGGTGATGTATGGCATGTTATCACTCAAGAAGTCGTTAGAGAGAGCTGTCAACTTGTTGAAGCGGAAGTCCATCACCTGCAAGAGATAAGCATACTTACCCTTGATGGAACCCTTAGGGATGCTGGTCATCTGGTTGCCGCTCAGATCGAGGGTGATGATTGGCGAACCGGCAGCAATCAGCTCTGAAGGGAACTTGCTGAACTTGTTGTTGGCAAGCGATACGGTTGAGGCATTGATACCCTTGTAACCGCCTGCGCCATCCACACCCGAAATCTCATTGTTGGAGAAATCTACAGAACCCATCACGTGTACAGAACTTGCATCGAAGATGTTCGGAATCTTCTTCAACTTGTTATAAGAGAAGTTCAGACTCTCGGTATTCTCAGAGAAACCGCACAGGTCGGCTGGAATCTCCTCTATCTGGTTATTGTTGAGATAGAGTGATGAAAGCATGACCTCCTTGGTGAATGGATGTACCTTCTTGATATTGTTGTTGGCAAGGTCGAGCAAGCCCAGCTTCACCATGTTGCGAAGTGCCCATGTGGCAGGGAACTCTTCCAGGTTGTTGTAGCTCAGGTAGAGAATCTGCAGGGTCTTACCTATCTTGCTGGTTGCCATCTGCTCCCAGTCGTCACGCAGCTGAGCCGCCTTGATACCCTTGTTACGTGCCAGATTGAACGCCTGGATATTCGGCAGATTGTAGTATACATCCGGCAGGCGGGTCAGCTTAGGACAGTTGTAAAGCTCCAGGTCGGTGAGAGTGGTCATCTTGTTCCATGCCTCCTCGGTATATTCCTCGGCAAAGCGATGGTACTCTGAATTCTCATCATCGTAGAACTTGGTACAAACCTCATCCGCAGTGATTGGTGAGTTACCGATATAGAACTGCTGCATCTTGGTCAGACGATAGATTGCCTTCGAAATACCTGTAATCTTATTGGTAGTCAAACCAATCTGGGCATCCTTCAGCTGGATTCTGGAATCCTTCTTGATGAAGTTCTTGGCATTCTTGCTATCAGAGTTGAAACTCTCCACAATCATCTCCGACATGTGGGCACGTGGGTCATACTTCAGGAACTTGTTCTCATAATCATGACGCATTGCCATCTTATGAGCGGCACTCAACTTGCTGGCATCGTAGGCGGAGAAGAGGTTGGCTCCAATCTTCTCGTCGTGCGAACCGAAGTTCAACACCTGGAGTTCAGTCAGCTGACCGATGGCATCAGGCACGATACCCTTGGCACCGAAGCCGGCGATGACCAGACCGATGACGCGGCCATTGCTGTTAAGCGTAACACCAGGCTGCTCACCCCACATATCGAGTTCCTTGTTGAAGTTCCAGTTAGCACCGTGGAAGGTAGCATCACCATAGAAACTCCAGTCCTTGCCCTGCAGAGATTCCCAGATAGCCTTCAAGGCCTTGTAGTCCTTGATGTATTCCTTGGTCTCAGAGAGGAGGATAGGCACCTGGGCATTGTCTGTAAGCTTGTTGTCGGTTACCACGAAAGCCTCACCCTTTACCGGCTGAGTCTCGTAGGTAGTCTTCACCGCACCGGTCTTGCCGTATGTAGTATAAGAGGTAACCTGATAGGTACCTGCCGGGAGCCATACGGTAGAATCGCAATGGGCAGTAGCCACATCCATATACTTATCGTCTTCGTTGTCCGGATTCTGATTCTCCTTGCTTCCCTCCTTGTATTTCACCTTCAGGTTGGCGAAGGTGAAGGTCTCGCGGGTGAAGAGGTTGGTTACGCTCACATCAATCATGCGGATGCTGGAGAAGAGATACTCCTGGTTTCCGGCACGGGTCTTCTCCCATTGCTTGATGAGGTCGAACTGCACCTTACCACGCTCTACGGTCTCAACCATCAGGTCCTGCTTGGTCAAGCCGCCTCCCACAACGGAGAAGGTCTCGCCTGCAGAAGAGGCAAGCAGCTCCTCATCTACGGCATCATAGAGATAGAAACCGATGATGGTATAAGAACCTGATGCCAGCTGCAGCTTATCACTTCTCAATCCATACTCCGCATTCTCGGCATTGTAGGCATTGAGCGACAATGTCTGCGATACGGTTGTACCGTCATGCTCCATCACCACCTTGATCTTCTTGGCATCGCCGAGCTTCTCAAGCTTATCGATGGCAGCGGCACGGGAGGCTCTCGACGAAACCTTCTTGGAGAGCATGAACTGCACATAACCGTATGTGCCGTCCCAGCCCTCGGTGTTATCGTCGGAGCAGCTTGTCACTACCAGGGTCATCATTGCAACCAGGAGCAACAGGAATGCCTTGCTATATCTTTTGAATTTCTTCATTACTTTCTCTTGCTTCTAAATCCCATATTATTGATAAAGACTACACGCTTGCAAGCGCCCTGGGCATCGTTGAATCCTGCGAAGATAGGGAATGCGAGTCCATCTACGTTCATTCCTACATAGATGCCCTTCTCGTCCTGTCCTACCTCGTAGGTATCCATCATCTTGCCTGCACCATCATAAATCACAACAGAGGCACCATCACCAGGATTCCATCCGTCGATCTGTGGATAGATGGCTACATAGCCACCATAAACAGTTGACTCGAATACCTCGTTGCCTGTATAGCTGAAGAAGCCCTCGGCATACATCTTATAGTCGGCATTGCTTGTCAAGGCACAATCTGCCTCCATACCCATGCTGGTTACGATAGGAGCAGTAACTGCAGACTCACCCTTCTTGTCCTCCTTCTGTACGATGTCCATCAGGAAGTAACGGTCGTAATCGCTCTTCACGGTCATGAAGTCATCCTCCAGCATTCCGTCGAGTCCATTCTCCAGACTCTCGAATACGCTCTGTGGCAATGCATAGACCAGGAACTCACGGCTTCCGCTGCCCAATGGAGCCACTGTGAGCTTCACATCACCCTTCTCGCCCAGCAACTTAACAGCGCCGGAAGCATCCTCGAACAAACCATTCTCCTTGTTCTCGAAGACTACCAGCTGATAAGCATCACCAAAGGTCTTGAGGGTGAAAGGAACGAAGTTGTGGAAAGTAAACGCATTGGTGGTCTCGCCATTCAGGCTTGAACCATTCTGGGTGAATACCTTGCCATCCAGAGATACATTCCATACTGCCCACTGTGAAGCGGTAGGATATGTAACATCCATGGTGTTGGTGGTCATACCATTGTAGATAACCGGTACAGTAACGGCAGCCTTGCCATCCTCTGATGAGAAGGTAACGGTGTAGTTAGCTTCCTTGGCAATGGCATACTTGGCGCTCACGCCCTGGTTCTCCTTGAAGGAAGCACCGCCTACGGCTGGCTTGTTAGGTGTACCTACCAGGAAGCCGCCTTCCAACTCTACCCAGGCAGGAGTGTTGGTAACAGCAAAACGATAGTTAGCCTTGACAGAGAACTTGTTGTAGATAGGCTGACCTGCGATATCCTTGTAACCAACGATGATACCTGTCTCGGTGATATCGTTGCCCAACTCATCGTAAACCTTGAGCTCATAGCCGGCAGCCGAACGCTTTACCTCTGCGATGGCAACCTTCTGACCACCCATGGTCAGGAAGAGCTGAGCCACGCTCATATCCTTGCTGGCATCATCTGCCGTAATCTTTACCTTGATGGTCTGCTTGCCTGCTGTGCCATTGAGCACGAAGGCATCAGCATTCTCGCCCTGTGCCAGCTTACACCAGATGGCAGAAGAAGCGAGGCTCCAGTTCTCGTTGGCATCGAAGGTGAAGTCTAGTTCGTCGCCAGCTGCACCTGCGATAGTCTGCACCTGTGGGAACACAGGGTTTACGGCATCGTCGTCATCGCTGGAACAAGCAGTGAACAGGGTCACTGAAACCAGCGCCATGAGTACGAGCCAATATTTTGAAATCAATGTTTTCATTTTACTTTATTCTGTTTTTAATATCCTTGTTCTTTTAATTTCTCTGCCTCTGCATCGCTGATCCATTCATACATGGTGATGAAGGTACCCACGGTGCCGAAGGATGAACCATCCTTGTTGTCAACACTCATGGTGACATACTGCAATACATAGTTCTGGCAGGTATTATAATAAGAGGTGTAGAAAGATGGCTGGCTGATGCGCAACTTGCCATCTCCATAGATGGTGCCGAACGCCTCACCGGTCTCACCGGCTATCTGATCGTCCATCTCTACCTTTGGCTCCAGGATGTTATCGGTATTGAACTTCAACTTCAGGTTGTGGCCCTTGTAGTAAACATCCTTCAGCAGAACGGTATTCTCCTCGCCTTCCACTACCTCGGTCTTGATCAGACGGTTGGTTACGTTGTTCAAGTACTGGCTATAGAAGGTAGATGTTACCATGCACCAGCCAGAGAAGTTGTGGATATCGAAAGGACAAGACTTCTGCATCACCACGTGGGTGTAGTCCTTGTAAAGCTCTGTCCAGTTATACTTCTCCGGAATCACCAGCTTCAGGGTGAAGCCCAGAGAGTCGGTCTTGCCGATGTTATCATAGATACCCTGAATCTGCACGTTTCCTACCATCTCGCCCGCCTTGATTGTAACGGTGTTGTTGAGGATGCGATAGTGCTGTCCCTCGATGGCATTGCTCTGCTTATCTACAACCTCCACGCCGAAGGTGCGGTCGTAATCAACCTTCTCGGTAGCCGAAACAGGAACATTGAAAACCTCGTTGGTTTCCTGCACGGCATACTGATAGAGCGTATCAGAGAACATGATATGACTTGGACCCGAATAGGTGGTATAATCCTGCGAACAGCTCGCAAGAGCGATGAGTACAGCCACGGCTGCCAAACATCCCATCATTATTTTCTTCATGATCGTCTCCTTATTTTATTTGTTACTTTCATTAGGCTCAATCTCCGAACCCGGTGCCTCCAGCTCATGCTGTGGGATAGGCCATACGAAGAGTGGGTCGTCCTTTTCTACCTTCAGGCTGCTCTGTACGAAGTTGGCAGCAGGCTGGTCGCTCACCTTGCGGCTGAATCCCTTGTGCCAGCGCTTCAGGTCGTTCAGGCGGAAGCCTTCCATATAGAGTTCCTTCACACGCTCCGACTCGATAACGCTCAAGGCGTTGCTCTCGCTCAACGCGGTGTTGCCGCCGTAAGAAGAGTAACGGGCGGTGCGCAGAGATGAGATGTCCTTACCTGCCTTGGTGTAGTCCTTCTTCATCGCATAAGCCTCAGCACGGATCAGATACTGCTCGGCAAGGCGGAACACCATTGGCTGGTGAACGTGAAGGATATTGTTGTTCAAGAAGGTGGCATCACCGAAATACTTGCTCAACAGAGGCCACTGCAAGCCGTGCTCATAACCTGTTACACGAGTAGTGAAGATGGCTGCGGCACGAAGATCGTTGCTGTCGAATGAGTTGATAACCCAGGTCTCAGGCACGTAGTCCGGACGATAACTTACGTAGTTGTAGTTATCGAAGATGGTACCCAGGGCACCACCATAGCTGTTCACCGTGAAACCTACCTTCCAGATTGCCTCGCGTGAATCACCATAGGTCCAGATGTACTTGTAATCCTTCACCTGGTTGGAATAGGTGTTGGAAGAAGCCTTCTCCAGGGTATAGAACTTGCTGCCGATAACCTTGGTTGCATACTTGATGGCATCATCGTACTTGTGCATATATAAGGATACGCGCGCACGCAAGGCATGGCAGGTATATTCATTGAAGTAAATCTCGTTGTAGAGACTTCCGGTGAAGTCATCACCTACCTTCAGATATTCAGTAGCCTTATCGAGGTCACTCAATACGAATTCGTATGATTCCTTCAGGGTAGCTCGCTTCTGAACCTCATTACCCTTGTAGTGCTCTGTAAGTACTACGCCGAGTTCCTTCTCTGCCTGCTCATCGCTATCGTAAGCCTTGCAGAAACACTTGATCAGTTCTGAGTAAGCCAGGGCACGTGCAAAGTAAGCCTCGCCCTCATACTGCTCCAACTTATCAAGCTGCTTGTCATCAGTAGTTGCTGCCTTTACCTTTTCAACATTATCGAGCAGGAAATTGCATCGGTTGATTACATCATAAAGGTCGGCATAAACCGATTCGATGTCGGTATTGGTTGCCTTGATGTCTTTCCAGCGATAGATGTCGCCGTAGGCATTAGAGTAGCCCTTTACGCAGAATACGAAGTCTGCCTGCAAATCTGGCAGGATAGTCAGATTGCCCGAATACAAGGCGCTGCTCTTGAAACTGTCGTAGATTCCGATCACCAGCTTATCCACATCTTCCACCTTGTTGATAGCCTCATCCATGCGGATGGAATCCTCTGGATATTTTTCAAGACAGGAAGACAGCGAGAGGGTCAGGATACCCGACAGGATGTATGTCTTTATATTTCTGATATTCATTTTGTTTTCTCCTTTCTAGCTTAGAATTGCAGTTCCACACCCAGGGTAAACTGGCGTGAAGCTGGATACTGCGCCTGGTAAATATTGGATGAAACCTCTGGGTCCAGACCGTTGAAACCGGTAATGGTGAAGAGGTTCTGTGCCTGTCCGTAGATGCGAACCATAGAGAAGAAGTTGGTCTTGCGCAACAAGCTCTGTGGCAACGAATACGACAGACTGAGATTCTTCATTCGGAGGAACGATGCGTTCTCCAGGAAGCGGTCGTCGAGCTGGGTTACCTCACCCCAACGTGGGATGTCGGTAATATCACCCGGCTGCTTCCAGCGGTCGTACAACAGACGGTTTGACTGGTTGTAAGCAGTTCCGAAGGTTACACCACTCTCCTCGAAGAAGCGGTCGTTGTTGATGACGTAGCGTGTACCAATCCAGCTGAACTGGGCAGAAAGCTGCAGCCCCTTCCAACGGAAGCTTGTGCCGAAACCACCCATCCAAGGTGCATCATAGGTTTTGCCAGTCATCACCTTGTCGCTCTCACGGAACTCGTTGGTTACGTTGCCGTTCTTATCATACCAGAGCTGCTCACCATTTGCTGGGTTCACACCGGCATAACGGTTCAGGAAGAACTCGCTTACAGAGTGACCTACCACATACTTCAAACCGGTGGTTGAGTTTACATACTCGGTTACACCGTTATAAAGTTCCTTCAGGCGGTTCTGGTTGTAAGATACGTTGGCGCTTACATTCCAGGTAAAGTCACGGGTGCGGATTACATCACCGTCAGCACTCAGCTCGATACCCTTGTTAGCCATTACACCTACGTTCTTCCAGCGATAGCCCTCGCCGGTAACGGTATAAGACTCAGGAACGCGCATCAGCATATTGGAAGTACGCTTGTAGTAAGCCTCGAAGCTGAAGTTGATTCTATCGAGGAAGCCCAAGCGGAGGGCGAAGTTGTTTGCCCATGTTGACTCCCAACCCAATTCCTCGTTACCACTCTGTGATGGATAGAAACCGGCAGTATCATCGTAGTTGGCACCACCAGAAACCAAAGCCAGGTGATAATAGTTTGGAATCTCAGAGTTACCCGATGTACCTGTACTTACGGCAAGCTGAGCAGAGCTGAGCCACTTTACATCCTTCAGCCAATCGGTAGATTTCACATTGTACATGAAACCGAGTGACCAGAAGGTACCCCAGCGATGATCCTTACCGAAACGTGAAGAAGCATCGGTACGCAGAGAGAAGTCGGCGTAGTAAAGCTCTTTGTAGTTGTACTCGCCACGCATGAAGAACGACAAGTAAGAGTAATCAGAAGATGAATCTGCCCAACGGCTGGCACGTGTACCAGAAGATACGTTGGTCAGGAGATCACTGGTCTGACCCTTGGAATATACCTGGAATCCCTCTGAATGATAGCTTACTGCCTCCTGACCCAACATCACGTTGAACGCATGGATATCGTTCAGACTGAAGCGATAGTTGGCGGTGGTAGTCTCTGTCAGGTTGATGGCATCGCTGCTCTGTCGTGCCGCAGTACCCTGACCATTATTGGAAGAGAGACTTGGGAATGACTGGAGGAACGCTGTGGAGTGAGTGAAATCGGCACCAAACTGGGTACGGATAGTCAGGTTCTCCATCGGATAAACCTCGGCATACATGGTAGAGAGCACCTTGTACTTCTTATTCCTGATAGGATTCTTGCCCATATAGACGATAGGGTTCTCACTGGTTCCAGCCCAGTTGCCTGCTGCAAGCGAAGCCAGACTGCCATCCTTGGCATACGGATTCCAGTAAGGCAACATGAAGCGGCATGCAGAAATAGGAGTCACGGTGGTATAGCTACCATCATCAGCCTGCTGAGCCTCCTCGTAAGCAGCCATGGTGTTGGTACCTACCTTCAACCACTTGCTAGCCTTGACATCTGCATTGGTGCGGATGTTGTAACGGCGGAAGGTTGAGTTCTGTGCAATACCATCCTGATCGTAGAAACCACCGGAAACATAATAATTCAAACGGTCGGTAGCACGGTTGATAGAGAGTTCATAGCTCTGCAGAGGAGCACGGTCGTTGAACACTTCATCCAGCCAGTTGACATTCACCTTGGAAAGGAGATTGTAATCCTTACCGGCATCCAAGCCTACTTCCTTTTCAAACAGAATACGCTCATCGGTGTTCATCATCTTCCAGTTGTTCTGAGCCAGTTCAGAAAAACCATACTGTGCGCGGAGCGTGATCTTCGCCTTATCCATCGCCAAACCTCTCTTAGATGTAATCACCACCACACCATTTGCCGCACGGGCACCATAGATAGAGGTAGAAGAGGCGTCTTTCAATACCGAGATACTCTCGATGTCGTTAGGACTCAAGGTATTGAAATCGGAGCTGGAGATAGGCACACCGTCCAGAATAAAGAGAGGAGCCTTGCCAGAATTGATGGAGTTGGTACCACGGATTTGAAAAGTGGCAGCCTTGCTTGGCTCACCCGAAGAGGCGATGACCTGCAAACCTGTACTCTGTCCCTGCAAAGCCTGATCGAAGCTGGCAGCTGGAACATTCTCAATCTTTTCTGCCTTCACAGCAGACACGGAACCCGCAATGGTTCCCTTCTTTCGCACACCATACGCCACAACGACAACCTCGTCCATCATCTTAGAATCAGGAGCAAGGGTGATGTTGAGCGTATTTGTTTGCTCTTTGACTACATGCTTCTGGGTCAGACATCCGACATACGAATATGCCAGTGTAGCTTTCGAAGCCCCTTTAATTTCGATGATATAGTTACCGTCAATATCGGTGACCACACCATTTGATGTACCCTCTTGCTTAATCGTCACACCAATCATCGGTTCGTTGTCCTCAGCAGACACAACGGTACCCTTGACGCGGAAACTCTGCGCCAATACGGATTGGATAGACAACAATACAAGAGAGACAAGTAAAAGAGTTAATCTTCTCATCCTTGTTTCTTAATTGTTTACTAAAAATTGATACTTATTTTTTTTCTTTCTTGTACATAAATCAATTACTGCATCCCATCTTGAGGTGTTTCGCTCAATACCTCTTTCAGTTTAGACCAATAGTGCTTGATAGTCCACGCATGGACCTGTACTTCGATTCAAGGTGCAAAATTACTAATTTTTAATAACTTAAGCAAGAATTAAAACATAAAATAACGAATTTTGCCTAAAATCATAACATTTTTCTGTAAAGTTATGATTTTAGGCAACATTTTCACTCCTAACTGCGCATAAACTCAGTAGGAGTCATTCCAAATGCCTTGGAGAAACACTTGGAGAAATAACTGCTGTTAGAGAAGCCCACGGTGTACATTACCTCCGACACGCTGAACTTGCCTGCCTTTAATAATTTTGCCGCCTTCTGCATTCTCATATCACGGATATACTCCACCGGAGTCTGCCCTGTAAGCGCCTTCAACTTTCGGTAAAGCTGCTTGTTTCCCATGCCCATCTTCTCCTGAAGCATCGACACGTTAAAGTCGGAATCCACCATATTCTCTTCTATCATCTCCCGAATCTGGTTGAGCAGTTTCTTATCCAGCTCATCCATCTCAACTTCCGGAGCCTGAGGAGCATGGAGATCTACAATCATTGCCGACTCTGATTCGCTGTCGGAAGCATTCACATCGAGATTAGAAACTACCAGATGATTCACCTCCTCGAACGAATGGTGAGCGGCAGCATTCTTCAGGTCATCGGCAAGGCTGGCATAGAACTTCATACGCGCCTGCACCTGCTCCAGGATTTCCTCCTTCTGCTTTTTCGCCTCCTTCAACTGCTTTCTTACGAAATGAGCATTGATGACCCAGGCTATACCCACAATCAGGAGGGTAAGATAGAACAGCTTGCACCAGATGGTGAGATACCATGGTGGAAGAACGGAGATTTCGAGCTGATAAACTTCATCTCCGATATTTCCCTCGCCATCCACCACATGCACGGTGAGATGATAATCGCCATACGACAATCCATTGTAAGTGATGTCAAGATTGCCCTTGTCCAGATAATGCCACTCGTGGTCGCTACCCTCCAGACGGTAGGCATAGACGGCGGTAGGATGATCGGCAAAAGGCAAATCAGACAGCTGGAGTGTGAAGTTGTTCTCATCATGCTTCAGAACCAGCGTCTTCAGTCCCACGGGCGAAACGCCCGGTGTTCCCTCAATGTTCTCATCGAGCAAGGCATCCTGGGTCTGCCTGCCATTCACCACGATACCCGCCAGGAGCAGTTGCGCCTTGTCGTCCTTCGGCATGGAAAGGTCGGCACGGATGGAGATGAAGCCATCATTGCCACCCATCACTACTTCGTGGTTCAGCTTGGAATAATAGATATTGTTCGGATTCTCCATCGGAATGAAGAATCGAGAACTATTGTTTCCTGGGTCCAGCACGCAGCAGATATTGCCTGCCACCACCCAGATCTTGTTTTCCACATCACACATGGAAACCACCTTTCCACCTATCTTCCATTCCTTGCTTTCCACCTCCTTGCCCTTCATCGGCAGGTTCACCATATAGCACTTCACGCTGGAATTATATCCTACCCATACATTGCCATTGTCAGACTTCATCAGATAATTGATGGCATCATTGCCTGAAATATGTGAGATGCGAAGGGTACGGGTATCGATACGGTCGAGATGATTATAAGAGGAAGCCCAGACAAATCCCTTGCCATCGAGTACCAGCTGACCGATGTGCAGACCCGAAAGGGCGTTCTTTCCCTTGTCTGAGAAATGATAATCCGCCACACAGGTGGCAGTAGCTGCAGATGACAGAGAGATGACTGCCAGAAGGCGCTGCTTGTCCAGCACGAAGACGCCACCCTGATAAGATGCCATCCACATCCTGCCCTTCTGATCCTGAAGAATATCATAAGCCCAGGCAGTAGAATACTTGCCGGTCTTGTCATAGACGATGAAGTTGAGCAACTTTCCCGTACTCTTCTGATAGAGGTTGATGCCGTGGTCTGTACAGATCCATACATCCCCCTCCTTATCTTCATAAATCTTGCGCACACGGTTGTGAGCAAGAGGAGCCGAAGGGTTGTTCTGCTTATACCATACCACATTCTGATATTCAGAAGCTGCACCCTGCACGCGCACTCCCTCAGCATAGTGAATCAAGCCGTTGGTTCCGCCCATCCACCAGTCGCCGCTGCGGGTCTGAAGGATAGCATGCAGACAGTTGCCCTCGCCCGAGAAGGTAATCTTATCGAGCGAAGTGAAGCGATAGTAGGTATGGGTAGATAAACGGGAAAGTCCGTGATCGGTACCGATCCACACATTCTGCCACTTATCCACATAGCAGGACCATACGATATTGTTGGGGATGGTTGCCTCATTGCGCGAGTCGTGAACGAAATGCTCCAGACTGTTGTTCATCGCCATGCGATAAAGACCATTGTCTGTACCGATATAGAGATTGCCATCCTGATCCTCATCCAGACACTTCACGGAGTTTCCATTCAGCGCCGCAATCTTGGAGAAGTTCTGCAAAGCCTGGTCGGCACAGTACAAGGCTCCCTCGGTACCTATCCAGTAACAGTGGCGCTTGGCATCGTAAGCCAGGGCATTCACCAGTGGCTGTGCGCCGGGAGTCAGGAGAATCTGGCGCTGGTTGAGACGGAGTCCGGCGAGAGAACCCACCAGAAGTCCCTTCTGTGTATGCAGGATAGCATACACATCGTTGCCAAAGGCATCTTTTCTGCCCTTCATATCAAGCACTCGCAACTCCCTTGCCATCTTTTTCCTGCCCTTGTCTCCATCAGATTCCATCGCAGGTGCAGAAGCATAGATTCCCTGCTGCGTATCAAACTTCAGCATTCCACTTCCCGTAGCCAGATAGAGCATGCTGCCCTCGAAGCCGAGCGCATTGACGCGGATATGACTAAAGGTATGGGAAGCAAAATGGCGATAGTCGTGATAGCCATCATAACTGTAGAGACCGTTGTCGGTACCCAGCCAGACTACTCCTGATGTATCTTGGGTAATGGCATAGACAGCCTGAGCACCATCCAGGGTGGTGTTGACGAAACGTTGCGCATGGAGCGCTATGGATATAAAAAGCATAGCTATCGCCATGCTTACTCTAGATAAAGCGGTTAGTGATTTGTTCATAGCTGCAAAAATACACATTATTCACGACAATGCCAAATATTATTAGAGAAAAATAACAATAGAATAAGGAGAAGTTGTTAAAAGTATAGAGTGAAGTTGTTGAAAGGACAGGGAGAAGTTGTTCAAATGATAGGGAGAAGTTGTTGAAAGAATAGGGAGAATTTGTTGCTACCATTAGAAGAAATCTCCGTTCAATACTGCTGAACGTATGTTCAACAGTGCTGAACACACATTCAACAGTGCTGAACACACATTCAACGTCGCTAAACGAAGAATTCCCCTAGGAGCAAGAACTTCTTCTCCTAGGGGAATCTATAATTA
>UMLJ01051553.1_pt1 | contig 19849 bp, 19 predicted proteins | sample 1966521 | NCBI WGS metagenome assembly UMLJ01 (sample SAMEA4836199, study PRJEB28245) | human gut metagenome | biome: gut microbiome; material: fecal sample | place: Denmark | collected 2008
ATGGTCTCTATGCACGTGAGGCTATCTTCTGCCACTGCCTCGGTATCACACTGGAGGATGTGAAGAACGACAAGACCATTATTGAGTAGTGTTTAGTGATTATTTATTAGTGATTAATTATGGGAAACAATAAAAGTCAATTAGTAGTTGCGGCTATCGAGAACGGTACCGTAATCGACCATATACCAGCCGAGAAGACCTATCAGGTAGTGAATCTGCTCCAGTTGGAGAAGATGGATACCCCTGTTACCATCGGCTACAACTTGCCTTCCAAGAAGATCGGCAAGAAGGGCATCATCAAGGTTGCCAACAAGTACTTTACCGATGAGGAAATCAACCGCCTCTCGGTGGTGGCTCCTAACATCGGACTGAGTATCATCAAGGACTACGAGATCGTGGAGAAGAAGACCGTAGAGACTCCAGATACACTCAAGGGCATCGTGAAGTGCAACAACCCTAAGTGCATCACCAACAACGAGCCTATGCAGACCCTCTTCCACACCGTAGATAAGGTACTCGGTATCGTACGCTGCCATTACTGCGACAAGGAGCAGCAATTGGGCAATGTTGAGCTTTGCAAGTAGCATCATTCACATAAAATAAATAAGAATGGTTAAAGATCAAGAGATTTTCGACTTAATCGAAAGAGAACATCAGCGTCAGCTGAAAGGTATGGAGCTGATTGCTTCTGAGAATTTCGTGAGTGACGAAGTGATGAACGCTATGGGTTCTTACCTTACCAACAAGTATGCAGAGGGTCTGCCTGGCAAGCGCTACTATGGCGGATGCCAGGTGGTGGATATCGTAGAGAACCTTGCCATCGAACGCGTGAAGAAAGTCTTTGGTGCTGAGTATGCCAACGTGCAGCCTCACTCTGGTGCTCAGGCTAACGCTGCCGTTTTGCTCGCCGTACTGAAACCGGGTGATACTTTTATGGGATTGAACCTCGACCACGGCGGTCACCTTTCTCATGGCAGCCACGTCAATACTTCTGGTATTCTCTACAATCCTATCGGCTACAACCTGAACAAGGAGACTGGTCGCGTGGATTACGACGAGATGGAGAAGCTGGCTCTGGAACACAAGCCTAAGCTGATTATCGGTGGAGGTAGTGCCTACAGCCGTGAGTGGGATTATGCCCGCATGCGCAAGATTGCAGATGAGGTAGGTGCCCTCCTCATGATTGATATGGCTCACCCTGCCGGTCTGATTGCAGCCGGTCTGCTCGACAACCCATTGAAGTATGCTCATATCGTCACTTCTACTACCCACAAGACGCTCCGTGGTCCTCGTGGCGGTATCATCCTGATGGGTAAGGATTTTGACAACCCATGGGGATTGACTACCAAGAAGGGCGAGGTAAAGAAGATGAGCATGCTCTTGAATTCTGCCGTATTCCCTGGTCAGCAGGGCGGTCCGCTGGAGCACGTCATCGCTGCCAAGGCTGTTGCCTTCAATGAGAATCTGCAGCCATCCTGGAAGGATTATGCCATGCAGGTGAAGAAGAATGCTGCCGTTCTCGCTGACGATCTGATGGGTCGTGGCTTCAGCATCGTAAGTGGTGGTACAGACAACCACTCCATGCTCGTTGACCTCCGAAGTAAATATCCAGACCTCACTGGTAAAGTAGCTGAGAATGCGCTTGTTGCAGCAGATATCACCGTCAACAAGAACATGGTTCCATTCGATTCACGTTCTGCCTTCCAGACATCAGGTATCCGCCTGGGCACAGCTGCCATGACAACCCGTGGCGCCAAGGAGGATATGATGCATCTCATCGCAGAACTCATCGAGGAAGTATTGAATTCACCAGAGGATGAGAAGGTCATCGCCCGCGTTCGTGAGAAGGTAAACGAGACCATGAAGGATTATCCTCTCTTCGCTTACTAAGCAAAGGAAAATTCAATTTGATATATATATACAAAAAAGACTGCGGGTATCATGTTCGCAGTCTTTTTTAATTCCGTATCATATTTTATTTTTTAGTTTCAAATCATATTTTAAACTTCATCATCAAAAACAAGAAAACATTGTTATGAAAAAATTAAAAAGCCTCCTGCTGATGGCATTGGCATTGCTTCCAGCAAGCAAGACTCTTGCACAGACCAATGCACAGATTCTTTATGATTTCGGTAACGACCGTAAGTATGTAACCCTGACCTTGGAGATGTTCAAGCAGGACAAATGGGGAAGCACCTACTTCTTCGTTGACCACGACTTCAACTACGACAAGATGGACCCTAACAGTCCAAACGTAGCACAGGGCGGCACCTATACCGAGATTTCACGTGCCTTGAATTTCTGGAAGAACAGCAGCATGAAAAACTGGAGCCTGCACGTGGAGTACAATGGCGGTATCACCAAGAACTACCCTATCAACAATGCCTGGCTCTTCGGTGTGGAGTATCTGATTCACGATGCTAGCTACAAGAACACCCTGAATCTGGACGTTCTCTATAAGACCATCCGCAAGACCGACCAGAATGTTCCAATGCAGTTGACTGCCGTATGGACCTGCAACGACCTTTTCGGCGTAAAGGGACTGAAGTTTGACGGCTTCGCTGATTTCTGGTGGGAGACCCACGGAACCGTAGATGGCGACGGCAAGGCTAAGACCCGCCACACAGTATTCATCACCGAGCCACAGCTCTGGTACAACGTAGGCCAGCACTTCGGCTGCGAGAACCTGAGCCTGGGTGGAGAGGTAGAGATTACCAATAACTTCGGCAGCACCGATGGAGCAAAGGTTCGCCCTTGCCTGGGTGTGAAGTGGGACTTCTAAAGTTCCGAAAATATAGGCAAGAGATTCTGAAAAAGAGCGTCTCTTGCCCAAATCCATGCAACCTTTGCACCCCATTATTTTAATTATATATATTAATTAAAAAGAAAATATATAAAAGAAAAATATAACAAGTATGTAATGGGGTGCAAAGGTTGCATTTTCTAAAAAAATCTCCCGATTATCTACCAACCTTCAGACTTCCGTCAGAGATGCTTCCAACGCCGTCCTTATGACGGGTATATTTGCCGGTAACACCGCTCAGATGCACGCCGCCTACTCCATCCAGATCAACATTCAGAACCTGGCAGTCAACCTTGGCGCTTACCTTACCCACGCCATCATTGTTGATCTTCAGATTTCCGCCCTTGAAGAAATCGAGCGTAACGGAGCCTACACCCTCGTTATCCACCTTCAGGTCGCCCATCGCCACATTGCCAACCTTTACGGAGCCTACACCTTCGTTGTCAATCTTCATCACATCGCCCTTGGCATGATCGATGCTGACGGAGCCAACACCCTCGTTGGTAACATCCAGCTTGTTGGCAAGAATCTGATTGATGCTGACAGAGCCTACGCCTTCGTTATCGATTTCCAGGCGGTCGCTGTTGACAGACTTAGCATAGAAAGCCCCTACCCCTTCCTGGGTAATCTTCACCAGATCAGGACTGGTGATATAAATCTTCAATCTATTCTTTTCAGAATTACAGCTGGTAGGCACCTTGAGTCTTCCCGTCAGACCGATCTTCACCTCGCCGTCTCGATACACCACCTTGATTTTCTCCTTGAGTTTCTGAACGAACTCAGCATCCTTGATGGCAGAGTAATCCAGTCGAACGCTGCATTCATCGCCGTCGTTCTGTGTATAATAGACACTGGCAACCATATCCACGTCGATAGCCTTGAAAGGCTTCTCTCTCAAATCATCCTGCGTAAACTCCAGGCTTCCTCTCATTTCAGAAGAGGTAGTAGAACCCATACTGCAGGAACAGATGCCCATAGAGGCAAGAAACAAAGTTGCCGAAGCAACCCAAATACTCATTCTTTTCATACTCTTTCGATTTTAAATTTTCTATATTCTGATGCTTAGACGCAAAAGAAACCCGAAAGGTTGCAAAAAAGCCCAAAAAGATTGCAAAAAGAGCCACAATTGCCTTGCAATAGAGCCTTAATTGCCTTGCAATAGAGCCTCAATTGTCTTACAATAGAGCCTTAATTACCATCCAATTAAGCCTCAATTAAGGTTTACGTTAGGCTTAATTGAACGTTACGTAAGGCTCTTTTGAACAGCAAGTAAGGCTCTTTTGAAACAAGAAAAACATGCAAAGGAATGAAAATATATCCCCAAAAACTTGCAAGTTCAAGAAATAAATCGTATTTTTGCCGCAGGAATTTTAAAAGCAATACACTATGACAGCATTAGAGTTACAATCAGAATACCAGTCACTCGTCAGCATAATAGCTAACGAAGACTACGAGACAATTAGCAAGGCAGTCAAAGCACTCAAGAAAATATTGTCTCCCAACAAAACAAAGGCTAAGAAAATAACCAAGGCAGACTTAGTTATAGACCCAAGAATTGCAGCTATGACCAAAGGCATTCATACGCCTGAGACATTCGACTACAAAAATGAATACTACAAGGACTATATAAAATAAGCTGATATGATACAGGTTTTCTTAGATACAAACGTGATAATTGATTATCTTGGAAACAGAACAGGGTTTTACGATGATGCAGCAATCATCATGAGCTTAGCAATCAACCAAAAGATAGAATTACACGCAGCAGCTATGTCTTTTGCAACCGCAAGTTATATTTTAAGCAAGAAGAACGACAACGACAGAATAAAAACGCTGATTGCTGATTTCTGCAAAATTTGCAAAGTGGTTGCCACAGATAAAGAGTGCGTGAATTATGCGACCCTATCCGATTTTGAGGATTTTGAAGATGCCATGCAATACAAATGCGCACAGAAAGCAAAGGTTGACTACATCATAACCAGAAACCCAAAAGATTTCAAGACAGCCAACATCAAAGTTAGAACTCCAAAGGAATTTCTGGAGGACATTATAAATCAGGACTAATCGTATATTTGCGCCATATTTAAAATATTAGAATTATGATTTCAGAAAAAGAATTAAATAGCTATCGCCTGACAAGCATGGAAGAACCAACAGATGAAATGCTGGCTCAGATTATGCATGAGGCAGCCGAAATATACAACAGAGAAAACGAAGAAGCTTACAGAAGTTATTTTGCCAATATGCAAAAACTGGCTAAAGAACAACGACAAAAATTCAATTTGATACCATAAGAAACGTACCCGGATTTTAGACATTTTCACAACTTCGTTATCGCTAACAAAAGGTAACTCCATAGCACTCAGTACAAAAGATTTTCCGCTTTAAGAATATTTAACCCGTAAATCTACTCTATTTGCAATAATTACAGTATATTTGCACCGTGAATTTGCAGATAGAAGAGTAATGGCATAGCATTCGCACTTTGCAGTTGCCCTAACCACCTGCTAAGAAAACATTTATTATTCGAACTGAACTTAAAGATAAGTGTCCGAACTGAACTTAAAAAGCGATTATTCGAACAGAACTTAAAAATAAGTAAAAGTAAAGGTAATAATGAAACACAAGGTAATGATGAAGTAAAGATAATAAAGTCTAAAATAAAATTAAAACTATTAATAGATATGAAGGTAATCAATTCCAAGCTTGCTGCCATCGGTTTGGCGGCATTTGTTTTCGCATCATGTAGCGACAGCAACAGCGATCCTACTGGTCCAACCCCTAACGTGGAACTTGCAGAGACTATCACTGCAAATCTTACAAGCAGCTCAGCAGCAGAACTCGCTGCTCGCGTTTCAAACTACAAGAACACAACAGCTAATGCCAGAAAGTTCTTCTTCTCAAGAGCAACTCAGACAAGAGCATTTGCTTCTGCCAATAATGTTACCATTCCTGCTGTTCCTGAGGGAGCAAGACAGTGGAGCTCTGCAGAAGACATGACTGCTGGCAAGACATATTTGATCACCAGCAAGACTAAACTCGATATGAGCAGTCACAATGTCGCAGGTACCACCATTTTCGTAAAGGGTAATTCTAAGTTGATTTTCAACAGTTCTATTGCAGGCTGTACCATTTACGTTGACGGCGGTGCAACATTGGAGTACAAGGGCGAAGGTGCCTTGGAGATTCCAGCTAATACAACCATCATCAACGATGGCGGTTCTATCGTTGTAGATAAAGATATCACAGTAGCAGGTAAGCTGTATGTTAGAACTCCAAATAACGGTGGCGGTATCGGTTCTGTCAACCCTTACGACAAGAACAATAAGAAGGCCATCATCACTCCAAAGCACAACATCACATTCAAGCAGGGTTCTGAGGCCTACATCGGCGGTTCTCTCCATGCTGTTAAGCTGAACATCGAGGAAGGCGCAACCGTAAACGTAACCAAGCACATCATGAACGCTACAACAGTTAACGTAAATGGTGCCTTGCAGTTCGGCGGTTTCTTGAGAACAGAGACATTGAATGTTAAGGGCGAGATGATTGCCAGCGAGAAATCTGCCATCAAGGCTTCAAAGGTATTCAACGCAGAAGCAGGTTCACGCATCACAGCTGACTACATCAACGTTACCAACGATACCAAGGATGCAACTCTCAACCTGAAGGGCAACTGCCAGATTAATATCAACAACAAGAGCGACATCTACACCAACAATATCGTAACTGATAACGCAAGTGCTGGTCAGATTACCTTGAACGATGACAACGCCATCGCTGTTATCAAGGCTAAGAAATTCACCAACAATGGTGACAACCAGATTAAGGCTTTGGCAACATCTGGAAACAACGCAACCTTCCTTCTCCAGTTCACAGAGTGCTATACTGGTACAACTAAGGAGAATACTTTCGAGGATCTCGACATTGCAGCTTCTTACCTCGACTACGACAAGGCAACTGATGGTAAGGGTGTCAAGGAGAAAGCAGATGGTCCAGACTACAAGGCTTATGGCTATGAGTGGGCTGGTGATCCAGCTAAAATCATCGCTGCTCCAAAGCTTGACTTGGTTGCAGAAGACAAGACTCCAAACAATGGTTTGTCTGCTACTTGCATCCAGCCAGGAGTAAACGGCAAGTTCTATGTAGCTTACCATACAAACGGCAAGGCTTCTAATGGAGCTATCGAGGCTATCAGTCTGGCAAACAACACCCTGACTATCAATCAGAGTGTAGAATCAGACAATGCAACCAATGACTACAACCACATCCAGGTAGATGGCAACACCCTTTGGGTAGCAGGTAGCCAGAGCGGAAACAAGAGCCATGCTGATGAGGTAATAGGTGTAGGTCCTTTCATGGGACAGATTTCACTGAACGGCGATGGAACAATCGCTAACAAGATTCAGATTTCTGCCATCAACAGAAAGACCAAAGGTATGGATGCCAACTGTGTAGCTAACTTCAAGAATAACCACATCGTTGCTACAACAAATGGATTCACTATCTTCAATGCAAAGATGAACAAGTGGAACGAGGGTAGCACAGAGGGCAAGTATCTTGTTGCAGCAAACGGCAAGCTCTACGCATTGACAGTTGATGGCACACTGACAGCATATAACGACAATGAAATGCAGGACGTTGCAGCAACATATAATGTCGGTGCAATCTCTCCTAAGGGCAACAAGGCTGTGATTGCAGTAGATGAAGCCAAAGGTGAAATTTACGTCTGCAAGGGCGAGAATGGTATCTCAAAGATTGCTGCCGATGGTACAGTTAGCCAGTTCTTCGATTGCCCAACAATGAAGGCACCAGTACATGCAGACAAGCAGGGTGACGTGAAGGGTTGCGCTAATGGAGTTTACGTTACAGCAAACAACGTATTTGTGGCTTGCGGTTCATACGGTCTGGTTGTTCTCGACAAGAATGGCAAGGAAGTTTGCCACCGTAAGGCATACAACGGCAAGTCTGCCAACTTCGTAACAGTAGATGACAACAACAACATCTTCGTTGCATACGGTAAGAGCCGTGTACAGGTATTCAAGCTTACAGATACCAAGAAGTAATACAAAAGTAATACGAATAAAAGAAATAATCCTTGTTCTCTCCCACTCCTTGTGAGTGGGAGGGAACATTCACCTTATTAGAGCTAAGTTGACTAGCTGAAACAAGAAATACGTTCAACAAGCATGTTAACGATAAAAGTTAAGTAAACGAATATGAAAGCTATAAATATTAAACTTGCAACGTTCTCATTTGCTGCAATGCTCTTGGCATCTTGTAGCGATAGCGGAACACCCGGCAACGATTCGGTTATAGACCCTATCGGTAAAGCTGCTACTATCGTTGGTACAGACGTAACCGCAGAGTATGCAGACCAGCTGGCATCCAGAGTATGGAACTATAAAGGTGCATACGCTAATACAACTACAAAAACTAGAGCTCTGGCAACCAGAGCAGAGGCTCCAGAGCCAACCGTTCCTGCAGGGACTCCTAATCTTTCTTCCATAGCAGATAAAAAAAATAACAATCATTCAGGAAGAACCTATGTAGTACCAGCTGGTGAAACCCTCAAAGCAGATGGTTATAACATAGAAGGAATGACCATCTATGTGAAAGGTACATTAGAATTTAGTTCTGCCTGGGGATCAGGTGCCTCTATCACTGTATTGAGCGGAGGTAAACTGATTGCGAAAAACAGCAATGAAGTATTTGGAGATACAAAGGTATCCAACTGGGGCACAATCGAATTTCCTGCCAACCAAAAAGAATATCTCATCAAGAATACATTTTATCAGAATGCTGGGGATTTAAATATAAAAGGACACGATTTGAACATACAAGGCGGAAAAGGCTCTACGCTCTTTGTCAAAAACTCCCTCATTGCTAATAAAGTTACCATGAGCGGAGATGCCCAACTGTATGTAACAGACAATGCTACTTTGACTGGAGCGTTCGAAATGTCAAACCAGTCATACGCCTGGGTAAACAACGTCATGACAACCACCAGCGTGAAGATTCAAAATACAACCACACTCGGTTGCGGTTGTGCCCTCAAGGTAGATGGAGATGTTAACGCCACCAATGGCATAAATCTCTACGTCTTGTATCTGAAGGCAAAGAACTACAGGCAAGATTCTGGTGCAATCCTTCACTTGCAAGACCAGAGTATGGTTGACATCGAAGGCAAATACGTGAATCTGAACCAAAACCAAGGTTATGCAGACTTACCGGACAAGGACGGTGTAGCTGTGATCAAGGCAAATGCCTTCTACTACAATGCGCCAGGAAAACAGGGAGATTGGAATCCAGGTGGAGCCAAGACGGTAGATTGCTCTGTTTTCTCCACATCAGGAGATAATGCCCATATCATCTTGGATACAAATGTTATCTATGGAAGTGAAGGGGCTACCACTCCGATTACTGATGAAAATACAACTATTGTATGGAACAATGATGCCAATATCCTCTTCAAGGATGAGCCAGAAGCCAAAAACTACGTCATCAAGAAGACTGAATGCAATCCTAACGGTTACAATGCAGACAAAGAATCTACATCGGAGCCTACAAAGGAGCCTACACTCGACTTGATTTCAAGTATCGACTATAATCACGACCATGACATCTCTGCAACTTGCGTACAGGTACACAATGGCAGATTGTATATGTCTTACCATACCCGTGACAAGCAGCACGGTGGCTGTATTGAGGTATTCAGACCTGTAGAAAACAACAAGGTAACACTGGAGCAGTATCTCTGCGATGACCAGAATGACCTCGACTTCAACCATCTGCTGGCTGTCAAGCTCAAGTCTGGCAAGCGTATGGTTTACTTACCAGGAAGTTCCAACAAGAAGGGTGCCATGCTCGCATACATCCCTATTCAGGACAACCATCTGCTGGCAGACCAATCAAAGTCTATCACATCAACCGTCGATGGCAAGGAGACCGTGACCTACGAGAAGCCATTGCAGTTTATCCAGATGAATCCTGCAACAGCAGAATTTGCGAAAAAGGGTTATGATGAGAACTGCGTTGTCTATAACGAAGAAACCAACCATCTGATCGTTGCAACCACCAAGGGCTATCTGGTTTACAATGCAGATACCCATAATGAGCTTGACAAGATCAGCAAGCCAGGAAAGGTAAAGCACATAGCTATCGGCAATGGTAAGATCGTTACAGTTTATCTGAACAGAGAAGCAACCAACGAGACAGAGGCTATCCCTGCTACCGTGGAAATCTTCGACCAGAAGGCAGAAGACCTCAGCAACCCGATCAAGAGCTTCGCTATCAGCACCATTGAACCAAACAACGGTAAGAACGTGGTTCGTGTGGATGATAACAAGATTTACGTCTGCCGCGGTGCTGCCGGTATGTATGTTTACGATATGGAAGGCAATGAACTCTGGCACTACCAGATGCCTAGCCCTACCATCAGTGAGGGTGAGAATGCCGGAAAGTATAAAGGTCATGCCAATGGCTGCTACGTAGGAAAGAAGTATGTATATATCGCATACGGCGGATTCGGACTTGTGGTTCTCGACAAGGAAACTCACAAGGTGGTTGCACACCGCGACTTAGTCCACTCTGCCAACTATGTAATAGAATACAAGGGCTATATCTACGTAGCCTACGGTCAGAACAGACTGCAGGTATTCCAGCTCAAGAATGCCGATCCTGAGGTTTCTTACTAAATAAGGAATCTGATATATGTTCAATTCATAAGAAATAGATAAGAATTGTCATTGAGCAATATAATCAAAAGACACTAGATGAATGCAGCTGCAACAGCTTGCAGCTGCATTCATAGTGTTTAAAATAAGAGAAAGATGAAGCGAAAATTGATACTATACACAACTACTGTTCTTCTGATAAATATTGGAGGAGGGGGTGTTATGGCTCAAAATCTGAAACAACAGGCAAAGAAGAAAGCATTCAGCCCGAAGATGCTCGTTTATGAAAATCTGAAAAATGAAAATGTACTCAAGCACTTCAAGAATCGCTTCGCACAACTCGATACCCTACTCAACCACCCTATCTGGGTAAAATCCCCGGTCATCAACCTGGGACTCAACAGTCAGCACACGGCTGACATCAGAAACACAGACTCGCTCTACTGGGCAAAGACAGCCCACGAGCAACTGGCAATAGCAAGACACAACGGACTGGAAGTAACCGGACAGGTGTATGCCAGACCCGATGCCTACTTCGATGCCGACAACGACGACGCCGAACAGGTATCCCAATACAAGGCAAAGACCCAGGCTGAACTGGGATGGAACATCATCAACAGCAAGTTCTACCAGAGCAAGGAAAAGAAAGCCAAAGTAGCTTTGGCTAACGAACTCTCCAGGCTGCAAAGCAAGAAGAGAATGACAGCAGACATCTATGAAAAGGCAGCTGAAGAGCTGACCGAACAATATAACTTCTACATCGGTACCATCATCGCTCACCGACTGGACAACCTCGATATCATGAACGAGGCATACCAATACATGCTGGAGAAAGACCGAATCAGCAACGACAAGATGCTGAAGGTGATGAACGAGAAACTGGCAGCAGAATACGATATCTCCATCCTCTGCGCCAACCGCGACATCTCCAACAAGCCCATCTACCGCATGAAGCCAACCCGGATTCTGGTAGATACAACAGCTCTCTGGCACCACATCGACGAGGAAAGCATCGACGCAAGAATCGTGATGGTAAAAGAACAGATTGCCGACAACGACAGCAAGTTGGCTAATTACTTATCGACGACAAGAATCACGCCTTTCGCCAGATGGTCATCCTACTGGCAAAGCAACAACAAGATAAGCAACAACGGTGATATCGGAGTGCGGTTCACCATCCCGATCTACAACGAGAATCCACGCAAGCGCAAGGCTCTCGAAACAGAAAAGGAAATCATCAGAAACAGCAGAAGCACCGACGTCAAGGAAATCAAGCAGTCGGTAGGCATCCTGCTGAAGAGAATAGAGAATTTGAACCACGCCATCGCCACAGAGGCGTTCCATATAGAACAGACCGGCAAATACATCGACATGAGAAGATTTGCCTACAAGAACCAGAAGCAGGGGTACAACTACCTGATGCGAATGGACGAATACACGGGATTCCTCGAAAGCATGGAGAGAATGTATAAGCTGATGTTAAACCGCGGACTTGCCATCATCAATATCGAGAAGGCAGTCAGCATCTACGACAACAATACTATTTTCAGGGAAATAGAACTATGAATGAGTTTCAATATAATAGCACGCCGCAGGAACAGGCAATGTCAGACATGCTCAAGTCGCAGAGCCACCGACTGGCAAGACAGCAGATTATCTTCGCGCTGATCTTCCTGCTCGTCATCGTACTGGCGGCATACTATATCATCACAAGAATGATATGGGTCATCTACGACGGATACATCACCATCGATGAGAACCCGATTTCGGCAGTTGACGACATCTACATTCTGAAGGTGAACAAGGAAATAGGCGAGGTGGTACACAAGGGTGACACCCTCTACTCCTACGTGCTGCTGGGAAACATCGTGAACCAGTATGACCCCAACATCCTGCCTTCGGCTGTAAAGGAAACGCACGACATGGAGGTACAGGCACAGCTGGCAAAAGAAGAAATCCCGGTGCTCCGTACCCGTCTGGCAGAACTGAAAAAGCAGAAGGCTTCAGAGAGTTCGGATATCTATTACGGACTCACCGACAACACCAAGCGCAATGCCCTGGATGCAGAGATTGCCGAAGTGGAAGAAGAACTCAGGAAGCAGGCAAACAAGGTGGAAATCTACGCCAGGGCAAAGAACACCACCTATAACTTCATGGCTAGAAGAGGTGCTGCCACCAACAATGCGGATATGCCCTACTCCAGCAACACGAGCATCTACAGCCATGGACTGATACACTACTGCTGCGCTCCAACCGATGCCTATATCACCAAGATCAGTGTAAGCGACAAGACACTGGTATTCAAGAGCGAGGAAGTCATGACCATCCAGCATACCGACTACGCAGCATGCCATCTGGGAGTAATCATCTACGTGCCCAACGACAAGGTGAAGTATATGGAGAGTCCTGACGATGCAGACGTCATCATCAACAATGATCTGGAGCTGAAAGCCAAGCTACAGATGGTGGGTCTGAGAGTAGAGGAAATTCCGAAGCATCTGCAGAGTAACTTTTCGCATGATGCCAATGCAGTGGTTGCCGTCTTCACCCTGAACCCTAACCAGAGAGTTCCGGCATGGGTGATGAGCAACAAGCTGCCAGTGAGAGTGAGAATCAACAAGATCAGCGCTATGCTCGATCCTAAACCACTGCCGATGTACACCATCCCTGTGGAAAAGAATCAAAATGTCGTAAGAAGTTCGAAGCTGATTTCGACCGACAAATCAAAATAAAGAACCAGAAGAAATGATTGGACTAAAAAGAAACAAACGTGGAGACATGGTGCTCACCATCGACAGCTATGTCGATATCGACTCGACACCAGATATCCAGTCCGACTACTTCGATTGCATATATATCAATACGAAGAGTGAGCGAGCGTTCCATGCTATCCTGTTAGGAGCCAGCCCTATCCTATCGTACAAATGCAGCTACAAGCCGATATTCGTCAATATGGCGCTATCCGGCAAGGAGCAGATCACTGACTACATCATCGATGCCTATGTCAGCGATATGAGCAATGAGAAAGTATATGAGATCATTGACAAGATCAAGGCTGCCAAGGAGAAATATGGCATCAAGCAGGAGGTGGTACGCCCAACTCAGCCTAACCAGCTCTTCACCAACATCCTGAGGTATCTGCTCTCCAGAGACCAGAGAATCGTGACTCACAGGCTCATGGAGAAATCGTCATTGGGATACATCAATCCTATCTTCGAGCACTATCACAGCATAAGCCTGTTTCATCTTGCCGAGATGTTCTCCTTCATAGATACGCTGGAGGAATATGGCGCTCTGCGTAAGCACAAATACCTCATCAAGGAACATCTCTGCCCGAAGTGCAACCACAGTCACCTGCTATACACGGAGTGCTGCCCGAAGTGCGGAAGTTCGAATCTGAAGATCCAGAACATCATCCACCACTTTTCCTGTGCCAACGTGGCACCGGAAAGTGCATACAATGTGGGAGGCATGCTCATCTGCCCGAAGTGCCACAAGAGACTGAGACACATCGGTGTGGACTACGACCGACCAGCAGTGATCTATTCCTGCAACGACTGCGAGAACTCGTTTACCACGCCTATCACCAAGTCAACCTGCTGCTATTGCGAGAGTACCTTCCCGGTCAATGCGCTGGTTCCCCGTGATGTAGAGGATTACGAGATTACAGATGAAGGTATCCGTGCGCTGACCCAGAGCGGAATGCTCTTCAGCAACATGACCAATACTTACGATAACTATATGGAGTTTAGTCTGCTGCAGAACCGTCTGCGCCGCCAGCTTCTGGAAACCTACCGCGATGATCAGATATCAGTAATCGTAGGCAAGATCTGGATTCTCAACCCGAAACAGGAGACCATCAAGATCAAGGATGCCATACAGGCAAAGTTCTGCCGCCTCTTCAACAGTCACAAGGTATCGTACAACAACAACATCTTCTACGTTACCTATACGGCATTTGACGAGAAGTCTGAGATGGAAGCACAGCAGCACCTGAGCAGGGAGATGTCGAAGGCTATCAGAAAGGTATCCAATATGATAGAACCCGACGAAATCATCTGCTGTGTACTCAATACCAAGCATAGGGGAATGAGCGGACAATATGATGACTTCTTCGACAAGATGAGCTTCATAGAACTGACTCCAGACGACTACTGCACATATTCGGAGAATCCGATAACAGACGAAGAAACCGTGAAGCTGCAGAAAGAACGACTCGACATCGCTCCGGAAGAAGACGAAACCGACAAGACTCTGAAGAGAGTGAAACTCTACAAGAATCTGGTAGGAATACTCGTCGCCATCGCCGGTATTCTCGTCCTCATCGTCATCCTGGCACTCACCATACTGAGATAAGAGAAGAAAGGAAACTGAAGATATGTTTAGTATAGCAGATACGATCAACCGCTTCTGGGACTGGATTGCCACACTCTCGTTTACGAGCATTGCCAACACCTATTGGTTCCTCTTCTTCATCGAGGTTCCAAGATACTACCTGCTGGAGTATCTGGTGATCTTCAACCGGCTGATGACTCGAAACAAACGAAACAAGGAAAAGGAGCTTGCCCGCTTCTATCTCTATAGAGAAAACCCGCTCATCAGCATCCTGGTGCCGGGTAAGAACGAAGGCAAGAATATCTATAAGATGGTGAAGTCGCTGAATGAGCAGACTTACCGGCACTACGAAATCATCGTGGTGGACGATGGTAGCAACGACGACACCAAACTGATATGCACCGACCTCTACCGTGCGGGACTCATCACGCACTACCTGAGATTGGAAACCCGTGGCGGCAAGGCTGCAGCCACCAACTACGGAGCGAACATGGCACGGGGAAAATACATCGTAAGCCTCGACGCCGACTCTTCGCTCGACCGTGACGCACTGGAAAATGTGCTTCTGCCCTTCTACCTCGACAACGAGGTGAAAGCCGTGGGAGGCTGCATCGAGGTGAGAAACTACAAGGAGACAATCTGCTCATCGCTCCAGGCATTCGAATACCTGAAGCGAATACAGGTGGGCCGAACCGTAACCAGCGCCCTGGGTATCTACCACATCATTTCGGGTGCCTTCGGCGCTTTCGAGCGCAAGACACTGAAGGAAGTGGGATTCTGGGACATCGGACCGGGACTCGACGGAGACATCACGCAGAAGATCCGCAAGGCAGGCTACAAGGTGAAATTCGCCGAAGATGCCATCTGCATGACCAATGTGCCAACCAAATGGTACAAACTGTATCATCAGCGCATCAGATGGTCGAGATCGCTCGTGAGATTCCGTCTGCGAAAGCATCTCGACATCCTGCTGCCTACCAAGAACTGGAGCATCCTCAACTGGTTGTCGAATATGGAAAGCGTGGTGTTCGACTGCGTATTCAACTTTCTGTGGCTGTGGTATATGATTCAGCTTGCCATCACCTACAACAACCATATCGTGGATGTGATGCTGCTGGGCTACTTCATCCGTGTATGCCTGTCGCAACTGGCATTCATTCTGGTGCTGCTGGTAACAGAAAGAAAGAAAACTGCCTGGTTCCTCTATCGGTTCACGCCGCTCATGTCGCCATACACAGGCTACTTCCTGCGCTTTGCCCGACTGTCGGCACATCTTCAGGAACTGTTCTTCCACACCTCTTACAAAGATGCGTGGAACCCGAAGAAGACTTCGCGCTATGCACAGCTGGAAGGAATCTAAGGTAAAAAGTAAACCAGAAAATAGTAGTAATAATAATAAAAAAAATATAGATATATGACAAACAAACCTTATGAGTTTAAGGTTGGAGTGATAGGACTGGGCTACGTAGGTACCCCCCTAGCATGCTTATTCTCAAAGAAATACGATACATGGGGGTATGATAACAATGCGAAAAAGGTAAACAGACTTATCCAGACGCAGATGAATCAGAACAAAATGCTATCGAAGGCCTTGGCTCAGGGACTCAAACTGACTAGCGACATAGAAATGCTCAGGAAGTGCAATGTGTATATCATTGCGGTTCCTACACCTGTCAACAAGTCGAACAAGCCAGACATCAGTTGCGTAAGATGTGCCACCCGCTCCGTAGGTGCCATCCTGAAAGAAGGCGATATCGTGGTATATGAATCGACTGTATATCCAGGGCTCACCGAGGAAGTATGCGCTCCACTGCTGGAGGCAACATCGGGCTTGAAGCTCAACCAGGACTTCTATGTAGGCTTCTCTCCAGAACGAATCAATCCGGGCGATACCGTACACACCATCGAGAACATCGTGAAGGTGACCAGCGGTTCCACCCCGGAAGCAGCCGAGATCATCGACTCGCTCTACGCTTCCGTGCTGACCCATGGTACCTTCAAGGCAAAGAGCATCAAGGTGGCAGAGGCTAGCAAGCTGATGGAAAACTGCCAGCGCGACGTTCAGATAGCCTTCTTCAATGAAATGCAGAAGATATACGACAAGATGGGCATCAGCATCCAGGACGTTACGGCTGCCGCAAGTACCAAATGGAACTTCGTGCCTGCTACCCCGGGACTGGTGGGCGGTCACTGCATCGCTGTGGATCCCTACTATCTCATCAACAAGGCACAGGAGGTGGATGTGGTTCCATCCCTCCTCTCTACGGCTCGCGAAGTGAATGAACAGATGGCAATATGGATGGCAGGAAAGATCAAGAGTGCCAGCGAGGTAAGAAACTTCGTTCCGGCAGAGACCAACGTTCTCATCCTGGGTTTCTCGTTCAAGCCAGACAGTGATGACATCCGTAACACCAAAGTAGCCGACCTGTATATCAATCTTCTGGGTACAGGATACAGAACCACCCTCTACGACCCACTGGTGGACGCAGAAGAAGTAAAAGATGAATATGAAATCAAGGTTACCGACAACCCTTCCGTGCTCGATCAAAAGTATGAAATCGTAGTCATCGGTACCAACCATAAAATATTTAATAACCTAGACATGAATAAGATTCTCACCGATAAGGGTTTCGTGTGTGATATCTACGGAATCCATAAGGTAAAGGCTTAGGATTGTCGCAACGAATTGCGAGAAATGAACAGTAAATGTAAAGTATTAGTAGTAGATGATATTCACGAGAATATTGAATTAGTTGCTGATATGCTGAAAGGCTTAGACGTTGAGATTCAGAAAGCGGATGGTGGAGCTAAAGCTATCGAACTGGTAGATAGCTTCCAGCCCAACATCATCCTGCTCGACCTGATGATGCCCCAGGTAAACGGCTGGGACGTCATCAAGTACGTCAGAGCCTCTTACGACAAATCGGAGATGGCAATCATTGTGGTTTCCCTGCTCAACAACAAGGACAACATCGACGACTGCTATGAAATGGGTGTGAACGACTATATCTGCAAGCCTATCATCAAGGCACAGCTGGTCAGCTCTGTAGAAACCCATAAAGAAAACATAGTTGAGCCTACCCCCAAGGCAAGCCCAACTATGGTAGCATTGCATAATAAGAATCATGATAATAAGGCAATCTTCGGAATGTAATTGCCCCTACTGCATATCATAAGAAATACGCTCTGCCGGGTCTATAATGCTTTCTGCAATATAGATTCGGCATGAGCCACACGTTCTCTGCCAGGAGGTTCTATGCCATCTAGCGGATAAGGGATTCCCAGCTTCTCATATTTGTAGATGCCCATCGTATGATAAGGCAATACATCTATGCGCTGGATATTGCTGAGCGTAGAGAGGAAGTCTCTCAACTCTTCCAGGTATTCATCCTTATCGGTAATGCCCGGAATGAGGACGTGGCGAATCCATACCGGCTTGTGAATCTCGCTGAGATAGCGGGCACAATCGAGTATGTTCTTATTGCTATGAAGCGTCAACTTACGATGCTCTTCATCATTGATATGCTTAATATCCAGAAGAACCGTATCTGTAACAGCCATCAGACGCTCGAATTTCTCAAAGAATTTTCCTTCTTTCTTAAATGGTTGCGCCGAGGTATCAAGACAGGTATTGATGCCACGCTGATGCGCTTTCTCAAACAGTTCGATGAGAAAGTCTATCTGCATCAGGGCTTCTCCACCGCTCACGGTGATACCGCCCTTGTCTCCCCAATAACTCTTGAATCGCTCTGCCTTGTCCAGCAGGTCATCAGCACTCCACTCTTCTCCTACCCCCGTCTTCCAGGAATCCGGGTTGTGGCAGAACTGGCAGCGCATGGGACAACCCTGCAGAAAAATCAAAAATCGGATGCCTGGTCCATCTACTGAACCAAAGCTCTCTATGCTGTGAACAAATCCCTTATGCATTCTTTCGAAGATCATATACACCCCACAATGCAAAAAGACTCATAAATAAGGCTATAACACCCAAAAAAATAAATACACCCATAATTATTTTATCTTTTTAGAAATGATTAAAAACAAGAAACCCACTTAAGCCTGCATTTTACGATAATCATTGTAAGCCCATAGAGTAAAAGCACCAGCAAGCAAAGCAAAAAAACCCATAAATACTAATAGTTCCATATTTATTTTCCTTTCTTTTTTTTATCTTTAGACATTAATATTAAAAAGAATCCACATACAGCTAGAAACATTGTTATTAGAGCTCCAAAAACTAAAAGTTTCCCTGTATCTATATCCTTTTTCATAATACTTGCCAAGATGATACCACCAAATATTAGTTTGGCTAAATCCAGGCAAAACTTTCCTCCTTCACTCCAAAGAGTTGTTTTTTGTTCTATATTCAATTTCATACCGCAAAATTAGTAAAATAATCAATATCTTACTCTATTTTGCAGTTAAATAAGCTAAAAATGCCCGCTAAATATCCTCGGAAAGAAAATCTAGCGGGCAATATTTATTCTTCTAATTGATTAGAGTCTCTCGTGAGCCTGACGAGCGATTACATCGAGCTGCTGCTCGCGTGTCAAGTCGATGAACTTAACTGCGTAACCACTTACACGGATAGTGAAGTTCTGGTACTCTTCCTTCTCTGGGTGCTCCATCGCATCCTTGAGCTTGTCGATACCGAATACGTTCACGTTCAGGTGGTGAGAACCCTGGTTGAAGTAACCGTCCAATACACCTACCAATGTCTGGGCACGCTCCTCATCGTTGTGACCGAGAGCACCTGGACTGATGGTCTGAGTATTAGAGATACCATCGAGGGCATACTCGTATGGCAACTTAGCTACAGAGTTCAATGAAGCCAAAAGACCATTCTTCTCTGCACCGTAAGATGGGTTAGCACCTGGTGCCAAAGGAGCACCGGCTGGACGACCATCAGGCATGTTGCTGGTGAACTTACCATATACTACATTTGATGTGATAGTCAAGATAGATGTAGTTGGCTCAGAATTGCGGTATGTGTGGTGCTTCTTGATCATGTTCATGAAGGTCTTGAGCAACCATACTG
>UMLJ01012817.1_pt1 | contig 19576 bp, 8 predicted proteins | sample 1966521 | NCBI WGS metagenome assembly UMLJ01 (sample SAMEA4836199, study PRJEB28245) | human gut metagenome | biome: gut microbiome; material: fecal sample | place: Denmark | collected 2008
GGCGCCAGCTTCTCGTCGGAGACGGGGACTATATCCGACTGGATATGTGTCTGAAACAGAACGTTCAAAATGGCATTTCAACCGCAATAGCCTACCGAAAAAAGATAACAAACGATAATTTCCTACTTTTGATAAAAGCAATATGAAAAAAACGTACTACAGAACGCTATCGAAAAAACAAGTCAAGAAAAAACATTTTGCCTTAAACGCAAACCGGCACGGCCGTCTGTCACATTTCACTTACTATGCGATGTTGGTGCTTGCAGTTGTCTTAACAGCAGTGACAACAAGCATGCCGGCAGCTGCAGCCGGTAAAGCGGCAAGAGGAAAAGACTATGTTCCGGCAGACTATACATGGACGACACAGAGCAAAAATTCATCTGAATCAATGCCATGCGGCGGACACGACGTGGGCATGAACGTATGGGTGGAGAACGGCGACGTAATGATATACGTGGCACGTAGCGGAATGTTCGACGAGAACAACACACTGCTGAAATCCGGACGACTGAGACTGCGCCTCACGCCCAACCCGTTTAACGGTGCAGATGCAGGCTTCAGCCAGACTCTGAAGCTTGACGACGGAGCTGTTTACATAAAGGGAAAAGACACGGAAATACGCCTGTGGGCAGATGTCTACACATCTGCCGTGTTTGCAGAGATAAATTCAAAGACAAAGACAGACGCCACCCTAAGCTATGAAAGCTGGCGATATAAAGACAGACCGGTTACAAAAGCCGAATGCCAGCAGTGCTCATACAAATGGAATTTGCCCAAGGACTGCACCACATATCAGGATTCGATACGTGCAAAGGGCAACACACTTGTGTTCTGGCACAAGAACCGCGAACAGACTGTGTTCGACTTTACAGTAAACAAAGAAAACCTAGACGGCATTAAAAACAATCTGTACAACCCCATCGGCGGCCTGCGATTCGGCGGTGAACTCGTTGCCACGGGCTTCACTTTCTGCGGCACTACCGACGGCACCTATGCCTCAACAGACTTCCGTGCATGGAACTTTAAGGCTGAAGACATAAAGAAATCCACGATAACGCTAAACTTGTATGACGGCGACAAGGCCTCGAAAATACCTACGGCGAAAGAGTCGAAAAGAAGAAGTGCTGCATGGTGGCATGCTTACTGGCAAAGAAGCTATATCATACCGGCCGACAGAAACGACAACACGGACAATCCGACGAGCAAATGGCAAAGAATACTGCGCAACTACGAACTGTTCCGCTATATGCTCGGATGCAACGCTTACGGAGAATGGCCCTCTAAATTCAACGGCGGACTGTTCACCTTCGACCCTGTATACGTAGACCCGAAGACGCCTTTCACGCCAGACTATCGCAAATGGGGAGGCGGAACCATGACGGCTCAGAACCAGCGACTGGTTTACTGGCCTATGCTAAAGAGTGGAGATACGGACATGATGGCATCGCAGTTTGACACGTATCTGCGACTGCTGCCCACGGCCGTTGCACGCACAAAACATTATTGGGGACACGGAGGGGCGTCGTTTACCGAACAGATAGAAAACTTCGGACTGCCTAATCCTGCCGAATACGGCAAGCACAAGCCCGGCGACGACTACGGTATGGAGCGAAACGCATGGCTTGAATATCAGTGGGACACATCATTGGAATTCTGCTCAATGATACTACAGGCGCACTTTTACACCGGAATGGACATCACGAAGTATGAACCGCTGATTGTACAATGCCTGCAATTCTTCGACGAACATTATCAGTATCTTGCAAAACAGCGCGGAGTAAAGGCGCTCGACGGTGAAGGAAAGCTTATACTCTACCCTTCATCCGGATGCGAGACATACAAAATGGCATACAACCCGTCGAGCGTGGTGGCAGCATTGCGCACAGTGACAGAGCAGTTTGAAGCATACAAGGCAGCCAAAGGCATACAAGACACATCTGCTTATGCCCTTGACTCTACGTTCATAAGCCGCATACCCGACATGCCGCTGCGCACCATCGAAGGCGACACATGCATAGCCCCTGCCATTGTATGGGCCAGAATACAGAACGTTGAGACGCCGCAACTGTATCCGGTATTCCCATGGCGAATATACGGCATGGGGCGCCCCGGATTAAATATTGCACGCAACACTTATCTTAAAGACCCGCACGCACTAAAGATGCGCACACACATCGGCTGGAAACAGGACAACATCTGGGCTGCATGCCTCGGCCTTACCGACGATGCGGCACGCCTTAACCTTGAGAAATTTGCCGACGGGCCTTATCGCTTCCCAGCCTTCTGGGACCCTGGCTATGACTGGGCACCCGACTGCAACCGCGGTGGTGCTGCCATGATAGGCTTGCAGGAAATGCTGCTTCAGGAAACACCCGACGGTCAACTGCTGCTCTTCCAGGCATGGCCGCGCGAATGGAACGTGAAATTCAGACTTCATGCGACAGGCGGAAGGATAGTCAATGCGGAAATAAAGGACGGAAAGATAAAGGTTGAGACAGAGAAAACAAAATAAAAACCACTTGTCTGCCACAAGAAAAACAATAAAAGAAGAATGTATAATGATGCGTAAGCTGCGGCAAGACTAACCATGAAGGCCGCAAATATGCCAAAGCACAAGCAACTTTAAAACAAAAAGAGACGGACAAAACACGTTGACACGCTACGACATCATACATTCAAACTGTATTGAAACAATAAACAAGGCCTTGCGCATCAGTATTGCGCAAGGCCTTGTTTCATATCATTATCACCGCATCGGTTTAGCGGTATGCCTTCTCATAAATAGCAAGTATTTCGTCTTCTGTCAGCATGCGCGGGTCAAGCTGGAACAAGCCTCCCATGGTTTCCTTTGCATTCTTAACCATTTCAGGAAGATCCTCTTTCTTAATGCCCCAGTCGCTCAACTTCAAGTCGTCAACCTTGCAGGCCTTCTGCATCTTGACGAGAGCATCGATAAAGTCAGACGGACGCTTACTCGGCTCCATAGTCATGGCCTCTGCCATCTTCATGTAGCGTTTCATGCTGTCATTGCGGAATGTCTCAAAATAAGACTGCGACAGACAAATCAGTCCTGCGCCGTGAGGCAGTTCAGGATAAAGGGCACTCATGGCATGCTCCATTGAATGTTCTGACGTACAGCTTGATGTAGACTCAACCATACCGGCCAGCGTACTTGCCCATGCAACCTTTGTCCTTGCCTTCAAGTTGCGTCCGTCAGCCACTGCCACAGGCAGATACTTATAGATAAGACGAATAGCCTCGAGAGCATAAAGGTCGCTTATCGGAGTGGCACAGTTTGCTATGTAGCCCTCAGCTGCATGGAAGAATGCATCAAAGCCCTGATAAGCCGTAAGTCTTGGCGGGATGCTGAGCATGAGTTCCGGGTCAACAATAGACATTGTCGGGAATGTCAGCTTGCAACCAAAGCCAATCTTTTCGTGAGCTGTCTCATGGGTAATAACAGTCCAAGGGTCAACCTCTGTACCTGTGCCGGCCGTTGTTGGGATGGCAATAATAGGCAGAGCCTTCTCAACGGGCTTGTTCTTGCCTGTACCTCCGGCAATATAGTCCCAGTAATCGCCCTCGTTGCATGCCATTATGGCGATGCTCTTTGCAGAGTCGATAGAGCTTCCGCCGCCAAGACCGATGACGAAGTCGCACTTCTCTTCACGGCACAGCGCAGCTGCCTCCATTACATGCTGCTTGATCGGGTTGGGAAGAATCTTATCAAAGACAACGCTCTCAACATTATTCTCCTTAAGATAGCCTACCACTTTATCTAAATAGCCATACTTCTTCATTGAAGTTCCGCCAGAAATAACAATCAACGCTTTCTTACCAGGCAATTTTTCTGTTGCCAGCCTTCTGAGTTCGCCGCATCCGAACAATAATTTTGTAGGAATGTGCAGATTAAATACAAGGTTCTTGTTCATGATCGTATTAATTTAAAGTTTTCAAAAGCAAATATAATAAATCTATTACAAACAAAAGAATAAATATGAATTTAATTTTAAATTAAAACCGACAAGCAGCTTTATGTTTATATAAAAACATTATACTCCTGATTGCAATGTCTGCCTATTTACGCTTCATGACGCTGTTCACTACGCGCACCGATGAAACGAGTTTGCCGGTAGACGTGAACACGTCGACATTCCACACATGAGACGAGCGGCCCTTATGCACAATGGTGCCCACGGCACGCACCGTATCGCCCTCATGGGCCGAAGATATATGGTTGCCGCTTACCTGCATGCCGACAACATACTCGTCGGGATTACATATTATCATAGAGCCAAACCCTGCCACTGTCTCTGCCAACGCAAGCGTGGCTCCGCCATGCAGGATGCCGAACGGCTGACGGTTGCGGTGGTCAACGGGCATAGTGGCCTCAACGCGGTCGTGAGAGGCATAGGTGTACTGTATGCCGAGGTTGCCCATAAGCGTAGACTTCGACTGGGCATTGAGTTCATCGAGCGGAATCTCGCTCGGACGCACCTCAGCCAAGAACGCCTTCTCAACAGCCACAGCCACGCCGTCTTCATTGTTAGACAGTGTGATATAGTCGGCACAACGCTTCACTGATCCTGGCGCATTGCCCATGGCTATTCCGAGACTTGCCAGCTGCAACATGGTAACATCGGCCACGCCGTCGCCGAAGACTACGATGTCGTCAGTCTTTATGCCCTCCATCTCCATCACGGCAGCCAGCGTGTTGGCCTTGTTGACGCGGCAGCCTACCACCTCAAGGAAGAACGGCTCTGAGCGGAACACGTCGAGCACACCGTCGAGACGGCGCTTCCAGTGGTTCTCCAGTCCTACGAGAGCCTCCTCGTCGTCGCTGACAAGCATGCACTTGCACGGAATGAAGTCGATGGCTATAGAGAAATGCTCCTCATAGACAATCTTCATGCCGTTGAGCTCGGCTTCGGCCTTGATGTGCGGATTGTCAGGCATGTTCGTAACAATACAGTCCTCATTATAAGTAAGGATGCCAAATCCGTTTTTGTCGGCCTTTTTCTCAAGATAAGGTATCAGTTCGGGATTAATGCGGCGTTCAAATATCACTTCGCCGTCAGCTGCCCTTATAACCTGTCCGCCGTTATACGCCATAACATATCCGTTGTAGGTGTCAAGCTCGAGCATCTTGGCAAGTCCGAGCAGCCCGTATGTCGGACGCCCTGACGCCAGCATTATTCGCACGCCCATCTGCTGAACCTTGCGCAGCGTTGCCAGCGTGCGCTTGCTTACCTCCTTGTTGTCGTTCAACAACGTTCCGTCAACGTCCAGAACAAGCATCTTATATTTCATAGCTCAATGTTTTAAGGGTTATGTCAAAACAAGACAAAGCTCATATCCTGCCGCCGTATGCTGCTTCAGCCGGCAGGCGGCACGGCCTTTATCTTTCTTACAAAAATACGTAAAAACATTTTCATATTCTCACTTATCAGGCTATTTTTGTAACGGCGTTTCAGTTTTTTAAGGAATGCCGCGCCTTTGCCTCCACCTTTATAAATATATCTAAAAAAGGGTTGCCAAAGGTGCAGAGAGCAAATTTACGTTCAAAAGTCGACAAAGCTGCAGCAAAAGAAGTTACAACCGACAACTGAAGGCGTCATCATATAAATAAGACAAATTCAACGCAGCCCTGCCGCAAAGGCAAGGGCACAAACACTGAAAGAGATGAGAAATTTTCTGTTATCTATCCTTCTGCTCGTATCGTGCAGCATGAGCGCGAAGCTCACCGTTACAAAACTTACGTGCAACTATCAGGACGGACTGGCCGTAACAGCCGGCGACATACGCGTGGGCTGGCAGATGAAGGCCGACACCAACGGCGACAGGCAGACTGCCTACCGCATAAGGATTTTTGAGAACATAACCGGCAAAAGTGTCTACGACTCGGGCAAGACGGCGTCGGCCGAAAGCCAGCTGATATCGCTGCCGCCGCTGAAAGGCAACCGCCACGGCTACTACTGGCAGGTGTGCGTGTGGGACGCCGCCGGCAAGAAGTCGGCATGGAGCCAGAAGCAATATGTGAGAGTGGTGCCCGAAGACCTCGGGGCTAAATGGATTGGGGCCATAACCAAAGCGGACGCAAAGCTGCCCGAAGGACGATGGGCCAACTCAGTGTTCAAGAAAGACAGCTTCAAGACAAAATGGCAAGACACCGACACGCTGTCGGCTAAAAGCATAATACTGAGAAAAGAGTTCAGCACCGGCAAGAGGAAGATTACAGATGCCGTGGTGTACATAAGCGGACTGGGACACTACGAGATGAAGATAAACGGACGTAAGGTCGGCGACAGCGAGTTTGCCCCGCTTTGGAGCGAATACAGCAAGACCGTCTACTACAACACCTACGACGTGACACAGCTGCTCGCAGAGGGGCGCAACGCCATAAGCGTGCTGCTGGGCAACGGATTCTTCAACGTGCAGCGCATGGGACGCTACAGCAAGCTGCAGACCAGCTTCGGCCCGCCGCAGATGATTATGCGCATGGAAATAAACTTCAGCGACGGCAGCCGCCAGGTGATAAAGAGCGGCGAAGACTGGAAATACACGCTGAGCCCGATAACGTTCAACAGCATCTACGGAGGCGAATCTTACGACGCAAGGCTCTGCCAGCCCGGCTGCGACATGCCCGGATTCGACGACAGCAGATGGCATGACGCCGTGCAGGTGGAGGGACCAGCGGGCACGCTGACGCCACAGACTGCACAGCCCGTGAAGATAATGGAGCGCTACGGTGTGAAGTCGTGGATGAAGATACATACAGATTCGCTGGCAGCAGCGTCAAAGGCCACAAAGCGAGAAATAGACCCGTCTGTGATTGTTGCCGACATGGGACAGAATCTTGCAGGATTTCCAGAGATAACAATAGAAGGCAAACGCGGACAAAAGGTTACAATGCTCGTGGCCGAGAAGCTCACTCAGCAGGGAGCCTGCGACCAGAGGCAGACCGGACGCCAGCATTATTACGAATATACCCTGGGCAGCGACGGCACGGAGACATGGCATCCGCGCTTTTCCTACTACGGCTTCCGCTACATACAGGTGGAGGGGGCGGTGCGCGAGGAAGAGCCAAACCCGCAGGGGCTGCCCGTACTGAAGAAACTCAGCAGCTGCTTCGTTTACAACTCTGCCAGAGAGGTGTCGTCGTTTGAATGTTCAAACGAGCTGTTCACCAAGACTCACCGCCTCATAGAAAGGGCTGAGCGCAGCAACATGCAGGCCGTGCTGACCGACTGCCCTCACCGCGAAAAGCTGGGATGGCTAGAGCAAGACCATCTGTGCGGCCCCAGCCTTCTATACAACTACGACATGACGCGCTTTGCGCCAAAGGTGATACGTGACATAACCGACACGCAGAAGTCAGACGGCATGGTGCCCACCACGGCGCCACAGTATGTGTCGTTCGGCAATCTGTTTGACGACTCGCCCGAATGGGGCAGCACGCTCATCATCATGCCGTTCATGTATTATGAGCAGTATGGCGACAGCACGCTCATCACCGCCAGCTACGGAGCCATGAGCCGATATGTCGACTATCTGACGTCGCGCGCCGACAGCGGCATTGTGAGCCACGGACTTGGCGACTGGTACGACTATGGTCCATGGCGTGCAGGCTTCTCAAAGAACACTCCCGTACCACTTGTGGCAACGGCCCACTACATCTTCGACCTACAACTGATGACGCGCGCCGCACGCATGACGGGCAACACGACCGACGCAGACAAATACTCCAAGCTGCTGGCATACGCCACGGATGCCTTCAACAGCCGCTTCTTCAAAGCCGACTCATGCACCTACGGCACGGGCAGCCAGACATCCAACGCCCTGCCGCTATATCTCGGACTTACGGGCAACAACAAGCAGGGAGTGCTCAACAGTCTCGTGGCAGACATCAAGGCGCACGGCACACGCCTGACAACGGGCGACGTGGGCAACCGCTATCTGTTTCAGACGCTTGCACAGAACGGACTCAACGACCTGCTCTACTCCATGCTGAACCATTATGAGACGCCGGGCTACGGCTTCCAGCTGCGCCACGGCGCCACGACGCTGACCGAGCAGTGGGACCCCAACCAAGGCTCGTCGCTCAACCACTTCATGATGGGACAGATAGACGAATGGCTCTTCAAGACTCTCGCAGGCATACAAAACCGCCCCGGCACCTACGGACTGCGCCACTTGCTGATAAAGCCAACGCTCGTGGGCGACCTCAAATATGTCAATGCAAGCACAGAGTCGCTCTACGGCAAAATCAGCGTCAGCTGCACACGCAGTTCGCTTATCGTTGAAATACCCGTAGGCTCAGACGCCACCATCGTGCTGCCCGACGGCACCGAAAAGCAGGTCGGATCGGGCAAACACACATTCAACTTCTGAATGCATATCCATACAGACGGCCCTGACGGCAACAACACCTGACGGGCATCTGAAGCCTATATGGCCAATAAGAAAATCTGAAACATAATAAAACCGGGCAAAACATTATCCACAACATGTTTTGCCCGGTTTGTTTTTTACATGCGCAAGATTATTACGGCTTATCCTAACAGCCCTCTCACCACCCCACACCCTGCCCCACATTTCCGGCAAAATGAGGCGACACAGGCGCAAGAATAAATAATAAGTTTTGTCATGCTCGCCTTAACTGACCAAAGGACACCGGACTTGCCACAAAAAGCCATTCATTTACGACAAAAAAAGCGGCCACTTTTGCATCAAAAACGGCCCACTTACGACCCGTAAACAATAGGTTAATGATTTGAAACCTAATCACGCCATTTTGCTTACAGTCCGTATAATGCAAACCGCAGTTCAGACCATCCGTTAACAACGAAGACATATTTTACTTTCAGTTTTTTGCCCTAAAAAATTCTACTGCCATTTTCAGCCTGTATACATGGCACGGATCTGTCAGAACAAAGGCAAATCATTGGCCTGCCCATGCTCTGCCAACATCTGTATCAACCGATGCCGGCAGGTTTGAAATAAAGCATCATATTTTGGATAAAATGACAGATAGAGACTAAAGCCGACAGCGGCATTACAGCTGTCTGATATATAGCCGGCAGCTATACAGAAAATAAAGAATAAAAAAAGCCAACTCGCTACATCCATCATCAGGAAATACTGACTATTAAATAAGGATGTAACGAGCTGGCTTGTTATTATAATACTGTTATGTTCAGCTCAATGTTAAAGTTTAACGCGGTTGCGCCTCACATCAATACCACTGCACGGCGTTGCTGTAGCCGCTGCGCTTGTCGTATTTAAGTGCATCGGTAAGAGTGGCGGCATTACATCTGAACGAGAAGTTGTAAGATGTGTATGGAGCCAGCACAACAGAGCAGCTCATGTTGAAGCAGTGGAGGTCGCGGCTCAGCGATGCAGTGGTCATAGACAGGTCATGGTTCTCAAAGTCGTAACCGGAAGAGAAGCTGATGTTCCATCCGTCGCTGATGCGTATGTTTCCGCTGAAGTTCAGGGTCTGCGTAAATGCGTAAGGATAGCGCATGGTCTTGGTGTTGAACTTTCCGCTTGTGTTCTCACGCATCGTTATTCCGTAGCCGAATGTGAGCGACCATGGCATTGAGAACTTCATGTATCCGTCTGCGTCGGTCTCGGCCTTGCCTGCATTCTTATTTCTTGCACCGTTCTGTCCGTTCACCATGTCGTCATCAACGTTCGACTCTATTCCGGTGTCGTCGTCCTCCGTGTTGTTGTCATCCTCCGTGGCGTCTTCTTCGTCATCTCCTCCGCCGAACCATTTCTTCAGCTTTTCGGGATTAAGGGTGAACGATATGTTCTGCGACAGACCCTGGAAGCGGCCAAAGCGGCCCTTGCTGTACTCGGTATGGTTGCTGACGTATGGTCTTCCGTTATCGTCAAGCTCGTAAGCATAGGTTGCAAACACGGCATTGAGGTTGAATGTATAGTTCTTCCACCACTTCAGCCTGAGCCTTACGGTAAGGTCGCTCCAAGGTTTTTCCTTTGCAGCCATGTTGTAGCCCATGTTGAATCCGAGTTCGTCTATAATGCTGAGTTTCTTGTATCCGGTAGAGTCTTTGTCCGACTTCACTTTCATCTCAATGTTGTTCGACAGGTCGAAGGTTACGCTTCCCGTCTTTCCCCTCGACGGCACATTGAACAAGCCGTTCTCAAAGGGTGAATATTCAACGAGGCTTACATTGCCGTCGGCATCGGTCTTCTGGTAGGTCTCATAGTATCTCGAGCCGCAGTCGGGCGCATAGCTGAACGTAACCTGAGGCGTCAGCACGTGGCGTATGGCCTGTATCTTGTCGCCGAAAATCTTCTTCGACGGAACCCAGAATCCGTACATCTTGGTTGAGGCGCCGATGCTCATACTCCAGTTGTATACGTTGTAGAATCCGTATGTGGTGTCGGCGCGCTCTGTCTGTGCCTGCTCATCCCACGACTTCATCACCTTGTTGGAGTACATGCGGTCGGTGAAGTTGAACGAGGGGTTGATGTTGATATAGTTGAACAGCGTGAAGTTGGCGTTGATAGGAATATTGTGCTGGAAAGCGTTGCGCCAGTCTTTTATGAGGTTCGACTTGAAGAGCTTGTCTTCCTTCGTGTCGATAGAGTTGCTGAACTGTCCGGTATAGCTCATAGAAATCTTTTCATACCAGCGCTCTTTGCCGGCCATGTGCTTGCGCTTGAACGGATAAAAGCGGCTCACAGAAATGTTGAGGTCAGGCAGCGTGAGGCTCACGGTAGAGTCAATCATGTTCTGACTGAGGTTGGCCGATCCGCTGATGGTCATGCCAAGGCTCGAGAACGATGTGCTCCAGTTGACGCTTGATGTTCGCAGACTCTGTGTGTAGCTCTGCGGATTATACATACTGTTGAGGTTGTTGCGCTCATAGCTCGTAGATGCGAAGTTGACGCTTGCCGAGAGGCTGCTGAATGGGTTTGACTTAGTATCCTGACGATGACTCCACTGCAGCTTGAAGCTGGTCTGTTCGGTATAGTCGGGCATACCCTTGTCGCCGTTCTTGGTGTTCTGGTAGCTGAAGAAGAAACTTCCGTTATAGCGGTAGCGCTTGCGGTAGTTGCTTGCCACCGACAGTCCCCACGATCCCTTTGTGTAAATTTCGCCAAGCAGCTTGAGGTCCCACTTGTCGCTCATCGCAAAATAATATCCTCCGTCACGCAGATAGAAGCCGCGCGAGCTCTCGTCTCCGTAGCTCGGCATGATGAATCCACTTGAATAGCTCTTGGTGAACGGAAAGAATCCGTAAGGAATGGCCAGCGGCAGCGGCACATCTGCCACTACGAGATAGGCCGGACCGAACACAACATCCTTGCCGGGGCGCACCTTTGCACGCGACAGGGCTATGTAGAAGTCAGGGTGAGGCTGGTCGCACGTGGTGTAGCGTCCATGCTCAAGATAGAGCACTCCGCTCGAGTCGCGCTTTGAGTGCTGGCTCGACAGGTAGCCGTCTTCCTGTTCAGTATATACATTATATATAAAGCCTTTCTTGGTCTTGAAGTTGAAGGCCATGGTGTCGCTCTCATATTTGTCCTGTCCCATGGTGAACACAGGAGTGCCGGATATGGCTCCGGTTGAGTCGGCAGTACCCGTTGCGCGCACCAGACTGCTGTCGAGGCTCATCTGTATGCGGTCGCTGCTGAGGTCCATGTTCTGATATTTCACGTTTGAGTTGCCGTATAGCCTCGCCACCTTACTCTTTGCGTCATAGACCATAGAGTCTTCAGACGAGAAGGTTACGGGGGCGTCTAACGCTCCCGACTTCTTACGGTTTATGCTGTCGAGCCTGATAGAGTCGTCCACCTGTTTGTTATGGTGATATATGGCGAGTTGAAGCGAGTCCATGTTGGTGGTGTCGGGCTCGCCTGACTTATCTGTCGAATCTGCCGGAACGGAGTCAGACGACACCGTGTCGCCCACACTCAGAGAGTCGTTCTGCGCGCGCCCGTTGTCATTTTCCTTGAACAAAGGCAAGGAGGTGTCTGCCATCACAAATATGAAGGCAAACAGCAATACAAATATTACGGTTTTAGTTCTCATATAATGCAGGGTGCAAATTTACAGAAATTAAACCTAATAGCACACCAAAATCGCCTTTTTATTTAATATTTAACGTTTTACGTGCACCCGTATGCCTATTGCACCGGCATTTATACAAGTATGAAAACATAATCGGCACATATATCTGTGCCTTAGACGGTTATGCATTTTTGCATCTAAGAAGCCATTGGCCCGCCCTGCCAGCCCAATAGCTGTTTGCGCCATGACCAGGGTCAGCCTGCCGTGCAGTCAGACGCATGGTCGTTGTCCCTGCAGAAGCGCTCTATGTCGTCCTGCTCGCCGACAATCCAGATAGCCTCGCCGTGACGCAGCTTGTGCGACGGGTCCATCTGCGAGAGGTTCTCCTTGCCTTCCTCAAGTCCTACGACCATACAGTTGTACACATCACGTATGCCGCTGTCACGCAGCGTCTTGCCCGCAAAGATGCCGTTGCGGTTTATCACCACCTGATGGAGTTTCATCTCACGCTTCTCTATCTCCGGGTCTTTATCATGCAGCTCTGTGTTCAAGGCCTCGCTGAAGGCTGTAAGCTGGTCGTCGCTGCCGATAGCCTGAATGTTGTCTCCGGGAAATAATATTGTTCCTCCGTTTGGGATGTTTATCCTCTGGCTGCCACGCAATATGCTGCTGATGTGCACCCCGTATCTGTTTCTGAACTCCAGTTCGCGCAGCATCTTGCCTGCCCATAGAGAATCTTCGGGTATGGTGAAATCAGAGATATGCACGTCGCGGTCGAGCAGGCGGCCTTCATACAGCGGACGTCTACGGCCCATCACCTCGGCAACAATCTCTCTTGAACGCAGGTTCTGCATGAACAAGCGCTCCATCTTTATGCTTCTCTTCTTCAGCGAGCGCGATATTATCATAAGTGCCACGGCAGCAAGCGCTATGCTTATCATCAGCGCATTGGTGAAGCGTGTAAGATAATAGCATATATAGAACACAAATGCCGAAGCCACGGCCACTCTCACAATGATTGTCAGAATGAGCGGCAGACGGTTGTAGGGATTGCTGTTCCAAAGAGCCTTAAACTCCTCACTGTGGTTTTTCTTCATCATTATAGCCCTCAGGAAAGGAGATATAAACAGCAGCGTGAGCAGTCCGCATGCCGCATTTGCCCACCAGTGAGGCAGAAGCTGACGCACGAAAGGCAGGAAGAAGGTGAACATAAGGGCTATGGATGCGCCCGAAAGTATGGAATAAATCACCGTGATGCGCACCATCTGCTTTATCAGGGTGCGCCATTTTGCCTCAGGCTGCGTGGTCTGCTTGGCAAGCGTAAGATTGTTCATGGCCATAATCCACTTTTTGGGCAGACGGCGTTCGAGCATGCCGTAAGCCGGGGTGGCCATGCGTATCATATAGGGTGTAAGGAAAGTGGTTATCACAGAAACGGCAACCACAACAGGATAAAGGAACTTGCCGATGACCCCGAGCGAAAGACCAAGCGAGGCTATGATGAACGAAAACTCGCCTATCTGCGCCATTGAGAAACCGCACTGCATGGCCGACTTGAGCGACTGGCCGCCGATAAGGAAACTCAAACTGCCAAAAATAACCTGCCCGAGAATAATTACAAGCACAAGAGTTACTATCGGCCATGAATATTCTACAAGAATGGCGGGATCGACAAGCATGCCGACAGACACGAAGAACACGGCTCCGAAAAGATTCTTCACAGGCTCTACAACCTTTATTATGCGCTCGGCCTCTATAGTCTCGGCAAGGATTGAGCCCATGACAAATGCTCCGAAGGCGCTGCTGAAGCCTACCTTGGTAGACAGTACGGCCATGGCGCAGCACAGACCGAGAGCCACGATGAGCAGCGTCTCGTTGTTGATAAACTTGCGCATTGACCTAAGCATGAGCGGAATAAGGAAGATACCCACCACAAACCACAGGATGAGAAAGAAGCCTATCTTCATCAGGCTGCCTATCATCTGTCCTCCGTCGGGATTCGACCCGTTGGCTATAGCCGAGAGCATAACCATCATGACAATGGCCAGTATGTCCTCAAGTATCAGCACGCTCATAACCAGTCCGGCAAAGCGCTGCTGCCTAAGGCCAAGGTCGTCGAAGGCTTTATATATAATGGTGGTGGAACTCATGGCGAGCATACCGCCGAGAAAGATGCTGTCCATACGGCTCCAGCCGAACAGATGCCCCGTGACTATGCCCAACATCATCATGCAGAACACGATGGAACACGTGGAGATTATGGGCGAAGCGCCCATCTTAAGTATCTTCTTGAACGAGAAATCCAGACCTAACGAAAAGAGCAGGAACATCACGCCGATGTCGCCCCACGTGCTGATGTCGGCCCTGTCAGCCACCGACATTATGTAAGGCATGTGCGGACTTACCAAGAATCCTGCCACGACATACCCCAGCACAAGCGGCTGTTTAAGCTTCTTGAAAACTATGGTCACTATGCCTGCCACCACAAGAATAAGTGCCAGGTCTTTCACGAGGTGTGGAAGTTCGCCCATTCTTACTGTCTGTTTTTGTCAATATGTTTAAATGTTCAGGGCTGAAAGCAGAAGTTATCAACACTGTCTCCTGCATGATTATATACAGGCAAGACACAAAACCACATTCTGCTTTCAGTCCTGTAAAAGTATTTGTATAAGTGGCGGCTCACCTTACACCGCAATGTGCTGAGGCGTGCCGCTTATGATGCCACTGCCGCATGTCGCCGCCGGCCATACCGCATGCAGGATGAATTATGCCATGCAACGGCAGGACAAGGCGTGCGCGCATGCCGCACGATATGTTATCAGTCGTTATATTCGGCCGTAATCTCACATATTTTAACGATTACCTGCATGGCCTTTTCCATAACCTGAACAGAAATAAACTCGTAAGGTCCATGGAAGTTTACGCCGCCGGCAAAGATATTAGGACACGGCAGACCCTTGAACGACAGCTGAGCTCCGTCGGTTCCGCCGCGGATAGGCTCTACCTTAGGAGGCACACCGCTGTCCTGCATGGCCTTGAGCACGATGTCGATAACGTGCATCTTCGGATCTATCATCTCCTTCATGTTGTAATACTGGTCTTTCACGTCAGCCGTAACAGTGCCTTCGCCATACTTCTTGTTCATCTCTACAACGCATTTCTCGATGAAGGCCTTGCGCTCCTCAAACTTATCGCGGTCGTGGTCGCGGATGATATAAGACAGCTTGGCGTTCTCTATGTTCGACTCGATGCCCAGCAGATGATAGAATCCTTCATAACCTTCTGTTGTCTCCGGTGTCTCGTCAGCCGGCAGCATTGCTGCAAACTCAGCAGCCAGGCGGTTGGCATTTATCATCTTGCCCTTGGCATATCCCGGATGAACGCTAACGCCCTTGATGTTTATCTTGGCAGAAGCAGCGTTGAAGTTTTCAAACTCGAGGTCACCCAGGTCGCCGCCGTCCATTGTGTATGCCCATTCACATCCAAACTTCTCAACGTCAAAGTGGTGAGCGCCCATGCCAATCTCCTCGTCAGGATTGAATCCCATGCGTATGTCGCCGTGAGGTATCTCCTTATGGTCGCGCAACCAGCACATGGCCTGTACTATTTCGGCTATACCAGCCTTGTCGTCAGCTCCCAGCAGAGTGTGGCCGTCGGTAACGATAAGATCTTCGCCTACATGCTGCAGCAGTTCGGGGAATTTCTTTGTTGATGATATTATGCCCGGTGACAGTTCGATGTCCTTTCCGTCGTAGTTCTTGACAATGCGAGGCTTCACATCCTTGCCGCTGCAGTCTGGAGACGTGTCGTAGTGGCTGATGAAACCTATAGTAGGAACTTCCTTCTTGATGTTAGATTTCAGTGTGGCATAAACGTAGCCGTTGTCGTCCATCTCAACATCATCAAAGCCCTCGTCCTTGAGTTCATCTCTGAGATATTTTGCAAAATCAAGCTGTTTGGCTGTGCTCGGCACGGTCTGGCTGTCTTCGGCCGACTGTGTGTCGAAGCTTACGTAATTCAAAAATCTTTCAACTATGTCCATGATATTTTTATATTATTCAGTTGTTTTTCAAAAGTACATGCTACACCCCACCATATCATGGTGCGGGCTATCAGAATGCAAATATATGAAATTTTATTGAGATACGTCAGTGTTTTTACTGGTTAATTAGTCTTAACTGTTTAACTTTTTGCGTATTGCAAGTATCCTTGTCGCTTCTGTCTGAGATTAATATTGCTGACATACATAAAAAATCTTCATGTAGATGCATTGTGCCATGTCTCATGCATTGTGCGTAACATAGTTTGGCGTTCATTGTGAATTTCCTCTGGTTAATGACAATTGCAGCGTAGACTGTACCTATATGATGTCGTTGCAGCCGCTGTCATTGCCCGTGTGATGCTTGGTGTCTTTGCTGTTGATAAAATATCGCGGCGACATTTTGTGAAGTATTGTGCCGTGTTGAGTTTTTATTCAACGCCCACAGTGGCTTCACAAATGCTGCCGTTCAGTTATCCTGACCCGCTTTTGATGTGAACTACATTATTTTAATTTTATTACTGTCCGGTAAGCAATCCGATAACCCATTAAAATTAAGGGGTGGCATCTAGAATGATGTCAGCCATTTTGGTTATCTTTTGAAGTCGCCAAACAAAAAAAAGATTTAACCATGGGTAAAAGTACACATTTCGTTGGACAGCCGTAGGAATGGCGGTGAAGAGTGGATTAGACGGCTGAAAATCACCGATTCAACAACGCTAAGTCTTTTCTCCAACGCTATATTCAAGGGTGTCGAGCGGCATCCTAAGACGAGCAGGAAGAAGGGTGGCATCAAGGTGCATTGCCATCAAGATCCAAATATGGGTCACCCTAATAGCAAGCGACACGCTTTCTGACGTGGCGAAGCACAGCTTCGACAGACTGTCGAAGCTGTAATCTGCCCCATATTGGCTGCATATCATGCACAAGCATACTGTGCAGCACTACTGCACGTCGTGCTGAAGGTATATCTTAAAGTCTTTCATAGAGCATTGGCTTTACACGAATTTCATTCGTCAATAGTTGTTTTCTTGCTTTTCATATTGCTGTATGCTCTGTGCCTGTCTGCGCTGTCGCAAATTACCGCCAGATATTGTGTAGGCAACTTCTAATTTTATAAATGTTCCGTCGTTGAGTTTTTCACGCTTGTATGACAGGCCGCTCTTGATTACTTCAGAAACGCGGGGCTTGGTGTATGGCGTGACGGAAAGTCTCATCTGCAATTTATTTTTAAGGAAGCTCTTCGACACGCTTATTGAAACATCCCATACGTTGTTCATCTTCATCTCCCACATATATTTGGGCGGGTCGTAACTTGCGTACACATTTAAGGCCAGTCCGTTTTTCAGCCATGCCATGCAGTTTGCATAAACATACCAGCTGAACTGGTCATTGTATTCAAAGTTATTGGATTTGAAAGAGCTCCATGATGTATATCCGCCCAATTTTACATAGAAGTTATCCGTAAGATATTTTCTCCATTCCAGCGAAATCTGCTTCGTGTCATCTTTCTTGCTGTTTTGCAGCACAGAGCGTGTAGTGTTCGGATTGTCCGGGTCTGTCTCCTCCTCGTAGAACAGGCTCTTTTCGTTCTTCGTGTATGAAAAGTTAAGATGCAGACTCTTAAAGAGCGTAATCTCCATGTTTATCCATTGGCTTGCCGGAATGTCGATGTCTGGGTTTCCCATGCTGTAGTGGTTTGCCCCGTCATACACCCTATAAGTGCTCACACCGGCATATGGTATGCCATACACGTTTCTGTTGTATGTCAGGGCTATGCTGTGTTTCTGCTTTTTGTCAAGGTAGTATTTCAGAACAGCCGACGGGCACAGGCTCCAATAGCCTCTGTTGTCTTCAAGTCCGTTGGTGGTCACGTTCATGCTGTTGTACTGAACGCGCATGTTTGCGTTGTACGACAGCCGCCCTGCAACTCCGTTGTACGATGCGAAAGCCGCAGCCTCATGTCCTATGGCGCTCTGTCTTATCTTGTTTATTCTCTCGTCCTCGTCCACATCGTTCATACGGTAGTCGAGGCCGGCCGACAGCGTGTTGCCGTTTTTCTGGATGTTCTGCCATACAGGCTTTACGCGCAGCAGTCGTGTATAGTTGTCGGCATCTTGTGAGTAGTCTGTTATTAATCCGTTTCCTGTAATTGTATTGAAACTGTTTTTTCTTTTACTGTTGTACCACAGGTAGTCGGCGGTAATATTCAGGTTAGAGCCTCTGTCGTCTATTTTCCAGTTGTAAAAGGCTACACCGTTTAGCATAAGGTTCTTTGCCGGTCTCCATGTCACAGTCTGGAAAGTGTTGCTTGTTCCATCACCGCTTTCGGTGTTGTCGGCATCCAGCGTTGTTGTTCCATTGACGTATGATGCACTTGCGGAGACGCCCACCTGCTGGTTGTGTCCTACGTCTGCGGTTATGGTCATCCATTCCATCCATGAGTTTGAATTCACTCTACTCCTCTCGTTGCTCTCGGATGCCGTAGTGTTCACCATTTTGTTCGTCTTGTATTTTGTCTCATACAGTCCCCGCCTGTAACTGAGGGCATTGAAGAGGGTAAACCTTCCAAAGCTTGCCATCTGATATGTAGCGAGGTTGAATCCGTCACTTCCGGTTTTTGTCCTTGCCTGCGTTCCTCCCTGAATGCCCACCGTATAGCCTTTCTCTCTGTGCTTCAGCCATATCCTCATGATTCCTCCGGGATCGCTTGCGCTTTCAGATCCCGTATTGAAATAGTCAACCTCAATGCGCGCTATCATTTCCGGGCGCAAAACCCGCAGTTGTTCCTTGTCGGTCACTTTCACGCCGTCAACATAAACGGCGCTGGCCGTTTTGCCGTATATAGAAACGTTGCCTTCATTGGCTTGCACATATGGCAGCATTGACATCATCTGGTCGAACGAGAAAGTGTCTGCCAATTTGCTGTTGGCCAGATTCAATGAGAATCCGTTTGCCTTCTGTCTTATCCTCGATGTAACCACGGTTATGTTGTCTATACTCATTTCACGGCTTATCGAGTCTGTTGTCGTTGAGTCAGCCACGGATTTGTCTGCCTCCGTCGTGGCATGCGTATTTGCCGTAAGAGACAGCAACGCTGTTAATATTAAGATGATGTTTCTCATATATCTAAATTTTTTTGGTTTAACTGTATTGTGTACGCAGGCAAGCACCGTTTTGTGACTTACTTAACATTATTTAACTTGCTTCAATTTATTTGGCAGCCATTTGTGATAATTATATTTTTAGCAATATATATTATCTTCGGTTAATATTTTCAGCCTCATACGCAGCTGCGGGTCGGCTTCTTCTTGGGTTAAAGCATTTTTACAGAATCCATGGTCCATTCTGTTTTGCACACAGATTGTGCAGACAGGCTGTACCACTAGTTTTCTTTCTTAAAATTTTATGGTTTTTATTTTTATTCGCATCTCCAGTTTTTTTGTGACATCATCAATAACGTTTTACATGGCAACCTTGCAAGTTTGCCG
>UMLJ01048002.1_pt1 | contig 19567 bp, 17 predicted proteins | sample 1966521 | NCBI WGS metagenome assembly UMLJ01 (sample SAMEA4836199, study PRJEB28245) | human gut metagenome | biome: gut microbiome; material: fecal sample | place: Denmark | collected 2008
CTTACAACTTAACACTAAACATCTTAACAAATCGGAATTATACCACGTCCGCAGGGAATTTGCAGCCAAAACAGCACAGCTTACCCGTTTGTGAACAGTATCAGAACAGATCAAGCATACTGTCAAGATAGATTTTTTCTCTCACCCGCAGCTGATACTCGGGCTTTGTCATATAATAAAGCAGAAATTCCAGTATCAGTGCACTGCCCAGTCCCCTGCCCTCTATCTTGAAGTTGGAAAAGCCCATTGGCAGATAGATGTTCAGGATATCGTCCGTGCCGATAAATGCAGGGTTTTCCATTGCCTTTGAAAACAGATATCCGTCGGCGGAATTCGGAGCGGTGCAGATGTGGTCGGGGCAGCTTTCCCCAAGGTTCTTGCGGCACACGTTCTCGTAGCAGACTTTTCTGTCCCTGCAGCCGATATAGCAGCACTCGTTGCACAGAAATTCCGTCTTGCCCTTCTGTTCCCGTGTCATGGCACTTAGCCTGTCAAACGCCTTGTTTAAGCGAAAATCGGGCACAACATACATAAAATCATCACGCTTGGTCTCATCTTCAAACCGTGAAAAATCCGTCAGCACTTTTGTGGTGGAGGATACAAAATAAAAGCTCGGGTAACGCTTTTTAAGATATTCCATCAGCATATCCGAGCAGATGATAACTCCGCTTGCAGGCTCGCTTTCGGCAAACAATTCGCACAGAGCGTTGCATTTTCTGTCCGCAAGATGCTCTTCTCTAAGAAGCGAATTGCTGAACGTGAGCCGTGGGGAGATATGATATTTCCTCATCAGCGCCAGCACATCACGGGGGTCATGGTCGCCGAACCCCACACGTCCGCCGCCCCAGATACAGTCCGAGGGAGCGCCGTATATGGAGCCGATATCGCACCAATCATAGAAATACTCCCTGTGCTCACGATACAGCGGCAGAAATGCGCTGTACAGCTCATAAAACTCAAACAGCCCCGGAAGGTGGTAATGTGCTGTGTTTTTTTCGGTGTTCATATTTTCACCTCTGTGATGTGGTTGGGTATCCTGTATCGCCCTCAAATTAACGCTGTCGTGCAGCTGAGATAGTTAAAATTCTTTTGTTTTGTGCCTCGGTAACGCTTATCTGATTGATAAATCGGAACTTATTTATTGGCATCATCTTTTTCGATAATATGAACGATATGCTTTTCGTTGATAATTTTATCAATATTGTATTTTATAAATGCTGGTTTGATGTTGCTTGTCTTTATTTTCTCTACAGGTAACCATACCAGTTCTTCACCGGCATCGGTTTTATGTTTGCATATACTCAAATCATTATCAAGAATTTTCATGAAGTAATAAAATTCTATTTCGTGACAAAGAAGTCCTTCGACACTTCCGCCGCTGCCTTTAAAGAAATTTTCGCATACTACTGCAAGATGATCTACACATGATTTAATACCTGACTCCTCAAAGACTTCCCTTTCGACGCATTTATCAGAGGTTTCTCCTAAATGAACTCCACCGCCAATCATGTAATAGTAATCCCCGAAATTACTTTTTACAAAAAGCATTTTATCATTATGAATCAGAAATCCGCAGGCTCTGTATCTGAACCAATAATTTTCTTTGCTAAATCCACAATCGTATTTCATATAATCCTCCATAACTTCCGATTTTGCGGCGTGTTGCCGCTGCCACCTCGTTGAGACATTCAGAAATAAATCCCTCATTTGCGGCTCGGTAACGCTTATCTGATTGATAAATGGGAATTTGTGTGTGGCAAGTATACCTTACCACACATCAAAATTTTACTTTTTTGCAATTATTAAATAACGATGGATAGTTCCTTCAACACATCCCTTGTCATCAATCTTTTTTTGCATTTCTAACAACTGTTCTAAGCATCTATCAACCGAAAACTTTGGAAATTCCCATTCGATAATATGTGCAAACCACACAAATGCACCCACATCGAAAAATTTAATTGGACGATAGGTCTCATCTTCTTCAACAATTTGAAATCCAACATTTTCAAATACTTTTTTCTGTTCTCTTAGATTTAAATGTGAAAATGGGTTCTCTGTATTAGGAAGTACCATTTCAACTAAATCTCTATCATTATCTTCACCAACTTGCTGTGTAATAAATAATCCGCCCTTTTTCAACAAACGGTATATCTCTTTTGCATTAAAACTCCCATGTCTATTTATAATCAAGTCAAAGCTTTCATTTTGAAATGGAATACTTGCAGGATTATCACATACTTTAAAATCTATACCGAGTGGTAATAAAGTTTCCTTACATAACTCTACATTTGGTTGATAGCCTTCTGTGGCCGATGTTTTATCATATGGATGATTTAAAGATAATAAGAATTCTCCACCACCGGTATCATAGTCTAAGATGTGCATATCGCTATTTATATACCGTTCTATAAGCTGTTTATAATCCCATGGTAAATCCATTTGTTCACATCTTCCACGTATATGTGAAAAATCCCATCCGTGAATATGTGCTTCATTTTCTTCATTCTTCCATATTTCTTTTAATTCTGTTTTATTCATTTTTAACTGCTTCCTTCCTAAATTTATCTTTTATATAGGTTCGGTGCAGTTCCTGACAACATAAATTTAAACTTCTGTATTAACCTCGATACAATCTGCTGTCAGTTTTAAAACTGCACCGAGTATTTAATTCGTTTTCTCATCTCTAACCTCCGTCAAATTTTGATTTATCGGGCGGATTATCCGCCCTTATAAACCCATTATACCATACCCGCAGCAATATTACAAGGACTTTTGAAATGACATTTACGGCTATAAAAAACAGCACCCATTATGAGTGCTGTGAAAGCGATTTGCGGTGACACGCCGATACTCCGAAAACTGCCATTCTCTCATACTAACATCACCGAGCCGCAGATGAAAAATTCATCTCTGAATGTCTGAATGAACGGAGCTTACCCGTTTTCCTCATGGATAAGCAGCTTTTTATAGGTCGAGTCAATGCCGATAGCACCGAGCGGGGCGGTTATGAGTATGGCAAGCACCGCAACGGAAAGCACTATCTTGCCGCAGGGAAGCCCCATTGCCAGCGGAACGGAGCCTATAGCCGCCTGAACGGTCGCCTTGGGCAGATATGCGATGATGCAGAAAAGCCGCTCCTTAAAGCTGAGGGGCGTTTTTACCAGGCAAAGCGAAACGCCTATGCCACGGAAGATGAGCGCCGCAAATATCATCGCCACCGCTGCAATGCCCGCTTCAAGGGTGTAGCGGATATCCACAGCTGCGCCTACCAGCACAAAGAGTATGACCTCCGCCGCAAGCCACAGCTTTCCGAACTTCTCCGAAAGCCTTGCCGTCACCTGCGGAACGCAGCGTATCCTTATAACGCACGCCATGCTTACCACAGCCAGCAGTCCCGAAACGGAAACTATGCCCTTGAGCCATGTCTCCACCGCCATCAGCAGGAATGACACGCCCAGAACTATTATCACCTTGACGCTGTTTCTTACGCAGTGCCTGTGGGCATATGATGTCTCAAAAAATACGCTCAGCACAAAGCCTGCGGCAGCTCCCAGAGCTATGCCCAGAACTATTGATACGGGGATATTCACAAAGCCCATGACATTTGCATGGCCGCCCTGTGCCATTCCCGAAAATGTGGAAAAAAGCACTATTACAAAGATATCATCGCAGGAAGCTCCTGCAAGAATAAGCTGAGGTATGCTTTTTTTTGTGCCGTATTTTTCGTCCATGAGCCGCACCATTCTGGGCACTACTACCGCAGGCGATACCGCAGCCAGCACCGCTCCCATGACTGCCGCCTCGATGCGTGTTACCCCCAGCAGAGAGGGCGCCAGCAGGAAAAACGCCAGTATCTCGCAGCTTGCGGGAACACATGACATCATTATCGCAGGTCTGCCCACCTTTTTCAGGTCGGACAGATCAAGCGACAGCCCCGCTTTGAGCAGGATAATGATAAGCGCCATCTGCCGCAGGTCCGAGGATACCGAAAGTATCGACGGGTCAAGCACATACGGCCCCAGCACAATTCCCGTTATAAGCATACCGATTATCCCGGGCAGCTTCAGCCGCTTGCACACAGCCGCCATAAGCAGCCCCGCAAGGAAAATAAAAGCCAGTGATGTTAACATATTACTCCTCCTTAAAAACAAAAAAGCCGACAGCTTCTGCGTAATATCGCAGAAGTCATCAGCTAATAAGCGGTTTTGGTTTCCCAAGGGAGCACTTCATTCCCTTTGTTAAGTTGTATCTTGATTATACACCCGTTTTTCGGATTTGTCAAGGGAAAATTTTATCCGTTAAGCGCCTCGGAAAGAGTTCTCCAGCCAAGCATAGCGCACTTTACTCTTGCGGGCATATGGGAAATGTCCCTGAGAGCGGAGGCTTCTTCAAGGCTTTCTATCTCCTCTTCCGTTGCCTCGCCCCTTATCATTCTCATGAAGATGTCGCTCTTTTTGAGGGCATCTTCCTTCTTACATCCTATTACCATTCCAAGCATGATATCAGCAGATGCCTGAGAAATGGCGCAGCCGTCGCCCACAAATGCGCCGTCGGTGATGATGTCGCCGTCGGTTTTCAGCTTAAGCTGTATCTCATCGCCGCAGCTGGGGTTTACTCCGTCAAGCACAATGTCCGCATCCGGAATGTCATGCTTGAAGTCGGGGTGCATATTGTGTTCGGTCAGTATCTCATTATAAAAGCTTCTGTTTTCCATATCCCATACGCTCCCTGACAGTCGAAAGACTGTTTATAAATTTATCTGCATCATCAAAGGTGTTGTAGAATGCAAAGCTTGCACGGACTGTTGAACGGCAGCCAAGGAAGCTGAGCAGCGGCTGTGCGCAGTGATGTCCCGCACGCACCGCAACGCCGTCGGCAGCCATTATCTCGCTTACGTCGTGAGGGTGAACATCGTCCACGGTAAAGGTGATTATCTCGCTGTGATCCTCCGCCCTGTCCGAGCCGATGATATTTATGCCCTCCATCTGCTGCATCTTCTTGAAGGTGTAAGCGGTAACGCTGCTTTCAAGCTCATGTATCTTATCAAATCCAATGCTGTTTATATACCCAATGGCAGCTTTAAGTCCTGCCGCACCTGCTGCGTTTACGGTTCCCGCCTCGAACTTGTGGGGAAGCTCCGCATAGACCGCAGATGTTCTTGTAACGGATTCTATCATCTCGCCGCCTGTAAGGAACGGAGGCATTTTATCCAGCAGCTCTTTTTTGCCGTAAAGCACGCCTATTCCCATAGGGGCATAAAGCTTGTGACCCGAGAATGCAAAGAAATCTGCTCCCAGCTCCCTTACGTTAACGGGGATATGGGGAGTGCTCTGTGCGCCGTCCACCAGCATGACAGCTCCCTTGCGGTGAGCGATCTCAGCCACCTGACGAATGGGATTTTCTCTGCCCAGCACGTTTGAAAGCTGGGTCATGGCAACTATTTTGGTCTTATCGGTGATGATATCCTCCACCTTGTTAAGGTCAACGCTGCCGTCCTTTTCGCACTCGATGAATTTCAGCACCGCACCTGTCTGACGGCATACCATCTGCCAGGGAAGCAGATTGCTGTGATGCTCCATTATGGAAACAACCACCTCGTCCCCCGCATGAACTGCGGAAAGGCCGTAGCTGTACGCCACAAGATTTATGCTCTCGGTGGTGTTGCGGGTGAAGATTATCTCCTGAGAGGATTGTGCGCCGATAAAATCACGCACAGCATCCCTTGCGCTTTCGTATGCCTCGGTAGCCGCCACGCTGAGGTCATAAATGCCTCTCAGCGGATTGGCGTTGTGCTTTTCGTAAAACTCACGCTCAGCGTCAAGAACGCAACCGGGGCGCTGAGTTGTGGCAGCGTTGTCAATATATATGGTGGGGTCCTGCATAAGCAGAGGGAAATCCGCCTTGTAATCCTTCACTGTTATCATTTTTTATTCCTCATCGGTATCTATTATTCCAAGGGCATTCTGTGCCTGCTCCGCAAATTTCTTATCGTCCGACAGACGGACAAGGCGCTTGAGAGCGGCATATGCCATTATGCGCTCAGCCTCTTCCCTGCCTATTCCACGGCTCTCGAAATAGAAGAGCGTGTCATCGTCCAGCTCGCCGATAGTTGCGCCGTGGGAGCCTTCAACGTTCTCCTCCGAGCAGAGGATAAGGGGAACGGTCTTGTTTACCACATCATCGCCCAGCATGATGACTGTCTCGTTCTCGCTGCCCTTTGAATCGGAAGAGCCTGTCTTGAAGTCGATAGTTACTCTAAACACCTTTTTTGCGCTGTCCATAAGCGCACCTGCGGCATTTATCCCGCTGTGAGTGTCCTTGCCCCAGTGGTTTACGGCGATATTATAATCAATAGTCTGGGAATTTTTGCCCAGATATGCAACTTCAACATTTATGGAGCTGCTGTCGCCCTCAAGCTCGGTGCGGTTATCCGAATAAATGTTGCCGTCGCCTGTCATAATGGTCATTATCTGAAATTTGCCGCCCTTGGAGCAGTTTGCAAATGTCTCGTGGCGGAGCTTTTCTGTGGGATTTAAAAGCTGTACGAGCTTTACGGAAGCATTCTTTCCGATATCAAAGCTCAGCTTCACGGCGCTGTTGCTTCTGTGCAGCTCATATACCGTAATGCTGCTGTTCTCCTCTGCGGTAAAGGAGACCTCACTGTCGCCCGCTTCCGAAAAATCCAGCCTGAAAGGCTCGGGAGCTTCGCCGCTTTTTACTGTTATGCTCTGCTTTGCGGGAGCGTTCTCTTCCCACTCCACCTCAGCGTAATTTACGCCCAGCCTGTTCCATGTGTTCACAGGCAGCTTGTTTATCTGTATCTTTTCTGACATATCAAACACCCTTTATCAGCCGATGCTGCCTTTCATTTCAAGACGGATAAGATTGTTCATCTCTACCGCATATTCCAGCGGCAGCTCCTTGGAAACATTGTCCGCAAAGCCGCTTACGATAAGCGCACGGGCATCTTCCTCGGTCATTCCTCGGCTCATAAGATAGAATATCGCATCTCCGCTTATGCTGCCGATCTTTGCCTCGTGTCCCACAGCAGCGTCCTTTGTGCGGATATCCATTGCGGGGATAGTATCCGAGCGTGACTCGGAATCCAGCATCAGCGACTGGCAGGATACGGAGGACTTTGCCTTTTTGGCGCTCTTTTCCACCACAACGCTGCTGCGGAATGTGCTTATGCCGCCGCTCTTGCTGATGGAACGTGTATTCATAAAGGAGCTTGTGTTCTTTCCGATGTGTACTACCTTTGCGCCTGTGTCAAGGTTCTGACCTGCGCCTGCAAAGGTAACGCCTGTGAACTCCATTTTGGAGTTATCGCCCTTGAGAATGCTCATGGGATAAAGGCAGCCCACATGAGAACCGAATGAGCCTGATACCCATTCAATAGTGCCGCCCTCTTCAACAAGTGCACGCTTGGTATTAAGGTTGTACATATTCTTTGACCAGTTCTCGATAGTGGAGTAGCGGAGCTTTGCGCCCTTTTTAACAAACAGCTCAACGCAGCCTGCGTGGAGGTTTGCCACATTGTACTTGGGTGCGGAGCAGCCCTCGATGAAGTGGAGGCTGGCGCCCTCGTCAACGATTATAAGGGTATGCTCGAACTGACCTGCGCCCTTTGCATTCAGTCTGAAATAGGACTGGAGGGGGATAGAAAGCTGAACGCCCTTGGGCACATACACAAATGAGCCGCCCGACCACACAGCACCGTGGAGAGCTGTAAACTTGTGGTCACGGGGAGTTACCAGCTTCATGAAATATTTCTTCACCATATCAGCATATTCGCCCTTCATGGCGCTTTCGATATCCATATAAACAACGCCCTCGGCAGCGACCTCCGCCCTTACGTTGTGGTAAACAAGCTCGGAGTCATACTGAGCGCCCACGCCTGCAAGGGACTTCCTTTCCGCCTGAGGTATTCCCAGACGGTCAAAGGTGTCCTTGATATCCTTGGGCACGTTTTCCCAGTTGTTCTGCATCTTTGTGTTGGGGCGGACATATGTGGCAATGTTGTCAATGTCCAGTCCTTCAAGAGAAGGCCCCCAGTCGGGAACGGGAGTTTCGTCGTATATCTGCAAGGACTGTAATCTGAACTGCTGCATCCATACAGGGTCGTTCTTTTCCTTGGAGAGCTTTTCGATTATTTCGGGAGTAAGACCGCTCTGCATACGGTATGCGTCGTTTTCCTCGTCCCGTATATCATATATGCTGCGGTCAATATCCGCAACCTGGCTTTTTTCTTTCATGTAAGGTCATTCCTTTCAGTGGGATCAAACGCCTGCAAAGCCGTTGCTGTTTATCTCTTCAACCAGCTCTGCGCCGCCGTTGCGGACAATAACGCCGTTTTCCATAACATGGGTCTCGTCAACGGTAAGTGCTTCAAGTATCCTTGTGCTGTGGGTGATGATGAGCAGTGATCCGTGAACTCTCTCACGGAATATCTTTACGCCGTTGGAAACTGTACGTACAGCGTCAACGTCAAGGCCTGAGTCGGTCTCGTCAAGGATAGCAAGCTGAGGTTCAAGCATAAGCATCTGGAGTATCTCAGCCTTTTTCTTTTCGCCGCCCGAGAAGCCTACGTTAAGGTCACGCTCGGCATAGGACTCGTCCATATTAAGGAGCTTCATTGTCTCTGCAAGCTTCTTCTTGAAGTCCCACAGGCGGATACGGCTGCCTGTTTTCTGCTCAAGAGCGCTGCGGATAAATGAGCTGAGTGTAACTCCGGGAACTTCCAGAGGGTTCTGGAAAGAAAGGAAAATGCCCTTCTTTGCTCTTTCGTTAACGGGCATATCGGTGATGTTCTCGCCGTTGAAGATTATCTCGCCCTGAGTAACGTCGTAAGCGGGATTTCCCGTAATGGCATATCCGAGAGTGGATTTGCCCGTACCGTTGGGGCCCATGAGAACGTGGGTCTCGTCATGATCTATTTCAAGGTCAACGCCGTGGAGTATCTCCTTTTCGCCGATATTTGCATCGCCTACGCTTACGTGGAGATCACGTATTTCAAGCAGTTTCTTTTTCATAAGTCTGTTTCCTTTCAATTATTGGTTATCGGTATGAAAATCACCGCAGCAGCAGTGAGTTTTTTCCTTGTCGTCCAGCAGGTCTTTCAGCGTGTAGCTGTCAACATAAGCGTTGATCTGCTCTGCAAGCCCGTTCCAGAACGGAAATGTGTAGCAGGTACAGTTTCCCGTACACTTTTTGCCGTCCTTTGCAAGGCAGGCAACGGGGATAAGGTCGCCCTCGACGGCTTTGAGTATCTCCCCCACGGTGTATTCCGATGGAGAACGCACGAGCCTGTAGCCCCCCACCTTGCCGATGGAGCTTTGCACCAGCTCTTTCTTGCAAAGCTCGGTCATAATGCTTTCCAGATACTTTCTGGAAATATCCTGCCGCTGTGCAATATCCTTGAGCCTGATATTTTCATCGCCCTGCTGCTCTGCCATATCAAGCATCACACGCAGCGCATACCGCCCCTTAGACGATATCATCATAGGCACCGCTCCTTTCACAGCAAAGTTTATCATATCTTACCGATAGACATTATATAGCCGCAATAAACCGCATTCCGAGTGTGTTTTATCATAACAAGGCTGTAAATTCATACCTTTTCAATAAGTATTATACCACAAATTCCTACAAAGTCAATAGGAGTTTATAATAAGTCGTTGTATCAAAGCTGAAAATTTTATGAACAGGGCAGAATAATACTGATCACCAATAAAACTATAGACAAAAATCATCACATGATCCATATACGCAAGATCATGCTCGATTTTTTGTATAGTTTTTAATTGGTGCTTAGTATAAAAGCATTTTCAATTACAGATATTTATTTCAGTCAGAAATTTTTTATCTCACAGCCGGGCAGGAATATTGACACCCGAGCGTTTATGTTATATAATTAACCATATATGTTTGCAACGGTTTAAAGCAAAAAAAAGCATAATACTAATTATAAACGAGGTGCCGGAATTGACCGCAGAAGAATTCATCGCCAATAATCTTGCCCCTATAATGGGTCTGCTTTTCCTGCTGATGACTATAGTAAAAAACGATACCATGGATCTGCCCGACAGGAAGCTGTTTTTGCATATCTGGATATTTGAGCTGCTGGAGCTTACAGCATATAACCTTGAGCTTGTTACCGCATCATACGACCACCCCACCAATATGCGAATATTTCTTTCCGCCCTGGGATATTCACTGCGGCCGCTGATACCGTACATACTTATCAAGCTGATAAAGCGTGTGGAAGACAAGAAAATATACGAGGTACTGCTGATATTGCCGTGGGTACTGGCTGTGATACTGTCGTTCTCCGCATTCTTTACGGATATCGCCTACAGCTATGATGCACAGAACGTGTTCCACAGAGGTCCGCTGGGCTACTTCTGCCAGGTGATAACCGTATTGTATATGTTCATACTGATGATACGTGCTATCCGCTCCCATATCTTTGACAAAAGGATAGAATCAAAGGTAATGCTGCTGGTGATGGCATATATCACTGTTGCCATGGTGCTGGAAGCAGCTTTCGGCATAAGGAGCATAGGCAGGACTTCCATGGTGTATAGCACCGTTTTCTTCATGTTCGCCCTGCAGACAAACAAGCTGAGGAAGATGATACCCGCCGTCAGCGAGAACGAAGCGCTGAAAAACGCTCTTGCCGATGTTGAGCGTGCAAAGCAGGAGGCAGAAAGAGCAAACGCCGCAAAATCACGTTTTCTTTCAAGAATGTCCCATGATATCAGAACACCCCTTAACGGAATAATCGGTATCCTTGAAATAAACAGCAAGTGCCATGATGAACAGATCGAGCAGGAAAACCGTGATAAGGCAATGGTAGCCGCAAATCACCTGCTGAGCCTTATAAACGACGTTCTGGAAATGAGCAAGCTGGAGGACGAGAACACCAAGCTTGAACACACGGCTTTTGATCTTAAGGCTCTCACCGAGGACGTGCTTGTCATCACGGGAATGCGTGCCGCCGAAGAGGGCATCACCCTTGTTCACAGCGACTGCTCCTCTCAGTTCCAATATCCGTATGTTTACGGCAGTCCTCTTCACGTCCGCCAGATTTTCCTGAACATTTTCAGCAATGCCATAAAGTACAACAAGCCCTCCGGTCAGATATCCTGCAAGGTCATGCTTGAAGGCAATGACGATAAGACCGTTCATTACAGGTGCATCATCGCCGACACGGGCATAGGAATGAGCAAGGATTACCTTGAACACATTTTCGAGCCGTTCTCCCAGGAAGAAAGCGACACCCGCACAAGCTACCGTGGAACAGGTCTGGGCATGGCAATAGTCAAGACCCTTATCGACAAAATGGGCGGAACTATCGACATACAGAGTGAGCCTGATGTGGGAACGACCTTCACCGTGTCCCTCCCCTTTGAGATAGCAAGCGTGGAAGATGTACACACCCTTACTGATGACGAGACCAAGGCGGATATCTCGGGAATGAAGCTGCTTATCGTTGAGGATAACGAGCTTAACCTTGAAATAGCAAAATATCTCCTTGAAGACGCAGGCGCAGTTACCGACACTGCCGCTGACGGCGAGCAGGCTGTGAAGAAGTTCACCCAATCGCCCGAGGGCACATATGACGCTATCCTTATGGATATAATGATGCCCGTTATGGACGGATATGCCGCCACAAAGGCGATAAGAGAGTATGACAGACCCGACGCCAAAACTATCCCCATAATCGCCATGACCGCCAACGCCTTTGCGGAGGACGTTCTGAAGTGCAAAAGCGCAGGCATGAACGACCATCTGGCAAAGCCACTGGTGCTTGACACTGTTATGAAAACACTTGCAAAGTACAAAGCCCCCGCTAAAGCGCAATAATTAGTATAACATATCGGCTGCTGCAGTTTTGCTGTAACAGCCGATTTTTTGTCTCCTGTTCTTTAAACGGCTGTCCTTACATATAAATTACCAACCAAGGATAATCATACAGCCAAAGGAGACGCAGATATGTCACAAAGCATATTGGAACGGGAATATGAAGTCCGCCCGAAAAAGCAGGGCGGCGGAATGGGACTTACCTCGGAAGAGGCGGCGGCACTGTTAAAGGAATACGGCGAGAACACTCTGCTATCGGACAAGAAAGCAAAGCCTCTCAGGATATTCTTAGGGCAGTTCAGGGACGTTATGGTCATGATACTCCTTATTGCCGCAGGAATATCCGCATTCATCGGCGAAACTGCGGATGCTGTGACCATTATAATCATAGTGATGCTCAACGCCATACTGGGCTTTATCCAGGAGTACCGCACGGAAAAAACTTTGCTGGCGCTTAAAAGTATGTCCGCCCCCAGCGCAAGGGTCTGCCGTGACGGTCATATGACAGTTATCCCCGCTTCCCAGCTTGTTCCGGGAGATATCATCTCGGTGGAGGCAGGCGACAAGGTGGCAGCGGACGCAGTTCTGCTCACCGCCAAGGGACTTATGGCGGAGGAAAGCATTCTAACAGGGGAAAGCGAGCCTGTTGCCAAGCGCTGCGGCAACACATCGGACAAGGATAACTCCGCAGGCAAGGAGAACATCATCTACAGCGGCACCATGATAACCAAAGGCACAGCCCGTGCAAAGGTCATAGCCACAGGCGTTAATGCCCAGATGGGCAAAATATCCGATATGCTCACCGACATCGAGGACGAGGAAACTCCCCTGCAAAAGCGCCTCGGAGAGCTGGGAAAGATCGTTGCCATAATCTGCATAGCCGTCTGCTTCATTGTGGCAGGGGCAGGCATTTTAAAGGGCGAGCCTTTTTTCGATATGCTCATGACAGGCATAACGATCGCCATAGCAGCTATCCCCGAGGGGCTTCCCGCCACAGTCACCATTGCGCTTGCGCTGGCTGTCAGCCGAATGCTCAGCAAAAATGCCCTTGTTCACAAGCTCCACTCCGTGGAAACTCTGGGCTGCACATCGGTCATCTGCACCGACAAGACGGGAACTATCACCGAAAACAAAATGACCGTCCGCAAGGCGTGGACAGATGAGGGCGAATACGATTTTTCGGGTCAGGGCTACCGTCGTGGGGGAAATATCCGCTGCGGAGAAGATATCGTCACAAAAATGTCCTCCAAGCCCCTGTGCGAAATGCTCCGCTGCGGAGTGCTCTGCAACAATGGCGATATTGCCACCCAAGATAGCATTGCAAGCGATACATCTGACATCGGCGAATGGTCAGCCGCAGGCGACCCCACCGAAACAGCTCTCCTTATTGCCGCAGCCAAGGGCGGAATGAGCCACAGCGCCGAAAGGACAGCTTTCAGGCGATTGGACGAGATTCCCTTTGACAGCGACACAAGGCGAATGACCGTGACCGTCCGCACTCCCTCGGGGGACACATCATCATACACCAAGGGCGCTGCGGATATTATCCTCAGCCGCTGCACGGAGATACTTACCTCAGGCGGCGTAAAGTCCCTGGGCTACAGCACACGCAAAAGGATAGAAGATGCCTGCGCCGAAATGTCCTCAGCAGCACTGCGGGTATTGGCATTTGCATACAAGCCCAAGGGGGATAACAGCCCCGACTCGGGAATGGTATTTCTCGGACTTATGGGAATGTCCGACCCTCCCCGTGAAGAGGCAAAAAAAGCCGTCCGACTCTGCCGTGAAGCAGGTATCAGGACGGTAATGATAACAGGCGACCACAGGAACACCGCTGCCGCCGTAGCAAGGCAGGCAGGCATTTTAAGGGAAAACTCCCCCGAAAGCGCAGTCATCACGGGAGCGGAGCTGGAAAATATGTCCGACAGCGAGCTTGAAAAGGCAGCCGCAGGCGCAAACGTGTTTGCACGGGTCTCCCCTGCCGACAAGCTGAGGATAGTCAGGGCCTACAAGCGTCTGGGGCACATAGTCACCATGACAGGCGACGGCGTGAACGACGCTCCTGCCGTAAAGGAGGCGGACATCGGCGTTGCCATGGGCATAACAGGCACGGACGTTACCCGTCAGGCGGCGGATATGGTGCTGCTGGACGATAACTTTGCCACCCTTGTAAGCGCCGTGGAGCAGGGCCGTGGCATATATGCAAATATCCGCAAATTTGTCCGCTACCTGCTTTCCTGCAACATAGGCGAGGTGCTGACCATGTTTCTCGGCATAATCTCGGGAATGCCCATGGTGCTTATGCCCTCACAGATACTGCTGGTAAATCTGGTAACTGACGGTCTGCCTGCCGTGGCGCTGGGCGTAGAGCCTTGCGGCGAGGAGAATATGAGAAAGCCCCCACGCCACAAGGACGAAAGCTTTTTCTCAGGCGGACTTATGTTCCGCATAGTTTTCAGGGGCATACTCATCGGCATATGCACCCTTGCATGCTTCACGGTAATGCTCCGCACAGGCGCAGGTCTGGGAGCCGCCCGCACGGGAGCGCTGCTGACGCTGGTAATGTCACAGCTTTTCCACGTTTTCGAGTGCAAATCCGAGACAAAGAACATCTTCACCGTTCCCTACTTCAACAACCCCAAGCTTATACTTGCGGTGCTGTGCTCGGCAGCGGCAATATTCGGCGCAATCTATTTTCCGCCCCTCCAGACCGTGTTCAGAACAGTTCCTCTGAACGGTGAGCAGGTGCTCATCTCTCTGGCTCTTGCCTTTGCCGCTCCCCTCTTGCAGTGCTTTGCAAGGCACAGGTAATGAAATATAGACAAAACACGCCCCGCAGGCTTACTGTGGGGCGTGTTGTCATATTCCTATTTTTTCTCTCATACTAAGAACCGATTAAAAACTATACAAAAAATCGAGCATAATCTTGCGTATATGGATTATGCGATGATTTTTTGTCTATAGTTTTATTGGTGATTAGTATCAGGCGGTCTCTGAGATACTCATATCTCAGCCGCTTTTCTTCCTTGGCAAAATGCACTTCTCTGAGCTGTTCGGGGTTATTTTCGTAGCACAGCTTTTCATCGCCGAACTGTTCGCTGGTAAGGTCAAAAACGCAGTCGCCTATAACATTGTAGCAGTGATAATTGCCGCCGCTGCGAAGTATGCCGTAAACCTTTCCGCCGAAAATATCCTGGGCAAGGAATGCGGTTATTGAGCACTGGCCCAGAGTTTTATTATCCTCCGACCACTTATCCCTGAGCCTTGGAGCGCAGGTGTCTGCGCACCATATGCCGCACAGCATATCATAAAGCATTCTCGGGTCTTTTATCGCCTTGTATTCGTCATTTGCGGGAGGAACATCTGCCCTTTCCCAGCCGTAAAATTTATATTCCATATTATCCTTTCATAAGCAAGACTTCAAGCGCTTTTTCAAACATCTCGTCCTGCTGCGGCGTGCGCTTGGGGCAGCCTTTAAGCCTGCCGCCGCTTCTGCGCACCTTTTTGCCTATGGCACGAAATTCCAGCAGACCCGAGATGTTCCCGTCCGAATACTGCTTTCCGTCCTGATTTATCACCAGCGCCGACCTGCCAAGGCACATTGCCGCCAGACCGTAATCCTGAGTGACGGCTATGTCCCCTGCCGAAAGCATATTTACCAGCCTGAAATCGACGCTGTCAGCGCCCTTTTCCACCACGATAGTTTCCGCTCCCTCACGCTCTATCCTGTGGCAGGTGTCGCAGAGGATAACGCAGCCAACGTGATATTTTTTCGCCAGCCTTACCGTGATATCCACCACAGGGCAGCCGTCTGCGTCAATATAAATTTTCATATCAAACGCTCATTTCGTTGAGCAGGTCATTTTTCTTGTCCCACAGCTTCTTTGAAAGGTCAACGTAATACTCGTGGGGATTTTCAAATCTTGTTACCTCGCTCCAGAGCGTGCCTATCTGCTCATGGCAGAAGTCACGTATCTCCGTTGCGGAGGGAGACTCATATACGCACTCGCCCTTGTCAAATATCTGCACAAGAAGCTTCTTTGCGGTAAAGTCGGTGACAGTCTTTTTCTTGTATGGGTGCTCGGGGTCAAAAATGGTGTAGGGCTTGGTGTCATCTACCTCTTCGCCGTAGCAGGTGATAAGGTCGGCAATGGCCTTGCCGGTGGTCTTGTCGTAAAATCTCCAAAGCTCCTTGAAATCGGGAGTGGTTATCTTGGTAACATTTTCCGAAAGCTTTATCTTGGGGATTATTTGTCCGTCCTTTTCAACGGCTGTGAGCTTGTAAACTCCGCCGAAAACAGGCTCGCTCCTTGATGTGATAAGGCGCTCGCCTACGCCGAAGCTGTCGATGCACGCACCCTGACGGAGAATATCCTCGATGATATATTCGTCAAGGGAGTTGGAAATGCAGATCTTTGCATTGGGGAAGCCCGCATCGTCCAGCATCTTTCTTGCTTTTCTTGAAAGGTATGTGATATCGCCGCTGTCAATGCGTATGCCCGCAGGCTCATGGCCCTCTGCCCTAAGCTCGTTGAACACCTTAATGGCGTTGGGTATGCCCGATTTAAGCACATTGTAGGTATCCACCAGAAGCAGGCAGGCATCGGGATAGCACTTGGCATATGCCCTGAAAGCATCAAGCTCGGAATCGAACATCTGCACCCAGCTGTGAGCCATGGTTCCCAGAGCGGGAGTGCCCATTTCCTTGTCGGAGATGGTGCAGGCAGTTCCCGCACAGCCGCCGATATATGCAGCTCTTGCGCCGTAGATAGCGCCGTCGCTTCCCTGAGCACGCCTTGAGCCGAACTCCATAACAGCTCTGCCGTCAGCAGCCTTTACAATACGTGCAGCCTTTGTGGCGATAAGGCACTGGTGATTTATGCAGAGCAGCAGCATGGTCTCCATAAGCTGAGCCTGGATCGCAGGGCCTTTTACAATGACCAGCGGCTCATTTGGGAAAACGGGAGTTCCCTCGGGGATAGCCCACACGTCGCAGGAGAACTTGAAGTTTCTCAGATAATCAAGAAACTTTTCGGAAAATATCTTCTTGTCCCTGAGATATGCAATGTCCTCGTCTGTAAAGGACAGCTTTTTGATATAGTTTATAGCCTGCTCCAGTCCGCACATAACCGCAAAGCCGCCGTTATCGGGGACTTTTCTGAAATAAAGGTCAAAGCAGCACACGGTATCGGCAAGCCCGTTTTCAAGATATCCGTTGCCCATGGTCAGCTCGTAGAAATCTGTGAGAAGTGTAAGATTACGGTCGTTCATCACGCACATATCCTTTCATAAATTGTATTTATATTCTTACTCTGTAACAGCGCTTACAAACTTGATGCCGCTGTCCTTCATAAGCTTGTAGGCGGCAAGATTTGTGAAATCGCTGCTGTGATAGGGAGCGTCATAGGTCTCGACGCAGTTCACGGGAATGATTATGGACACCGCCTCGTTTTTCTGGGTAAAATATGTTTTAAGGCTCAGGCAGAACTGCATAACGCAGATATCGGTGCAGTCGCCTGTGACGATAAATGTATCTATCTCGGGGTGGCACTCCAGCAGGTCTCTGAACTTTTTCTCGTGAAAGCCGTTGGTGGAGTTTTTGGGGATAAGGATATAGTCCCCCGCAGCTTTAAGCTCATCGACCACTTCCGACTCGGAGGTATTTTCGATGCAGTGGGGAGGGAACGAAAGAAACTCAGCCGCATTTTCCTTGTGGCAGTCCGCAAAAGCAGCGGTAAGGATACCCGCATGAGAGCAGGCACTGAGCAGCCTTGCATTCGGCTTGATTATATCCTCTATCCGTGCGGAAGCCATAGCGCCCTCACGGATAAATCCGTTGACGATATCCATAAACACCGCCATGGCTGATTTCTTTGACACAGCTGACAGCTTCATTTCGGGGAGAGAGGCAATTTCATTAAGAAGCGACTGAGCCTCAGCTGCAATGCGGGAGGTACTGTTTTCGGTAAATTTCATATTATCGGCTTCCTTTCCGTATGAATGTTATATAAACATTATACCACGGCGTGCCAGAATTGTAAATAGCAAATTGGCAGGCAAAGAAGCTGCAGAGGTCAGGCAAATTATATTCACAGTTTATTTACCCATTGCTACCAATGTGAAAATCTTACATTGATTGACTTATCTGCCCGAAAGTTGTATAATAGACCTGATAATAGCTTCCGCAGAGGCGGAGGCAATACTGCAATGTTATTATGGGAGATAATACGCAATGAGCAAATTCAGGAAACAGCATATGTCCATCGACTGGCATGAGATCGTAGGAGAAGAAAACTACGAGCCTGCGGTGAACGCCACTCTTAAGGAAAAAGCCTCGCTGGTCGAGCGTGTGGGAATGATGATGCTTTCGGTGGGAACGGGAGCATGGAGAGTACGTGCTTCGATGAACAAAATAGCCCGTGCGCTGGGCATTGTGTGCAATGCGGATATCGGCCTGCTGACAATCGAATGTACCTGCATAGAAAACGGCGATACATATACAAATGAGATAACCCTCAGCACCACAGGCGTAAACACCGACAAGCTCAACGAGCTTGAGCATTTTGCGGATGGCTTTGCGGAAAGGGTCACAAAATACTCGGTACTGCAGTTTCATCGGATACTTGACAAAATTTCCGAGATACCGCCCAATTACAAGGCATGGAATTTGGGCCTGGCATCGGGTCTTGCCTGCTGCGGATTTACATTTCTTCTGGGCGGCGGGCCTGTTGAAATGATCCTTGCATTCTTCGGCGCAGGCGTGGGAATGTACGTCAGAAAAAAGCTGCTGGAGCGCCACATCACTCTGCTTGCAAACGTGGCTGCGGGTGTTGCCGCCGCCTGCTGTACATACCTGCTGCTTTTCAAGCTTTTTGAGGTGATTTTCAACGTCTCCAGTGTTCATCAGTCGGGATACATCTGCTCCATGCTGTTCGTGATACCCGGCTTCCCGCTGATAACCGGCGGCATCGACCTTGCAAAGCTGGATCTAAGATCGGGTCTGGAGCGCATCACATACGCTCTGCTGATAATACTGATGGCAACAATAACGGGCTGGGTGGTCGCACTGCTGCTCCACTTCTCGCCCGCAGATTTCCCCGAGCTGGAGATGGCTCCGCTGCTTAAAATGGTCATAAGGATCATCACAAGCTTCTGCGGAGTATATGGCTTCTCACTCATGTTCAACAGTAAGCGCAAAATGGCAGCCTGCGCAGGACTTATAGGAATGATAGCCAACACAACACGTCTGGAGCTTATTGATTTCACCCCCATACCCGCAGGCGTTGCTGCATTCATCGGAGCTATGATAGCAGGACTTCTTGCATCGGCGATGAAATCAAAGGCAGGCTATCCCAGAATAACCCTTACAGTTCCGTCAATAGTTATCATGGTCCCCGGAATGTTCCTGTACAAAGGCATCTATTATCTTGGCTCATATGATATCTCAACGGGCGGAATGTGGCTCACAAAGGCTTTCCTGATAATCATATCGCTTCCCTTGGGTCTGATTTTCGCAAGAATATTCACGGACAATAATTTCAGACAAAGCAGCTGATATTCTGAAAAACCTCCGTTCTCTTTACTGATGTTGTAAAGAAGGCGGAGGTTTTGCTGTTACCTCTATTTTCAATACAAAAGACATTAACCGAATCCTTAATTTATACTAATCCTCAATCAACCTATAGACAAATCCTCGGCT
>UMLJ01055151.1_pt1 | contig 19496 bp, 21 predicted proteins | sample 1966521 | NCBI WGS metagenome assembly UMLJ01 (sample SAMEA4836199, study PRJEB28245) | human gut metagenome | biome: gut microbiome; material: fecal sample | place: Denmark | collected 2008
TATCACAGCAGCTGATTTACGCACTGAGGCGGTTCACCGAGCCTTGACGTGGGAGCAGCCCACCTTACCGCATTGGTGATGATCCTTTGTATCTGCGGCATATGGTATATGGGATATTCCTCATGTCCCGGCTGGAAATAAAATATCTTGCCCATGCCACGGGTAAAAGTGCAGCCGCTGCGGAACACCTCTCCGCCCTTGAACCAGCCTGTAAAGACCACATCATCGGGCTTCGGAATATCGAAAAACTCGCCGTACATCTCTTCTGTGGGGATATCTATGCAGCTGTCAATGCCCTGAGCAATAGGGTGATAGGGAGCAGTGCACCACAGCTTTTCGCTGTCGTCATTTCTCCATTTTAAGGTCATGCTGGTGCCGAGCAGAGCCTTCATCGGCTTGCTGAAATGGGCGGAGTGCAGACCTATAAAGCCCATGCCCTGAAGCACATTATTCTGTATGAGCTTTACATTTTCATCTGTGATGTCCTCCTGACGGGCGTGGCTCCACCAGATAAGCACGTCGGTATTTTTCAGCAGCTCCTCGCTTATTCCCTGATTTTCCATATCAAGGGTAGCGCAGGTGACAGTGATATCATCCTCCACACCGAGAAAATCCGCAATGCAGCCGTGTATTCCCTTGGGATATACCTTTGCAATGCCCTCATATTCACGTTCATGAACATATTCGTTCCATACTGTAACTCTTATCATCAGTTATTTCCTCCGTTAAAATCAAGTCCGAAAAGGTAAAAATGACCGCTGTAAGCCGCATTCGGCTCGCTGTCGTACCAGAACATCACCGTGTCAAAGCTTTCGGGTGGTTTATATTCGTCGTCCGATTTATCCCCCATATCGGTAAATATTCGCTCCGAAAAGCCGTCATTGGCAGCAGTTATGCGAGTAGCTTTGCAGTCAAGCATTTGGGGGATAATATCGGAAAAATAAGCCTGACCATAGTATCCCGCAGAAGAGCAGCTTTCGGGTGATGCAGCCTTCAGTCTGCAGTATGTGTCATCGTCAGTGCATATGTAGATGCTGTAAGAGATATACGCAGTATAGTCTTTAAAGTAAAAATCGCTCACATATTTGTCAAGTCCGTCTGCAAGTGCCCTTATAGCTTTGGGGTCACGCTCATTGATAAACAGCAGATAGCCCGTGTGATCCTCGCCGTTAAAGGGATTATCCATAAAAATATAATCAGAGCAGAATTCATCTGCGATTTCTCTGAAGCCCTCTTCTGCCATTATGCTGATATTATGCTTCCTTAGCGTTTCTTCGTATTGGTCAGCGCCTGCGGAATAAACGGGCAAAAATATGCTGTAGCTGAACTGCTGCGTAAAGCTGAGATCATTTTTCGGGTCATACATTCTGTAGTAAAGGTAACGCATTTCAGGGTCGCTGATGCCGAAAAGTGACCATGATCCCTTGCCCTTTTCGATTGCAGAAACGGTCATTTCGGGATATTTCGTTTTGATATAAATTTTTGGGAAAATTATGTTATACAGCACCGTGAGAAGTATCAGTGCAGCTGCCGATGATATAACTATTGTCAATATCTTTTTCTTTTTTGTCATTATAATGCCCTTTCCAGAAATTCTGCCGATCGTTTAATGTACATAAGCTGGTCTTCCGCACCAAAGTGCTCAATGGTGTAAATGCCGTCATATCCCCGTGCTTCAAGAGAGGCTATTATCTCTTTCATTTTTATGCAGCCGCTGCCCACGGGAGCAGGATACATTGCCTTGCCGTCAACGGTCATTTTCATTTCGCATTGGGGCTTTTCGATAAGTGAACGGTCTTTGCAGTGAACGTGGACTATCCTGTCTTTCAGCAGTTCAAAGGCATCAAGCTCAGACTGACCGCTGTACATAAAATTGCCTGTGTCAAAGGTTATCATCAGCTGAGGTATGCGTTCTGCAAACCACATCATCTGCTCCGCCGTTGCAATAGGGCTTTTGCAGTCGTCAAAATCCTCGATAGTGGGAATTATACCCTCTGACTGCGCATATTCGCACATTTGCTTCATAGCGGCAAGCATTTTCTCTCGCTCATTCTCACTCTGTGCCTTGTCATCGGAGGCGTAAAAGCCCGGAATTATCATTACTTTTTCACAGCCTAGCTTTTTTGCAAGCTGAACGTGCTCAAAGCCTGCGGAGCCATTCTGTGAGCTGCCAAAATCATAAAATCCGTAGATAGATGATATTCCCATGCCCTCATTTTTCAGCATATCCGCAATAGAATTATCCCTTTTAAGGTCGGCAAGATCAACCTCTGCCCAGCCGATACCGAGAGAATGTACCTGCCTGATAATATCCTGTATTGCCATGCCTTTCTGAGAGGCAGCCTCTGCCATGTGGTGATAAAACACAGATTTTTTCATAAAAGCGCTCCTTACACGTCCGAATTACTGATATTATAGCATAACTGCCGTAAAAAAGCAATAAAAAGCCCTCAGAACCTGCTTTCTTTTCTGAGGGCTTTTATATATGAAGGAAGTTGGAATTGGTTTGGGAAAGTTGCTTAATAATTTACCATTGTCATTGCATCGGTAAATGTGAGCTGGCTGCGCATAAATCTCTTGAGCAGGCTGAATGCCTTTACGCAGGGCATACGGTCAGCAGAAGCGGAGGTGATGTCTGCATATTTGCATCCAAGCTTCTTAGCCATCTTTTCCAGCTGTGCGTTGAACTCAGCGGGCTGAGTGCCGTTGCCTGTCTCGCATACGGAAACGATAACGATGTCTGTGAAACGGTTTCTCTTCTTGAGAGCCTTTACAACATTTGTGTATTCTGCAATGATCTCGGGAATTGTTTTGAAGCCTCTTTCAAGGTCAGTCTCACCAAGCTGGAGAACGATCTTGGAAGGAGCAAGTGTCTCAACGCAGTTGATGAGAACGGGTTCTGCATCAAATACGGAAAGATCGGTAAAGCTGCGGTTGTAGATGTTGAAGTCAAGCTCAAATGCCTGTCTCAGCTCACCTACGGGGATATCTTTTGCAAAGGTGGAGCCCATCATGACAACGCCGTTGCTTACGGCAAGCTCATTGAGCTTCATGTATTCTTCAGCTTCTCTTTCGTAAACCTTTGCGATATAAGCTGTCTTTTCAGCTGCCTCAGCTTTTCTGTTTATAAAAGAAATTCTGCCTGTTCCAAGGGGTGCCATAAGGCTTTTTCCAACAGCGTTTTCCATAATAGTATCCTCCTATGATTATTTTGTAGTTAAGATTTATTCGGTTACAGCCGCAAGCTTATTTACGCCAACGGTCTTCTTATCCAGGTGCTTGTTTCTGAAGTAGATGCCGATGCCTGTAGTTACCATTGCGATGTTAAGTACGTAGAAGAACATTACATACCAGTGAACTGTTTCGTACCAGGGCTGGGGAGCGTTTGCTGCGATAAGAACAAACTTGCCGACGAATGCGAAAACATATCCGATCCAGATGAAGAAGTAGAAGGGAAGGCTTATTCCCTTAGCTGAACGGGATCTCCATGCCTTGATAATGTTAAGGGGCCATGAGATTCCGAAGCATACGACCATCATCATTTCCATTAAGCTTGCAAAAGTATTCATTTCATTTCTTTCCTTTCGGTATTGGTTTCTTTGTTGTCTCTATTCTAACTCCAATGGGAATAAAAATCAATGATCGGTAAGTTATCAACGCATTTTCCTTATCCTCGGCTGAAATTACTTAAAAAAGTAAAATCGTCACAAATCACGGAATATAGCCATTATTCGGCAAATTGCCTTATTTACATTACTTTCAAAAGTCCTTTTTATCCGCATATTCCCTTTTCAAAAGTGTTTTTATGTGTTATAATATTTACAATACACCTGAAAGGCGGTCATATGAATGAACAGCAGACAGCGCCGCAGCGCCCGGACAGGCACCATACAGCGGCAGATACTCGATACACTGCTCATACTTGTATCGGTGATGACTGTACTTATTACAATAATCAGCATAATAGTAAGCATATATACGGACAGAACAAGGCTTGACCAGAACCTTGAAAATATCGCCCAGGCGGTGGCTCAGTCACAAATAATCCGTGATAAGCTTACCGACGGCAGCATTGACGGCAATATGACCGAAAGCTATCTCGACTCACTTAAAAGCTCCCTTACAAATATTGATGTCATTTCTGTCATAAGCTCGGATAACAGGCGTATCTACCACACAAATCATGAGCTTATCGGCACTGTTTATGACGGCACGATACCCGATTTTACCGACAGTGACATTTTCTATGTCACCTCCGACACAGGTCCCTCGGGCGCACAGAGGCGTGCATATGCTGCGATTTATGACGACAGCGGAAATTATGTGGGATTTGTCCTTGCGGTAATGCTGACCCAGAATATCAGAAAAACAGTAATAAGCATAATAATCCTTCATACAGTGTGTGCGGCTGCGGTCATCACACTGGCTATAGCGTTGTCAAGACAGCTTTCCGACAGGATAAAGCGTATCCTCAAGGGCTATGAGCCTGATATTTTCAGCGCTATGTTCACCGTGCGTGACAATGTGCTTGAATCACTGGAAGAGGGACTTCTCGCCTTTGAAAAGGACGGTTCTGTGGTTTACATAAACTGCGCCGCAAAGAAAATGCTTGGAATTGACGACAGCGACGATAAGCTGAATATTTCCCGGGCAATACCCGAAATGATGACGGGAACTATAATGTCCTCAGGCGAAAAGATATCGGGATTTTCCGTTCATTCCGACAGCGGCTCGGATATCATAGCCGACTATGTGCCCATAACAGAGGGTGACAGCACCTCAGGCGGACTTTGCATTCTCCGTGACCGAACCGAGTTCACAAAGCTTATGGAGGATCTTTCGGGCGTTAAATACCTTGTGGAATCAATGAGGGCAAACAACCATGACTTCACAAATAAGCTCCATGTTATCTTGGGGCTTATCCAGATGGGGCGCACAAACGAAGCCTGCGAGTACATAACCAATATAACCTCTATCCAGCAGACTGTCATACATAGTATAATGAAAAATATTGATGACCCGTCAGTGGCAGCGCTGCTTATCGGCAAGTATTCCAGAGCAGCAGAGCTTAATATCAAGTTCACGCTGGAGGGCGGCAGCAGGCTTTCACGCAATGATATCTCTCTGCCGTCGGGCGACCTGATAACCATTATCGGCAATCTTACGGAAAACGCCATGGATTCGCTCAACGAGAAAAATGAGCTTCCCAAGGAGCTTACCGTTGGCATCTTCACAAAGCCCCATGCAATGATAATCACTGTTGATGATACGGGCAACGGCATATCGGAAGAGAACAGAGAAAAGATTTTTGAAAACGGCTTTTCCACCAAGGGTGACGGCAGGGGAACCGGGCTTCACCTCATAAAGCAGCTTATCGAAAAGCATAACGGAACCATTTCCGTTGAGTCGGAGGAGGGCGTTGGCACGTCCTTTACCGTAACACTTACAGATGAAGGAGGCGGCAGCAATGTATGAGGTCGTGATAGTTGAAGATGACCCTATGGTCGCCATGATAAACAAGCAGTATGTGACCGAAAACAAGCATTTTCATGTAGCCTCCGTGTGTCGTGACGGTGATGCGGCGCTGGCTTACCTGACGACAAACAATGTTCAGCTTGTTATTCTTGATGTGTATATGCCAAAGACCACGGGCATTGAAGTGCTGCGCAGGATAAGGGAGAAAAATCTTCCGCTGGCGGTAATAATGGTAACAGCCGCCAACGACAGCGCAGCCATTGAGGAAGCGGTAAGGCTTGGTGTTGTAGATTACCTTATCAAGCCCTTTTCAAGTGCAAGATTTCAGCAGGCATTGGAAAAATTCCTCAGCAGACAGGACGCATTCCACGATCTGGAGCAGTTCAGCCAGCAGCATATTGATGCCATGCTTAACAGCGGTTCCTCAAAGACCATTGAGCAGCTTCCTAAGGGAATACAGGATCAGACCCTTGAAACGGTGCACAACTTTCTTGAACGAAATCCCGATACGGATTTCACAGGCGAGGAGATCGCAGACAAGGTGGGGCTTTCACGAGTTACGGTCCGCAGATATTTAAATTTTCTCCTTGAAAAAGGCACTATCTCGGGCAATATGAACTATGAAACAGGCGGCAGACCTTGTATGCTTTATCGGATAAACAAATAAAAAAACACGGATACTGTTATTTGCGGCAGTATCCGTGTTTTTTGTGCTTGTATGTATTTATCAATAGTTTTCTTCGCTTATCTCAAAATAGCTCTGAGGGTGATTGCATACGGGACATACATCGGGAGCCTTGGTTCCAACAACGATGTGACCGCAGTTGCGGCATTCCCATACCTTGACAGTGCTCTTTTCAAATACCTGGGAAGTCTCCACATTTTTAAGCAGTGCACGGTAGCGCTCCTCGTGATGCTTTTCAATAGCGCCTACAGCTCTGAACTTTGCGGCAAGCTCTGTAAAGCCCTCTTCCTCGGCGGTCTTGGCAAACTCCTCGTACATATCTGTCCACTCGTAGTTCTCGCCGTCAGCGGCAGCGCTGAGATTTTCGGCAGTGTTTCCGATGCCGTTAAGCTCCTTGAACCACATCTTTGCGTGTTCCTTTTCATTGTCAGCAGTCTTGAGGAAAAGGGCAGCTATCTGCTCAAAGCCCTCTTTCTTAGCCTTTGAAGCAAAATATGTGTATTTGTTCCTTGCCTGCGATTCACCTGCAAATGCTGCCTGAAGATTAAGCTCGGTCTTGGTTCCCTTGTACTTGTTATCCATGTAACATTCTCCTTTGTAACAGCAATATAATGATGGGCTTTTAAATTATTTTAACATATTGGAAGTAAAAAGTCAAGGGCAGGTTGTGCATATTGGCTATGTGGGGTTTGCCGCAAATATTCGAGTTATTCTTCATAATCCCATTTGATTTCGTAAGATGTATTAGATATTTTACCAATCTGGTTAATATAATTTTCAATAAGCTGTTTGGCTCTATCTTGTGCAGAAATCAGTAATGATTTATTGTTAAGTACAGAATTTTTCATATCATCTTGAGCGGATTTAATTGCTTCTGCCTGTTCTTCAGGCAAAATAGGATTTTTATTAAGTTTACTGTCAGGACTGATGACATATGAATCATCAGTGTATGATTCGGGATTAACGGTTATGCTTAGAATTTGAGCTTCTGGCATTGTGATGGTGACTTCATTATCAACTACGTTCATTTTAACTTCTGACATATCTATACCTATTTCAGCTTCACCGCTATATTCAATCCAAAAAGTGCGTTCTTTTTCTCCCAAATGCCAAATACCTGTTCCAGCACTTTTTACACTTTTAGCTACGTTATTATAGCAGCACTTTATTGTAGCCAGTTTGCAAATATTGCGTATTTGAATCAGTTCAGGTTCCGGCATATTATCAACCAAGTTACTGGTTACTGTTGTTTCTTCTGTTATAGTTGTTGCTTCTGTAACTTCAACAGATGCTGGGATACTTGTTTCTGTACTGCACGATGTTAGTATAAGTGCTGAAAAAAATGTTATATGAATTATTCTTTTCATTGGTTTCATTAGTGTTACCCTCTTGCTTTTATCTTTTATCATTGTATCTCAATAGTATATTGGTTATCAAGTTGGCTTATCCACGGCTCAAGCAATGCGTTTATTGCTGAAATTGCGTTTTCCCTTGCTAAGGTCAATATTTCAGTGTCATTTTCCGCTTTTTGCTTAAGATCATTACATGCCAATGAATATGCTTCACTATTCACTGTTTCGGTTTTGTATTTATCTTTTGAGAAGATATATTCCAATGGAACATCTGAAATGATGACATTTGTTGATAGAATTTTGGCTTCCGGAACAATGATATTTATAATTCTGTTTGTTTCATCAACTGTGATGTCCAATTTATCAAATTCAATTCCCGCTGTGATAGTTCCATTATAGCAAACCCAATATCGAATGTTTTTAATATTGTTTTTTTCGGCGTCGTCTGCTATTGTATCATCAACGTATGCTGTTACTATTGAAACATATGTATATTCCACTGTGGAAAGCTTATTTATTTCCAGCAATTCACGAACCGATCCTTCTGAAATAGTATAAACTGATCCTTCATCTCCCACAATCAACTCGTTCACTGAATTGGAAACCGCATTTATTACATTGCTTGAGTCAGCAGTAGTAGCTGTGTTTATTTTTTTATAAATAAAACAAATACAAACAAGTGTAATAATTACCGCAAGAATACACAGTATAATTATAAGTTTGATTTTTGTTTTAGACTTATTGCTCTTATCGTCACAATTATTCGACATTTTTGATATTCCTTTCTCAAATATTAACATTTTTATATTTATTATACAACTATAAGCTTTATATGTCAATGCCGAATTAAGAAAAATATTTATAAATCATAAATTTACTTGACAATCTCAAAGCATAGAATTTTTAATAAAGGGGTTGAAATAAAGGCTTTATTGTGGTATAATAAGTAAAATTCTCAAAATAAGGAAATGTTAAAATGCCCCCCAAAAACATTATCTACACCATAATACTTGCAGTCGCAATAATATTCAGCTATTTTGCTGCGCTGCCCCAGTCTGTTATCATAAGCATAATAATGCTGATAGGCGGATTTTTCCTGCTTATAAAGGGTGCTGACTATTTCGTTGACGGAAGCTCCTCTCTGGCGGCGAAAATGAAGATCCCCTCGCTTATCGTGGGTCTTACGATTGTTGCCATGGGTACAAGCGCACCTGAGCTGGCGGTAAGCATCTCCGCAGCTGTCGGAGGTTCCAACTCCCTTGCTGTCAGCAATGTTATCGGCTCCAACCTTTTTAATATAATGGTTGTCCTTGGAATATGCTCCGCTATCAAGCCCATTGCCACCAACGACAGCGTTGCAAAGCGTGATTATCCCATTGCTGCTGCGGCAGCGCTGGTGTTTGTGCTGTTCCTTCTTGACGGAACGCTCAGCAGGCTTGAAGCGGCAGTATTTCTTATTGCATTTGCAGCTTATATGATAGTGTCCGTGAGAATTGCCAAAAAGGAAGCGTCAAACGCTGATGATACGGCTGTGCCCGCTGATTTTTCTCCCATTGTGTGCGCCATGAGCCTTATCGGCGGAGTTGCGGGAATTGTCCTCGGAGGAAATCTTGTGGTCGAGCACGCAAAGCTTATTGCAATGAAAGCAGGCATGAGCGAAACTCTGGTAGGTCTTACTATCTGCGCCGTGGGAACCAGTCTCCCTGAGCTTGTGACTTCCATAACCGCCGCACGCAAGGGCGAGAACGATATGGCAGTGGGAAATGTTGTAGGCTCCAACATTTTCAATGTCCTTGCCATTCTGGGAATTTCAGGCGTTATCACCCCCATATCGGTAACAAAGGATTCTGTTATCGACGGATTTATCCTTGTGGGAGTAAGCATAGTGTCCTATGTATGGTACATCACGGGAAAGAAAATGTCCCGTGCGGAGGGCATTACGCTGGCAGTGCTTTACGGCGCATATATGGCGTACATCATCGCACGAAATTACGCTCTTTAAGACATACTTTTCAGAAAATTCATTGACAAACAGGTGGCAATATGCTAAAATATCATTTGTAAAACCTGTAGTGGATTTTTCCGGACAATGTCACCTTTTCGCCACACAACTTGATTCAGTTGTGTGGCTTTTTTATGTTTATTGATAAGGAGTATTTTATGAACAACGACTTTATGAAGCAAAAGCCTGTTTTTCCGCTGATACTGTCCATGTCGCTGCCCATGGTCATATCAATGCTGGTAAATTCCCTGTATAATATCATCGACAGCTTTTTTGTGGCAAAGATAGGCGAGAACGCCATGACAGCCCTTTCGCTGGTGTTTCCTATACAGAATTTCATAAATGCGGTAGCTATAGGATTTGGCATAGGAATAAATGCCGTTATTTCCATATTTCTCGGCGGGGGAGACACCAAGAAAGCGGATACCGCCGCTTCTCAGGGGCTTATCCTCGCAGCCGTTCACGGAATAGTGCTTATGGCGGCAAGCATTATCGCAATGCCATATTTCCTGCGAATGTTTACTGACGATGAAAGCGTCATAGAGCTGGGAATACAGTACTCTGTCATTGCATTTTCCTTTGCACCCGTTATAATGCTGGGAATTTCCCTTGAAAAGATATTTCAGTCCGTGGGCATGATGAAGGTAACTATGACAAGTATGTTATGCGGCTGTATTGCAAATATTATCCTTGACCCGATGCTTATTTTCGGTATCGGCTTTTTCCCGAAGCTTGGCATGAGAGGTGCCGCCATTGCCACAGGAGCAGGTCAGCTGCTGACCCTTGCTATCTACATCATAACCTACCGTGTCAGACAGATGCCTGTAAAAATAGACCTGAGGCAGCCAAAGCCTGACGGCCATATTATCGGAAGAATGTACTCCGTAGGCATTCCCGCTACCCTTAATCTTGCGCTGCCCTCGCTGCTCATCTCCGCTCTGAATGCTATCCTTGCGGTGTATTCACAGAGCTATGTGCTGGTTCTGGGCATATACTACAAGCTCCAGACATTCCTTTATCTCCCCGCAAACGGCGTTATTCAGGGAATGAGGCCTGTTATCGGCTTCAACTACGGTGCAAAGGAATACAAGCGTGTGAAGCGGATCTATAATGTTGTCCTTGCCATGTGCGCCGTTATAATGGCACTGGGAACTGTAATATGCCTTGCTGTTCCCTCGCAGCTCATGGGGCTTTTCACCGAAAATCCCGAGACTGTAAAGATAGGCGAGACTGCGCTTCGTGTCATATCCATAGGCTTTATAATTTCAAGCGTGTCCGTTGCGGCATCGGGAGCACTTGAAGGGCTTGGCAAAGGTGTTCCGTCACTGGTTATCTCACTGCTCAGGTATATCGTGATAATCCTGCCTCTGGCGTTTATCCTCAGCAGACTGACAGGACCTGACGGCGTATGGCACGCATTCTGGATAACCGAGGTAATAACTGCCGTCCTTTCCGCACTTATCTACAAATATTCTGTCAAGCTCGATGATACATCGGCTGAATAAACAGCTGCGGCTCCCATGCGACAAACATGAGAGCCGCAGCTGTTTATTATGTTTATTTTAATTTTTTGCTGAGGATAAAGTGCTTTATTGCCATTATAGGGTGGGACATGAACGCCAGAAGCGGAATGAGCATTCCGCAGATATCCACAGTTCCGCTGCTGTAAAGGCTGAGCGACAATATAAGCGCTGCCGCCAGCAGACCCATATAAGGGTGAAAGCTGCCGATGAAAAGACACATTACGATCTCGGTAACTATTGCGATACATATGGGGGAGATGGTGTGGGCAAAGACTCCTCAGCAATTTGAACACTTTGTCCCTGACTATTGCAAGGAGCGTGAAGGCTATGTAATGATTGGTCTTCTGCTCGGTATATCTCATACTAAGCACCAATTAAAAACTATACAAAAAATTGAGCATAATCTTGCGTATATGGATTATGCGATGATTTTTTGTCTATAGTTTTATTGGTGATTAGTATCAGCACTGCACGGAGAAGAGCAAATACCGCCAGCAGTATCCAGATAGTTTTCAGCGCCAGTGGAGTATCATATCCCAGAACATTCAGCACGGCATATCCGCCGAGAACTGGTATGAACTGCACCGCCAGAAAGCCCAGTGTGCCTGTGACTACAGCCAGAACCATAAATCCTGCCAACGGCTTTACAAGCCCCAGCATTCTGAAAAGTGTACCTGCTTTGCTGCGCTTTTTCATGCCATCACTTCCTTGCGATCACAGCAAGGGGAGCAGCAAAGGCACTCATGGGCAGCTCGTGGAAAAGCTTATATTTCTGTTCGACCATTTGAGCAACAGTATATATCATCAGGGCATTGCACATCAGCTCCGGCCATTGAAGCACGATGTTTCCTATGATATATTTTCTGCTTTCGTGACAAATTTTCATCAGGCGTTTATCATACTAATCACCAATAAAACTATAGACAAAAAATCATCGCATAATCCATATACGCAAGATTATGCTCAATTTTTTGTATAGTTTTTAATTGGTGCTTAGTATCAAACATATTTACTCCATTCCGCAATTTTACGATCAATTAGTTTTTGCTAACTGGCATTATAGCTTTTTTGTCCCATCTTGTCAATGTACAGCTTTTGGACAGAGAATGACACACAGATAACATAAAATGTCATTACCCCTCTTAAAAGCGCATAAATATGTTATAACGCCAAAATTTGAATGGGGGCTGTTGTCAGCATGATAAGCTACGATGAACAAAAGGAACGTCCTGTAATATTAGGGGAGTACATAATAGAAACAAGGTCAACGGTGCGTGCTGCCGCAAAAAAATTCGGCATAAGCAAATCGACTGTACATACGGAAGTAACAAAGTGGAAAATGATGTGACTATAAAATAATCTGTTACGGAAATTCAGTAATTCTGTTCCTGAATTCTGTAGGGGAACAGCCGATTATCCTCCTGAATTGCCTGTTGAAGTTGGATATGTTGCGGAAGCCGCAGTCAAAGGCGATCTCCAGAACGTCCTTATCGCTGCTGCGGAGCGCCTTGCACGCCTTGTCTATCCTGAAATGCGAGATGTATTCCATTGCGCTCAGTCCCACATGGTCATGAAAGCGATTCATAAAATAGCTTTCGCTCAGGTGAACCGTGGCGGCAAGCTGCTTTATGGTGATAACATCGTTGTAATTCTTTGCGATATATTCAAGGGCGGGACGGATAACGCTTCCCGATTCGCTGTAATCGGGGTCGCTTTCCGCCTCAGTCTCCAGCAGCCAGAAAAGCCGTATAAGCTCACTTCTCAGCAGCATATCCAGCGATGGTGTGTCGCCCACAGCGCACGAAAAAATGTTGCCTGTTATTTTTTCAAGCTCGCTGTAATAATGATGCTCGTGGGTAATGTGAGTCTGTATCCGCATACTTCCGTTTATCAGCGGCTTTATACATTCTGTGACATATCTGTCGGAGTCGGAGCTGCCGAAAATGTCGCTGCTGAATACGATAGTATCATACACCTGTGTGATGTGGGGACATGGATAAATGGAGTGGAGCACATTCGGCAGGGTGATGATTATATCTCCAGCCTGCGATGTGAATTTTTCCTCCCCGCAGATAAACTGTGCCGAGCCTTCACGGACAAAGCTCAGCTCAAACTCGCTGTGCCAGTGCATGGGAACGCAGTTGAAATAATCGGGAATAGAACATTTGTAGTAGCTGAACGGCTTTATATCGGAAGAGTGTATCCGATTTTCCTTTGAGCTTATATTATTCATGCTGCCGCCTCCGAAAAAGTAGGATAGTATCAGTAAATGGTAGAATATCAATAGATTACAAAGCTGTTTTATAGTATTATATCATAAGAAGAATAAAACATCAACGTAAATTTTAAAGGAAGTGCTGAAATGATAAAAAAATATGTTTACGGAGACCCCTTTTTCACTGACGCTGTTGTTAAGGATATAGAAAAATCAGAGGATAAGCTCCCTTATTTTGATGTCAAAGACGGAGTGTTCACATACGCTCTTTCCGAGGACGATATCGTATATGGTCTGGGCGAGCAGATACGTGGCATCAACAAAAGAGGCTGGCAGTATGTGAGCTGGAACTACGATAATCCCAATCATCACGAGGATACCCGTTCGCTTTACGGCTCTCACAACTTTATAATCATCTGCGGAAAGCAGACCTTCGGTGCATTTTTCGATTATGCCGGCAGAATGGAGTTTGACATCGGCTACACCAAAAGAAGCCTTATGCAGATAAAGCCCGAAAAGAATGACATTGCCGTATATATCATCACAGGCGAAAACGAAAAGGACATCGTAAAGCAGTTCAGGCAGCTTATCGGCAGGAGCTATATCCCGCCTTTCTGGGCTTTCGGATACGGTCAGAGCCGCTGGGGCTACAGGAATGAGCAGGATATCCGCACCGTTGCCGAAAAATACAAGGAAGCAGGCGTTCCCCTCGACAGCATTTATCTGGATATCGACTATATGGAGCGCTACAAGGATTTCACCGTTGATAAGGAGCGCTTCCCTGACCTTAAAAAGCTTTCCGACGATATGAAGTTGCAGGGCATACATCTTGTTCCCATAATCGACGCAGGCGTTAAGATAGAGGACGGCTATGACGTTTACGAGGAGGGTGTGAAAAACAACTATTTCTGCAAAAACGCCGAGGGTAAGGACTTTGTGGGTGCAGTATGGCCCGGAAGAGTTCATTTTCCCGATTTCCTCCAGCCTGAGGCAAGAGACTGGTTCGGCAGAAAATATGCGGCTCTCACAGACCTTGGCATAGAGGGCTTCTGGAACGATATGAACGAGCCTGCCATCTTCTACACCGAGGACAGGCTTGCCGATACCTGCAATGAGATAAAAAAGCTTACTTCGGGCAACATGGGCATCAACGAGTATTTTGCATTCACAGGAATGGTTGCGGGACTTAACGGCAACAAGGGTGATTATGACAAATTCTACCATAATGTTAATGGCAAAATGGTAAAGCACAGCGAGGTACATAACCTTTACGGCATGAATATGACCCGCTCCGCCAACGAAGCTCTCAGAAAGATATGCCCCCATAAGCGTACACTGTTCTTCTCCCGTTCCTCCTACATCGGCGCACACCGCTACGGCGGAATATGGCAGGGCGATAACAAGTCTTGGTGGTCGCATATTCTCCAGTCAATGCAGCAGCTTCCTGCACTCAATATGGCAGGCTTCCTTTTCACAGGCTCCGATACAGGCGGATTTGGCTGCGATACCACCGAAGACCTTATGCTCCGCTGGCTCCAGTATTCGCTGTTCACACCGCTTTTCCGCAATCACTCAGCAGACGGAACACGCTTGCAGGAGCTTTATCAGTTCGATAACATCGCTTCCGCAGCCGAAATGATAAAGATAAGATATGCACTTATCCCATACCTTTACAGCGAGTTTTTAAAAGCAGCGCTGAATGATGAAATGATGTTCAGACCTTTGGCATTCGATTTCCCCGAGGATAACACGGCAAAGCAGGCAGAAGATCAGCTGTTCCTTGGCAATGAGCTTATGATAGCACCCATTTACAAGCAGAATGCACAGGGCAGATATGTATATCTCCCTGAAGAGATGATGATGATAAGCATGAAGTCCGTAAGCGACTATACCGCCGCTGTACTTCCCGCAGGTCATCATTATGTTGAAGTTCCCCTTGATACCCTTGTTTTCTTTATCCGTAAGGGCAAGGCAATACCTTTCGGAGCAGCGGCAGACAATACCTCTCAGATTGATATGTCAGCTCTCAGACTGCTGGGCTATGACGGCAGCACATATGAGCTTTATTCCGACAACGGCTATTCTCCCGAGCCTGAGGACAGTCTTAAAATAACCACATTATAATAACAGCAAAGCCCGTCAAGATATTTTGGCGGGCTTTGTATTTTTTAATCTGCGGCAGCGTACAGCTCATAGCTTTGGGCAGATATTTCGTCCGATAAACCGTAAACAGTATTTGTCAGTACGTATTCGCCATTGTTTACATACACTTCGATAAGATTTGGGTCAACGTAAATATCAAGATGACAGCCCTCCTTGATCTCAGGAGTGTGAAATACGCATTTTATCTCACTGTGACCTGCAAAAACATCGGAGCGGTCAGCGGTAATAATGTCATTTTTCCGTGATAGCTTGTATCCGCCGATGTTTATCTCTTCGCCGTTATCCATATCAAGGCTGAGCTTATATCCGTCCGCACCTGCTTCTGAGGGAGAGGTTATCTTTTTGGTGAAAAGCCTTTCGGCATTGGGGTGGGGACGGAAATATATGTGACTGTTCCGCACTTCAACAATGCGAGGGATACAGAACATTCCTCTGCGGTTTTTGGCAAAAGGCTCGGGCATACGTGCCCATGCTATGATAACACGGCGGCCGTTTTCGTCAGCATTGCTTTGCGGGGCATAAAGATCCTCGCCGCAGTCAAAAAGCTGCCATTTGTCCGCAATATCCATTTTGCAGCTTGCTTCGTCAAAATCGGCAAGGGCGCATATCGTAACAGCATCATAAGGCTTCTCATCTTTCAGAAAACCAAGAGGGGATATAACGATAACTCCCGTTCCGTCAGTCTCAAAATAATCGGGACATTCCCACATCCAGCCCATGCCGTCCTTTTCGGCAAAGTTCACGTATTCCCAGTTAACAAGATCGGAGCTTTTGTAGAAAAGCAGACGTCCTTTTCTGTCAGCGGTGCTGCCCAGAACCATGTACCATGCGTACTTGCCACGCCATACCTTGGGGTCACGGGTATGATTTTTGCAGCCTACAGTTTTATCCTCAATAGGCGGTATTACAGTGAACTTGTCCGCCAAATTATTAAAATCATAGCCGTTTTCCGAGGTTATGGACATCTGTGCGGCAGTAAATTCATCATTGATGCAGGTGTTGATGTTCTGCGGATTTTCCTCTTTGTAGCTCACACCAGTGTAGAAAATGTGCAGCCTGCCGTTATGCTCAACAGCGCTTCCCGAAAAGCAGCCGCTTCGGTCATCGGGCTTTGATGGGTAAAGTGCGATATCCTTGTGCTCCCAGTGCATCAGCTCCTTGCTTACAGCGTGTCCCCAGTGCATTCTGCCCCATATCGGCGCATAGGGAAAATGCTGATAGAACAGGTGATATTCGCCCTTGTAATAAATAAATCCGTTGGGGTCATTTATCCAGCCTCTTGGGGCTTTTAATCTAACAAAATCAGACATAGCAAACCTCCGTGTTAATATTCACTGACATTATAGCATATCGGGCAGATGAACGTCAATCGGTAATTGAAATTTCTGCGCATATGGTGTATAATTATATACATCAAATGTTTGGAGGTAAGCAGATGAAAAATCTTGTGAACGGAATACATCATGTATCGCTCAAATGCAGAAAAGGGCAGGAATATGACAAGGCAGTGGATTTTTACGGCAATGTGCTGGGACTTGAAACAACCCGAGTGTGGGAAGACGGCATAATGATTGACACGGGAAACGGAGTAATAGAGATTTTCACAAACAGGGAAGACGATGCAGATACAGGTGTGATACGTCACTTTGCTTTCTCCGTAAATGATACTGACAGGTGCGCAGCTGCTGTAAGAGAGGCTGGGTATGAGGTATTTATTGAGCCAAAGGACATTGTAATACCATCTGAAAAGCCTCTTAGTGCAAGGATAGCCTTTTGCTTTGGCCCTCTTGGCGAGCAGATAGAGTTCTTTCAGGTGAAATAAAGACAGATTTATCTGCATTTGACAGCCATTACCGTATATGCTATAATCATATTAAAATCGCAAAAGGAAGTGAAAAGATGACATATCTCCTTATGAATAAGGACACTCCGTGGCTTTTGTTCAGCTGTGAACATGATGAGTTTGGCGAAATCCGGCTTAAAGAGCTTGAATGGTTTACAGAGCTGCGTCCCTTGGGCTATGCCGATCTTTTCAGCTTTCTTGACAGAAGAAAAGCGCCCAAGCACAGAAAGCACATAGAACAGCTGCTCGAAAGGTACGGATGTACCGAGTTAGATGGATTTATCCGTGTGACCCATGCGGTCTCTCTAAATGACACCTTTTGGGTCAGGGAAGAGACCAGCACCTTTAAATGGGCAGATGTTTCGCTGTACAGCAATCCTTTTGATGAAATTATAGCAAATGCCGCATTTGACGGTGCTATAAGCGATACCGACTTTTCATCGATTTCACCCGAATTCGGCACAGACGGTTCATATGCCAAGTGTTGGGTACGTGAAGCGGACGAAATATTTCTATGCAAAAGCGGAAGTTCTGCCTTTGTGATCGAGCCGCTGTCGGAATATCTTGCGTCACAGCTGGCTGAGATCATCTGCAAAAAATATGTGCCATATGATATGGATTTTCTGCATGGCAGGCTTGTCAGCAAGTGCAGGCTGTTCACCGATGAACATATGGGCCTTGTAAAGGCAGGCAGAGTTATCACAGGCGGAAAAAGCATTGCGTCTCTGCTCGGATTTTTTGAAAATATCGGCAGCGGTGATGATTTCAGACGAATGTGCATATTTGACAGTCTTATCCTGAATATTGACAGGCATCTCGGAAATTTCGGAGTGCTTGCGGACAATGATACAATGAATATCATTGAAATGGCTCCGGTGTTTGATAACAACCGTTCTTTGTGCTTTGATCTGGATAATGACCAGCTCAAAAATGTTGACTGGTATTTGAAAAAGCTCAGACCGTCTGTCGGTTCTGACTTTATAGCGACCGCAAGGGGACTGCTGACTGATGATATCCGCACAGAGCTGAAAAATCTTAAAGGATTTGCTTTCAGGCAGCACCCCGGAATATCCGTAGATCAGGAAAGGCTTGATCTGCTCAGCGGTATAGTGAACAGACAAATAAGAGAAATACTTGCGTAACGAAAGGAAATCAGAATTGGAAAAAATACGGAAGCACTTCATATTTCACGGCAATGTTCAGGGCGTGGGTTTCAGATACACAGCGTGCTACACCGCAAGGAATTACGGAATATCTGGCTGGGTGAAAAATCTGGACGACGGCTCCGTTGAAATGGAAGCAGAAGGACGGTCTGCGGATATTGATGCTCTTGTGCATTCTCTGGAACAGCTCAGGTGGGGCTATGTTGAGCGGATAGACTCAAAGCTCATTCCCATACACGGCGATTATGATTTTGAAATAGTATAATACAAAAACAGACCTCATCATTCAGCCTGCTTATCCGGGCTTTGTGATGAGGTCTTTGTTATCTTACTGCGTTATATCATACAAGCCCTGCAAACTGGAATCCCAGTATGCCCACAGCACAGATGATGCTTCCAGCTAAGTTCCAGCCTGTGGGACGCTCTGTCTTTTGGAACATACCGATAATAAGAATGGTTATCAGTATCATGGGCTGGATAAATGAGTCGTTTGTCAGGCTTATGGCTATAACAGCGTTTTCAAGTATAAGTCCCAGAACGTTGGGAATCTTTGCAAGGGCAACGATGCTTACTTCCTTGGGCTTTCTTTTTGCAAGGCTGATAATATCTGACTTGGGGAAAAGTATTACAGCAAGGATTATCAGCGCCGCAAAAAGCGCCATATCCGACGAAATGCAGCCCACCTTGTTTATCCATGTAACTGCAATGCCGTAGCCGTATCTGGAAAGGAGATAAAGTATCAGGGGTACAACTATTTTTGGGTAGTTAACATTCTTTTTGCCCGTTTTTGCTATCATTATAAGACCTGCGGCGGTTATTGCCACGCAGAGGATTTTCAGGGCTGTAAATGTTGCATTGCCGAGGATAATATCCGTGAAATATGACATGAACATACATATTCCCAGCCATGCTTTCAGCTCAAATGCGGACATTTCCACAAGTATCCTTGCGGACATCTGAAATTCCAGCAGCTTTGATATGAGCAGCAGAAAGATGAACACAAAAGAAAGGGGAGTTATCTCAAAAGTTCTGTTCAGAAAGGGCAGGGTGAATATCATAAAGAACGATGTGGCGG
>UMLJ01015810.1_pt1 | contig 19434 bp, 16 predicted proteins | sample 1966521 | NCBI WGS metagenome assembly UMLJ01 (sample SAMEA4836199, study PRJEB28245) | human gut metagenome | biome: gut microbiome; material: fecal sample | place: Denmark | collected 2008
CGGCACACGGCGCTGGCGTCCACCCGCGGTCCCGTCCGCAGCGACAGCTTCACCCGTCCCGGCTTCAGCTCCCGCAGCGTGATGCCGCAGTCGGTGCCCTGCACCAGCGCCGCCAGACTGCTCAGCTCCTCCACGTCGGACTCAGCAGCGCCCAGCTCCCGGCACAGCGCCAGAGGGATGGACATCACCACCACCCGGCCGTTGTCGTACAGCTCCATGTCCGCCACCATCCGAGCCTCCATGGCCAGCCGCACCGGCGACTTCGTGCGGAACAGTGCCTTGTTCACCGGCCCCACGTCGATGCCCCGCTCCATCAGCGCGGCGGCGATGCGGTGCGTCCGCGCCGTGGTGTTGGCATAGACGAAGCACCCGCAGTCTGTGGAGACCGCCACATACAGCGCCATGGCTATCTCCGGCGTAATGTCCGTCAGCCTGCCCACGATCTCATACACGATCTCGCCGCAGGCGGCGGCCTCCGCGTCCAGGCACGTCCGTTCCGCGAAGAACTCCTGGGATCCGTGGTGGTCGATGGCCAGGCAGATGTCGTTTTTATACGGTACCGCGTTCTCCGGCAGCAGATTCAGCGCCGCGATGTCCACCGATACCACGCGCTGCGGCACAAAGCCCTTCGGCGCCCACAGCCCCTCGGCGTAGGGCGTGTACGTCTCCGTGATCTCCGGGTTTTCCAGCAGATACGCCGTCCGGCCCAGCGCCCGCAGGGCGCGGCACAGTGCGGCGGCACAGCCCACCGTGTCCCCATCCGGGCGCACGTGGGTCAGGATCAGCACGCCGTCCAGCGTCCGCAGAAAGTCCGCCGTCTCCTGCACCGTCAGCCGCGCGCTCATTCCCGGTCCTCCGGCAGCACGATGTCCGCGTTGGCGGGGTTGGCGGGCTTCACGTGGTTCAGCAGGTCCAGAATGTGCGCGCCGTGGGCGATGGAGTCGTCCATGAAAAACTGCAGCTCCGGCGTGTAGCGCAGGTCGATGGCCTGGCCCAGCTCGTGCCGCAGATATCCGGCCGCAGACTTCAGCCCCTTCATCAGGCCCTTTTCATCCGCGCAGTTCAGCGCGCTGATATACACCCGCGCGTACCGCAGGTCGCTGGTGGTGTCTACCCGCGTGATGGTCAGCATCCCCTCGGATACCCGCGGGTCCTTTACGGTGCGGAGCAGGGCGCTCAGCTCCTTGCGTATCTCCTCATTGATGCGTCCGATGCGGTTTCCGGCCATAGACCGTTCCTCCTCTCAAGAAAGAGAGGGGTGGGCTTTGCCCACCCCTCGGCTGTTGCTTATACCTCGATCTGCTCCATGGTGAAGGCCTCCACGATGTCGCCTTCCTTGATGTCGTTGAACTTCTCGATGCTCAGACCGCACTCATAGCCGGCCTGCACCTCCTTGACGGAGTCCTTGAACCGCTGCAGGGAGGCCAGCACGCCCTCGTGGATGACGATGCCGTCGCGGACCAGCCGTACCTGGCAGTCCTTGCGCTGCAGCTTGCCGTCCTGCACGTAGCAGCCGGCAACCGTGCCCACGCCGGACACCTTGTACGTCTGGCGCACCTCGGCGTGGCCCAGCAGCACCTCGCGGAACTTGGGGGCCAGCATACCCTTCATGGCGGCTTCGATCTCGTTGATGGCATCGTAGATCACGCGGTACATCCGCATATCCACGTTGGCCCGGGCGGCGCTCTCGCGGGCGGCGGCGTCCGGCCGGACGTTAAAGCCCACGATGATGGCCTGAGAGGTGGACGCCAGCATGACGTCGCTCTCGTTGATGGCGCCCACGCCGCCGTGGATTACGCGCACGCGGACCTCCTCGTTGCTCAGCTTCTCCAGCGAGGACTTCACCGCCTCCACGCTGCCCTGCACGTCCGCCTTGACGATCAGGTTCAGGTTCTTCATCTCACCGGCCTGGATCTGGCTGAACAGATCCTCCAGCGACACCTTGGTCACAGGGGCGTTGGCCTTGGCCTTCTCCTCGGCCTTGCGCTGCTCCACCAGCTCGCGGGCCAGCTTTTCGTCGGCCACGGCGTTGAAGGTGGCACCGGCGGAGGGCGCTTCGGACAGACCCGTGATCTCCACGGGCACGCTGGGTCCGGCCTCGGTGATGCGCTGGCCCTTGTCACTGACCATGGCGCGCACGCGGCCCACAGAGGTACCGGCAATGATGATGTCGCCCTGATGCAGCGTGCCGTTCTGTACCAGCAGCGTGGCCACGGGGCCGCGGCCCTTGTCCAGCCGCGCCTCGATCACGGTGCCCTGCGCCGCGCGGTTGGGGTTGGCCTTCAGCTCGCCCACCTCGGCGGTCAGCGTCAGCATCTCCAGCAGATTGTCCACGCCCATGCCGGTCTTGGCGGAGATGGGGCACACGATGGTGTCGCCGCCCCACTCCTCGCACACCAGGCCGTACTCGGTCAGCTGCTGCTTGATGCGCTCGGGGTTGGCCTCGGGCTTATCCATCTTGTTGATGGCCACGATAATGGGGATACCGGCGGCCTTGGCGTGGTTGATGGACTCCACCGTCTGGGGCATGATGCCGTCCTCGGCGGCTACCACCAGAATGGCGATATCCGTCACCATAGCGCCGCGGGCGCGCATGGAGGTAAAGGCCTCATGGCCGGGGGTATCCAGAAATGTGATGGGCTTGCCATTGATCTGCACCTGATAGGCGCCGATGTGCTGGGTGATGCCGCCAGCCTCGCCGCTGGCCACATGGGCGTTGCGGATATAGTCCAGCAGGCTGGTTTTGCCGTGGTCCACGTGGCCCATGACCACCACCACGGGTGCCCGGGGCACCAGGTCCTCATCCTTGTCCTGATGGTCGTCGATCAGGCGCTCCTCGATGGTGACGACGACCTCCTTCTCTACCTTGCAGCCCATTTCCTCGGCGATGATGGCGGCGGTGTCGAAGTCGATCATCTGGCTCAGGGAGGCCATCACGCCGTTCTTCATCAGGCACTTGACCACCTCCGCGCCGGTCTTCTTCATCCGGCTGGCCAGCTCGCCCACGCTGATCTCGTCGGGGATCTGCACGGTCACAGGGGTCTTCTTGATGACCTCCAGCCGCAGCTTCCGCAGCCGGTCGGCCTCCTCCTGCTTGCGCTTGTTGCTGGCGAAGCTATTGTCCCGCCGCTGCTTATTGCTGCGGAACTTCTCCTTGCCCTGTGGGGCCTGCTGGTCCCGCTTGCCGCTGCTGCGGGCGTCGGCCATATCCTGCAATTTCTCGTCGTACTTGTCCAGATTGACGTTGGTGGCCTTGCGGGTGTCCACCACCTGCCGCTGGGGCACGCGGGACATGGGCTGCTTGGGCTGCTCCGCCTTGGGCGCGCCGCCCTGCTGGGGCCTGCCGCCCTGGCCTTGACCCTGTACCGGCGCGGACGCGTTCTGCGCCGGCTTGGCGGCGGGCTTCTCCGCCTTCTTCTCCTCCGGCTTGGCGCCCTCGGCGAAGATCACCGCGATGCTGCTCACCGGGTTGTGCTGGGTCAGATACTCAAAGATCAGGCTCAGCTCCCGGTCCTCCAGCACCTGCATATGATTTTTGGGCGTTTCGGCGTACTTGGTCAGGATCTCCGTGATCTCCTTCGTGGACACGCCGAAGTCCTTGGCCACCTCATGCACTCTGTATTTGTTAGCGATACTACCCAAATAAAGCCACCTCCATCTCAGTTGCTCGCGCCGCGCTCACGGCGCGCTGTGTTCCTGTTATCTGCCGGTCGTTTTCCGGCTTCCCTTGCCCTTCTTTACCGGCCGCGCGTTTTCATACCGTGCGCCGGGGGCCTCCTTCTTTGCCGGCCGTTTATCCCTGGGCGGGCGGCCGCTCCGTTCCTTATAGACCCGGTCGGGGCGTCCCTCCGGATACTCCCGCCGCGGCGGACGCCGGTGTTCCGGCGCGGGGGGCCTGTGCTCCGGTGCCGGAGGCTCCGGAGACGCGTGGGGCGGCTCCGGCGGCTTGCCGCCGTGAACGCGGTGCCTGCCCTGCCGCAGGTTCTTCTCGTGCTGAAGTTGCTCTTCCTTCCGTTCCCTTGCCCGCTTGGCCTTCAGGTCCAGCGCCTCCGCCGCCGCGCCGTAGATCTCCGGCTCCGCCGCCGCCAGCTTTTTCACCAGCGACTGGGCGAACCCGATGTCCGTCACCGCGCACATGGCCACGCTGGTTCGGCCCAGCGCCCGGCCGAAATCCTCCTTGTCTGCCGGGAAGGGCAGGCACAGACAGCTGCCTGCCCGGCCGAAGCTGTACGCCCGCCGCACCGAGGATGCCGCCGCGTCCCGCGCCGTAAAGATGACCCTGGCCTTCTTGGCCCGTGCCGCCGCGCCTACGGGCTCCTCGCCCACGGCCACCGCACCGGCGCGCAGCGCCAGACCCAAAGTGGATAACAAATGCTCTGTCACAGTGCCACCATCTGCCCTTCCAGCGCGTCGTACACCTCCGCCGGTATGGCGGTGCCGAAGGCGCGCTCCAGCGCACGGCTTTTCCGTGCTTTTTTCAGGCACTCCGGGTCCGGGCACACATACGCGCCCCGGCCGGATTTCTTTCCGGTGCTGTCCAGCAGTATCTCCCCCTCCGGGGTCTTCACGATACGCAGCAGCGCCTTTTTGTCTTTCATTTCCCGGCAGCCCACACATTGCCGCTGGGGTATCTTACGGGTCTTCTGCATCGCTGCCGTTCCTTTCCGCAGCCGCCGCTTACTCCGCGTTGGCCGCCTTGATGTCGATCTTATAGCCGGTCAGCCGCGCGGCCAGACGGGCGTTCTGCCCCTCCTTGCCGATGGCCAGACTCAGCTGGTCTGCGGGCACCGTCACGCGGCAGGCCTTGCCCTCGTCGGCCAGCTGCACGCTGACCACGTCCGCCGGCGCCAGCGCCGCGGCGATAAACTCTGCCGGGTCCTCGCTGTACTTCACGATGTCGATCTTCTCGCCCCGCAGCTCGTCCACGATGGCGTTCACGCGCTGCCCCCTGGGGCCCACGCACGCGCCGATGGCGTCCACGTTGGGGTCCTCGGACCACACGGCGATCTTCGTGCGGTTGCCCGCCTCCCGGGCGATGGACCGCACCTCCACGGTGCCGTCGTAGATCTCCGGCACCTCCAGCTCAAACAGCCGCTTCACCAGACCGGGGTGGGTGCGGGAGATCATCACCTGCGGCCCGCGCGTGCTGCGGCGCACCTCCACCAGATACACCTTCACCATCTGGCCCTCGTGCAGCTCCTCGCCGGGCACCTGCTCGTTCATGGTCAGCACAGCCTCCGTGGCCTCGCTGCCGCTGCCGATCCGCAGGATCACGTTGCCGTTCCGGGGGTCGATCCGGCTGACGGTGCCGGTGAGGATCTCATGCTGCTTGCTGCCCCACTCGTCATAGATCATGCCGTGCTCGGCCTCCCGCAGGCCCTGGATGATGACCTGCTTGCCGTTGCCGGCGGCGATGCGGCCGAATTCCACGGACTCCACCGGGAAGTTCACCATGCCGCCCAGCTCGTTCTTGGCGGAGATGCGCTTGGCCTCCTCCAGCGAGATCTGGCTGGCGGGGTTCTCCACCTCCTCCACGATCTCCTTCTGGACGTACATTTTCAGGTCCTTCTTCTCCTCATCCACGTCCACCACCACATACTCCACGCCCTCGTGGTCGCGCTTATAGGCGGTGGTCAGCGCCTGGATGATCTTGCCCATCATAAAGCTCTGGGGAATGCCCCGTTCCTTTTCCAGCATAGCCAGTGCCGCGAAGATCTCGTCACATTTCATGGTCGTTTCTCCTTCTATCTCAAGTCGTGTTGTCTCAGAATTCTACCCGCAGGCGCACCAGCGCCGTCTCGTTCTTCTCAAAGCGCACCGTCTCGCCGCCCATGTCCAGCAGCACCGCGCCGTCTTCATAGCCCGCCAGGGTCCCGGCGAACTCCTTGCGCCCGTCCTTGGGCTGGTACGTTTTCACCAGAACGGGGCTGCCCATGAACTGCGCAAAATCCCCCGGCCGCTTCAGCTGGCGTTCCAGCCCCGCCGAGCCCACCTCGAACACGTAGCTGCTCTCGATGGGATCCGCCTCGTCCAGCAGATCGCTGACCGTGCGGCTGATGGCCTCGCAGTCCAGAATGTCCACGCCGCCGTCCTTGTCCAGATACAGCCGCAGGTACCACTGTCCCGCCTCCCGGACGTACTCCACGTCCCAGATGCGGCAGCCCTGCGCCTGCACCGCCGGCTCCGCCAGCGCCCATACGACCTCGGTGATCTTTTTCACAGCAAGCCCTCCAACAGAACGTCCCGGTCATCATGGAACGATGACCATTAAAAAAAGCGGACGATCTCGTCCACTCCAGTCAATACCTTAACCTTACGTACACACATAGCATACCATATAAGCACACGAAACGCAAGGGTTTTTCCGCAAAAAGCACCCGCAAAATAGGTCGAAAAGCTGAAAAGAACGCCATTAGGACGCTCTTTTCAGCTTCATAACGCCTCTCGACAGCAAAAACGCCGCCAAATTTACCAGCACCACCGTGGCGCCCACCGGCGTGCCCCACAGGTACGACCCGGTCAGCCCCACGCAGAAGCACACCACACTCAGCCCCGCGGCGCAGATGACCACGCCCCGGAAGCTCCGCAGCAGCGTCATGGCCGTCAGCGCCGGGAAGATGACCAGACTGGAGATCAGCATCGCGCCCATCATCCGCATGCCCAGCACGATGGTCAGCGCCGTCAGCACCGACAGGATGGTGTTGTACAGCCCCACCTTCACCCCGGTGGCCCGGGCGAAGCTCTCGTCGAAGGTGATGGCGAACAGCCGATGGTAAAACAGCACATACAGCACCAGCACCGCCGCGCACAGCCCCACGCTCAGCGCCACATCCGCCCGGTCCATGGCCAGGATGGAGCCGAACATAAAGCTGTCCACATCCGTGGTCATGCCGGTGGTCAGACTGGTGACCACCACGCCCACGGCCAGCGCCGACGCGCTGACCACCGCGATGGCCGCGTCCGCGCCCATCCGGCTTCTCTCCGTCATCCGCAGCAGCCCCAGTGCCGCCAGCACCACCACCGGGATAGACACCGGCAGCGGCGCCCAGCCGCAGGCCAGTGCGATGCTCAATGCGCCGAAGGATACATGGCTCAGCCCATCGCCGATCATAGAGTACCGCTTCAGTACCAGCGGCACACCCAGCAGCGCCGCGCACAGCGCCACCAGGATACCCACCACAAAAGCCCGTAGGATGAACGGGTACGTGAACATTTCCAGCAGTAAGCTCATGCCTCGTCACCTCCGAACCGTTTGCCCCAGGGGGACGTTAGATAGTCCGCCGCCGTGCCGAAGAAGTACGTTCCATGGCCGGCGTGCAGAATATGGTCGGCGTAGCGCAGGGCACTGCGTATATCGTGTGTCACCGCCACGATGGCGATGCCCTCCTGCTTGTTCAGGTATTCCAGCGTGCGGTACAGCTCCTGGGCTGCCGCCGGGTCCAGCCCCGTCACCGGCTCGTCCAGGATCAGCAGCTCACCGGCGGCGCACAGGGCACGCGCCAGCAGCACCCGCTGCTGCTGCCCGCCGGACAGCTCCCGGTAGCACCGGTCCTTCAGCTCCAGCACGCCCAGCTTGCCCATGTGCATCAGCGCGGTGGACTTCTCCTTCGGCGTGTAGAAAAACCGCATTCCCTTCCCGCTGAGAAAGCCGCTGCGTACCACCTCCGTCACCGTGGCGGGAAAGTCCTTCTGCGCCTTTGTCTGCTGGGGCAGATAGCCGATGGCGCCGGAGCGCAGGAAGGGCGAACGTACGATCTCGCCCGCCATGGGGTGCAGCAGCCCCAGCAGGCTCTTCACCAGTGTGGACTTGCCGCTGCCGTTCTCGCCCACGATGCACACATAGTCGCCGCTGTGCACCTGAAAGTTCAGGTGCTCCCACACCGGCTTGCCCTCATAGCCCAGCGCCGCATCCCGGCAGTCCAGCAATATGCGTTTCTCCTGTTCCATCAGGACAGTCCCTCCTTCAGTGCCGCCGCGTTGGCGGTCATCAGACTGATATAGGTGGCTCCGCCGTCGAATTCCGCCCGGCTCACCGTCTGGCAGGAGTGGAATGTCCGCACCTGCGCCCCGGTGGTCTCGGCGATGGCCTGCGCAACCTTCTGGCTGCTCAGCTCAATGGTGTATACCACCGGTATCTCCTGCTCCTCCACTACGTCGATCAGATATTTCAGCGTGGCAAGGGACGGCTCCGTGTCTCCCGCGCAGCCGTGGAACGCCGCCCGGTAATCCAGATCATATTCCCTGCAGAAATACAGCAGCGGGAACCGATCGCCGAACACCAGCAGCCGCCGCGCCGCGCCGTCCACGATGTCCCGGAACGTATTGTCCAGCGCCTGCAATTCGTCCAGATAGTCCGCCAGCCGAGCCCGATAGCCGTCGGCATTGTCCGGATCGGCCTCACACAGCGTATCGCAGATGGCCCGGCACAGGGCCATGGCGTTCACCGGCGATGTCCAGATGTGCTCGTCGTACTCTATTTCCTCTTCGTGGCCATCGTGCAGATGCCCGTCATGCGCCTCATGGTCATCGTGCTCGCCATGTTCGTCATGTGCGTGGTCATGGCCGCCCTGCATCCCCTCGGCGTACTCCTCCCGGTATGTCTCCACGCAGTCCATCATAGCCAGCCGGTAGGGGATAGCCTCGCCTGCCGCGTCCAGAATGTCCTCCACCCACAGCTCGCTTTCCCCACCGTTGTAGATGAACACCTCCGCCTCGCTGACGGCGATCACGTCCAGCGGCGTGGGCTCAAAGCTGTGTGTCTCCCGCCCGGCGGGCACCAGCAGCTGTACATCCACCGCGTCCCCGCCGATCTGCCGCACAAAGTCGTAGTAGGGGAACAGCGTGCACACCACGTTCAGTTTCCCGCTTTGCGGACGGTCCTGCCGCCCGCAGCCCGCCAGCGTCAGCGCCAATACCGCCGCCAGCACCGCTGCGCCTGCTCGTCTCACGTGTCCCGCCTCCTTTGCATGTCTTGTCTCATAAAATCATAGTATACCACACAATTCGCAAAAAGGGAAGTGCCCGCCTTTTGCGTCCGGACACCGTCTCCCTGCGTATAATTAACGCACTCTTAACACGACGATGAAAAAGTTTCCTGATATGAAAGTGAAGATATTTGCGCCGGAAAACATGGGAAATATCTGCGCTTTGTGTGTATTTGAACGCGGAACAGTTGAAAAACACCACAAAAAACAATATTGTTAATGCTAAGATAATGTTAAAATAGTAAAAATACGTGTTAAAATTTCATTAAAATTGCTAATCGAACCATTCGACGATTTCCTGTATACTTTTTCCATAGTCCGCAGCGTTTTTCTGCGGATGTGTTTTCAGTTGTTCCCGGGACCGCCATCCGGTCAACTTCTCTCCTGACAGATCGAAAAGACCGCCGTCCGGCGGTCTTTTTTGTCCCCTTCCCCCGCCTGTTAATAAACCTACAATCGGTTTCCTGAAAAGAAAATCATTCGCCGTCCGTTGCAAAAATCCCGGAACCCCGCCAAAAACTGAATGGTTCAATGTAAAAAAGAAGCAAAAACCATATAAAATATGTGGAAAAATCCGTTCACAGAATGTTAAAAATGTACAATATGGCGCTCAATTTTTATAAAAACTGCTAATTGCGGGCGGAAAGAGTTTCCTGTATACTTTTTTCAGGTAGCCTTGAAGGGATTTTATCCCGTGAGGAAATACCTGCGGGGCATGGCGGTGCCCCGTGCCGTTTCCTGTCAATAGACGGGTGCGGTAAAATTTATCAGCTCCTGTGTCAACGTAGGGGCAAAAATCTGTTAAGGAGAGAAAACAATGGAAGAAAGAAAAGGCTTTGGATCCAATTTCGGATTCCTGATGGCCGCGGTCGGCTCTGCAGTCGGCCTGGGCAACATCTGGGGCTTCCCCAATAAGATGGGTGCCTCCGGCGGCTTCACGTTCCTCATCATCTATCTGATCCTGGCGGTCCTGTGCGGCTTCATCGTTATGGTGGGCGAGCTGGCCATCGGCCGCAAGACCGGCCACGGCGCCGTGGGCGCGTACAAGGCTCTGTCCAAGAAGTTCAAGTGGATGGGCTGGCTGGGCATCCTGTCCGCCTTCTTCATCCTGTTCTTCTACTGCGCACTGGGCGGCTACTGCATCAAGTACACCGTTCTGAACATCGGCGATCTGTTCGGTGCCGGCTTCGGCTCCAATGGCCTGTCCGGCGGCGAAATTTTCGGCAACTTCCTGGGCAGTCCCGCTGAGGGTGTTATCTACGGCCTTATTTTCGTGGCGCTGACCATGCTCATCGTTATGGGCGGCGTCGGCGGCGGCATCGAGAAGGTCTGCTCCGTGGGTATGCCCGCCCTGTTCGTGGCGCTGCTGATCTGCATCATCCGCGCCTGCACCCTGGAGGGTACCGACGTGGCTGTGCAGATCCTGCAGGCGGACGGTTCTCTTGTGGAGGGCGTTGTTAACGGCAGTGCTCTGGACGGTCTGAAGTACATGTTCTCCCCCGGCTGGGCGGCCAATGTCGGCTATTATGTGCCCGCCAAGGCGGTTGTTGATGGCGCGGAGGTTTCCTCCATCATGGTCAATGGCGTGGCACAGGCCATCGTCGCCTACAAGTCCGGCGCTCCCAGCATCTTTAACGTTGTTTCCACCGCTGGCGGCCAGATGTTCTTCTCCCTGTCTCTGGGCATGGGCGCCATGATCACCTACGGCTCCTACCTGCAGAAGAAGGAGAACCTGCAGAAGAACGCCCTGCTGATCATCATCATGGATACCATGGTGGCGCTGATGGCCGGTCTGTGCGTCATGCCCGCCCGCTTCGCGCTGGATCCCGCCGGCAACATCGGCGGCCCCAAGCTGCTGTTTATCACCATGCAGAACGTGTTCCACTCCATGGGCACACTGGGCCCCATCTTCGGCATCCTGTTCTATCTGCTGGTGGTGTTTGCCGCCATCTCCTCCTCCATCTCCCTGCTGGAGGTCATCGTGGCCCACTTCGTGGATAAGGCCCGTATCGAGGGCAAGGGTGACAAGCGCAAGAAGTACACCCTGATCGCCGCGGCTCTGGTGGGCCTGGGCTGCATCCTGGTCTGCGCCGACTGCTTGGGTTCCAGCGGTATCGCACCGGCCAATATACTGAATATAGCGGAACCCAAGAACTGGGCGGCTGACTGGCTGGACTTCTGGGATGCACTGTCCGAGGGCGTTATGATGCCCCTGGGCGCCCTGCTGATGTCCCTGATGATTGGCTGGGAGATCGGCCCCGAGTTCGTCAAGGAAGAGGCGGAGCAGTCCGGTCATGCCATGGGCAGCTACGGCTTCTTCAAGGTCTGCGTCAAGTTCATCACCCCGCTGTGCATGGTCCTCATCCTGTACGGCCAGATCAAGGAGTTCTTCTTCTAAGTAAATGCAGAACGCCGGAGCATTGCTCCGGCGTTCTTTCTGCCGCAAAAGGCCGGGCGCTGAAAGCGCCCGGCCTTTTGCTTACTTAAGCGTAATGCTGTTTTGCAGTACGGCAACGCTGTACAGCAGCAGTACGTCCGCCCCCTCCGGGAATTCCGTCACCCGTGCCAGCGCGTCTGTGGCCATATACCGGATATCGACCACATAGACGGTGCGGTAGCCGCCCGCCAGCAGCGGCCCAAGGCTGCTGCCGAAGGAATCCCGGAACACGATCAGCGTCCGGTCATTGTTAGCCGCCGGGTTTTCGATCCGCAGCAGCGCCTTCGGTCCGCCCAGAAACAGATCATAGGGCGATTTCTCCGCCGCGGTAAAGTCGTATACGCCGCCGGTGCTGTCCGTCTCATAGTCGTACACCGTGCAGCCATCCAGCAGGGGAGAGGTGATATAGGACAGGACATCCGCCGTCAGCGGCTCCGTCGTCTTGCCCCAGTAGCTGCCGTGAAATTCGCCCGCCAGCGCGCACAGCGTCTCCTCCGTCATGTCCGGCACAGGTGCATCCATGGCCTCCAGTATGGCCTGCGCCACGGCGGAAAGACGCTCCTGCCGCCAGTGGGGATCGGTACGGTAATAGTCCTCCAGCGCCAGCAGCGGCGCGATGTCGATGATCTCCACCGGCAGCCGCTGCGCCAGATAGTCCGCCGTCTCCTGGGCCCCGGCGGGCGTGTAGCCCTCCGGCGTCTCCATAAAAGCGGCCTTATCTGGGATCACGCTCATATATACGTGTTCCGACCCGGGGAAATATGCCTCCAACAGGTGAGAAAACCGCTTTACGGCGAAGTCCAGTGATTTCTCGCTCCACGGTGCGTCGGTGGCGGCGGCATAGCCACGGTACACATATACCTCCGGCAGCGTATCCTCCTGCACCCGCCGGGTGGGAATGGCGGCAGCAGCTATGACCATAGCCGCTGCCGCCAGCAGAAATACGCCTCGCTCTATCCAGCGCTTCACAGGATGGCCTCGTCGTAGACGGGCTGCACGCCGAAGATGCCGTTCAGGTGGGACATAAAGGTGTTCACAAGATCCTCGGCACCGAACACGGACACCACATACTCGCCCACCACAGCCACGGCAACCTTATCGGGGAAGCCGCACATCCACTGCCGCTGCTGGATGTTGTCCCGCAGGGCGGTGGCCAGCGCATCGGCATCATCGGTGCAGTGGTACGCCGCGGCGGTAAAGGTGTTCTGGTTCATCATATGGACCAGCGACGCGGCCTGATCCACCTTGGCCGTCTCCGGCAGGCCGAGGGCGCTGTCCACAGCGGCGCGGTCGGTCAGGTCATAGACGCCGGGGGCGTCCTCCTTGCTGTTCGCCTCGGAGTAGTCGCCGCCGGCGGCGGGGAACTTCTCATCATCGGTGTAGGTGCTCCACACCTTCTCCAGCAGGTCAAGAGCGCTGGCAGGCGCGGCGGGCTGATCGCCCTTGCTGTCGTTCTTCGTGCCGCAGGCGGCGAGACTCAGGGTCAGCACGGCGGCGAGCACAAGGGAAATGATTTTTTTCATCGTGTAGTTTCCTCCTGAAATAGGTTTCTGTCCATTGAGACGGAGCGCGGTGCGATTTGGTTCCATGAAAATTCTGCCGCTTTTACAGCCAGCTCTGGTCAAAGCCGTAGGGCAGCAGCTCCTTCAGCGAAAAGCGCTTGCTCTCGCCCTTTCCGTTCAGGCAGATCACCGTCAGGTCGGGTGCGAACTCCATCATCACCTGCCGGCAGGTGCCGCAGGGCACGCAGTAATCCTCGCTGCGCCCGGCGATCACAATGGTGTCGAAGTCCCTGTGTCCCTCACTGACCGCCTTGACCATGGCCGTCCGTTCGGCGCATATCGTGGCGCCGTAGGCGGCGTTCTCCACGTTGCAGCCGGTGAACACCGTCCCGTCCTTACACAGCAGCGCCGCGCCCACCGGGAAGTGGGAATAGGGTACATAGGAACGCTCCAGCATGGCCACCGCCATATCACAAAGCTGTTTTTCCGTCATGGTGCATCCTCCTTTGATCTTTTCCGGTTTCTTCCTCGTTTATACCTCAGCTCAGCTCCGCCTTGCCGGTGTAGAGCTGATAATACTTGCCCTTCTGCGCCAGCAGCTCCTGATGGTCGCCGCGCTCAATGATGCGTCCGTGCTCCAGCACCAGAATGGCCTGACTGTTCCGCACGGTGGACAGCCGGTGCGCGATAACGAACACCGTCCGGCCCTCCATCAGCGAGTCCATGCCCTGTTCGATCAGGTTTTCCGTCCGCGTGTCGATGGAGCTGGTGGCCTCGTCCAGAATCAGTACCGGCGGGTCGGACACCGCCGCCCGGGCGATGGCCAGCAGCTGGCGCTCGCCCTGGCTCAGGCTGCCGCCGTCCCCGGTGATGACCGTGTCATACCCCTGGGGCAGGTGGCGGATAAAGCTGTCGGCGTTGGCCAGCTTCGCCGCGGCCCGGACCTCCTCGTCCGTGGCGTCCAGCCGTCCGTAGCGGATGTTGTCGGCGATGGTGCCGGTGAACAGATGGGTGTCCTGCAATACCATGCCCAGCGAACGGCGCAGAGAGTCCTTCTGGATGTCCTTCACGTCGATGCCGTCATAGGTGATGGTGCCCTCCTGTACGTCGTAAAACCGGTTGATGAGGTTGGTGATGGTGGTCTTGCCCGCGCCGGTGGAGCCCACAAAGGCGATCTTCTGCCCCGGCTTGGCGAACAGCGACACGTCGTTCAGCACGGTTTTCTCCCCGTCATAGGAGAAGGTCACATGGTCGAACCGCACGTCGCCCTTCAGCTCCGCCAGCGTGCCGTCAGGCTTTTTCCACGCCCAGCAGCCGGTGCGGCGGTCTGTCTCGGTCAGCGTATCGCCATGCTTTTCCACCCGGACGATGACGGTCTTGCCCTCGTCCACCTCCGGCTCGGCCTCCATCACGGCGAAGATGCGCTCCGCGCCGGCCACCGCCGCCAGCAGCACGTTCACCTGCTGGCTGATCTGGGAGATGGGCTGGCTCACCTGCTTCACATACAGCAGGTACGCGCCCAGCGAGCCCACGTCGAACATCCCGCCGATGGCCAGTAGCCCGCCCACGCAGCAGGTGACGGCGTAGTCGATGCGTGACAGGTTGGCCATGGCCGGCATCATGGCGCCGGAGTAGGTCTGGGCCGCTGTGGCGGCGTCCCGATAGCTGTCGTTCAGCCCGGAGAACTGCGCGATGGCCTTGCTCTCGTGGTTGAACACCTTGATGACCTTCTGGCCCTCCACCATCTCCTCGATATAGCCGTTCATGGCGCCCAGCGCCTGCTGCTGTGCCTGAAAGCTCACGCGGCTTCTGCCGCCAACGCCCTTGACCACCAGCAGCATCAGCACCAGGAAGGCAAAGGTGATCAGCGTCAGCACCCAGTTCATATACAGCATCATAACAACAATGCCGATAAACGTCAAGGCGCAGGACACCACACTGGCGAAGCTGGAGTTGATCATCTCCGACACGGTGTCCATGTCGTTGGTAAAGCGGCTCATCAGGTCGCCGGACTGGTGGGTGTCGAAGTACCGCAGGGGCAGGTCCTGCAATTTGTCGAACAGATCCTGCCGCATCTGGGCCACCGTCCGCTGGGAGATATGCACCATGATGCGGGCGTAGGCATAGGAGCACAGGCCCGACAGCAGGAACAGTCCCAGCAGCAGCGCCAGCATTTTCAGCAGGCCGGCGAAGTCGCCTACCAGAATATAGTCGTTGATAATAGGCTTGAGCAGATAGCTGCTCATCACCGAGCCCACGGAGCTGATGACAAGGCATATGAACACCACTACCAGCGACGCCTTGTAGCGCCCGATATAGCGCAGCAGCTTGCTCACCGTGCCCCGGAAGTCCTTGGGCCGCTGGAAGCCGTGCCCCTGGGGCCCGTGGCCGCGCGGTCCGCCGCGTTTTTGTTCAGCCATCGATGCTCACCCCTTCCTGCTGGGAGCGATAGACCTCCCGATAAATGTCGCTCTGCGCCATCAGCTCCTCATGGGTGCCTATGGCGGAGATGTGCCCATCGTCCATCACCAGTATCAGGTCGGCGTCCATAACGGATGTGATCCGCTGGGCGATGATGAGCTTTGTGGTGCCGGGCAGCGCCGTTTTCAGCGCGCCCCGGATCTTCGCGTCCGTGGCGGTGTCCACCGCGCTGGTGGAGTCGTCCAGGATCAGTATCTTCGGCTTCCGCAGCACCGCTCGGGCGATGCACAGCCGCTGCTTCTGCCCGCCGGAGACGTTGGTGCCGCCCTGTTCGATATAGGTGTCGTATCCGTCCGGCATTTTCTCAATAAACTCATCGGCGCAGGCCAGACGGCAGGCCGCCTCGATCTCCTGATCGCTGGCGTTCTCGTCGCCCCAGCGCAGGTTCTCCCGGATGGTGCCGGAGAACAGCGTGTTCTTCTGCAGCACCATGGCGCAGCCGCTGCGCAGCGCCTCCATGGTGTAGTTCTTCACATTGTGGCCGCCCACATACACCGCGCCGCCGTTCACGTCGTACAGCCGGGGGATCATGCTCACCAGCGTGGTCTTGGCGCTGCCGGTGCCGCCTAAAATGCCCACCGTGGCCCCGCTGGGTACGGTAAAACTCACGTCCTCCAGATTCCAGGCCTCCGCCGTGTCGTGGTACTTGAAATACACATGGTCGAAGCGGATGGAGCCGTCCTCCACCTTCAGCGCCGGGTCGGCCTGCTCGTCGGTGATGCGGGGTTTCTCCTCCAGCACCTCGGCGATGCGCTTGCCGCAGGCGATGGCCCGGGTCAGCATCATCAGCACCACGGATACCATCATCAGCGACATCAGTATCTCACTCACATAGGTAAAGAACGCGATCAGATCGCCGGAGAGCAGCGTGCCCTCCCACACGTAGTGGCCGCCGATCCACATGACCGCCGTGATGGTACCGCCCATCAGGATCATCATCACCGGCATGAACAGCACCACAAAGCCAAAGGCGCGCTCGGCCATGCTTCGCAGCTTCTCGCTGCGCTGGGTGAACTTCTCCTTTTCCTGCGCCTCACGCACAAAGGATTTCACCACGCGGATGGCGTTCAGGTCCTCCTGCACCACCAGGTTCAGCTGGTCCGTGGCCCCCTGCAAAGAGGTGAAGAACGGACCTACCCGCTTGATGACGATAACCACCGCGATGATCAGCAGGGGAATGACCACCAGGAACACCTGGCTCAGCCTTGTGCTGATGATCAGGGCCATCACCAGTGCCGTCACCAGCATGGTGGGGGCCCGCACCAGCATACGCATTCCCATAAATGTGGTCATCTGTACCGAGGCCACGTCGTTGGTCAGCCGCGTCACCAGACTGGCGGTGGAGAAGCGCTCGATGTTGGCGAAGGAGAAGCGCTGTACCTGCTCGTACTCCGCCTTCCGCAGCGCCGCGCCGAAGCCCATGGACGCCTTGGCGGCCAGTGCCGCCGCGCCCACGCCGCAGCCCAGCGCCAGCAGCGCCATAATGACCATTTTCAGCCCCGCCATCAGGATATAGCCTCTGTCTCCGTTGGCGATGCCGATATCCACGATGTCGCTCATCACCTGGGGCAGCGTCAGCTCCAGCACCGCCTCTCCGGCGGAGCAGGCGATGGCGAACAGCATCAGCAGGCGGTAGCCCTTGGTATAGGGCGCCAATTTTTTTATCATGCTTCCTCCTCCTCGTCGGTCAGGTTCCGTCCCGCCCGCAGCAGGAACGCGGTGAACTGCGCCTTTTCCTCCTGTGTGAAGCCGCGCTCCAGCCGTTCGTTCACCTGGTGCAGCACGGTCTGAAAATCGTCGTGGAACCGCTGGCCCTCCTCTGTCAGTGCCAGAATGCGGCACCGTCCGTCCGTGGCGCTGACGGTGCGGTATACCAGCCCCTTCTCCTCCAGCCGGTCCACGATGCCGTTCACCGTGCTGGGCTTGATCATCAGATGGCGCTCCAGTGTTTTCTGGTTCACGCTGCCCTCCGCGTCGTGCAGGAACATCAGCGTCCGGCACTGCATGGGCGATACGTCGTAGCGCTTCAGCATCCGCCCCATCAGCTTATGCACCTGGTGATCGCAGTAGCCGAACAGCGCGCCGAAGTGCGCCGGGTGCTCGTCAAAGCAGAATTTCATGGCGGTCCTCCTTCTTTGCTTTTGAATTTTTAGCATACAAACTATTAGTGTGCTAAATGGTAGCACCAATATTTTTTGTTGTCAATAGGGAAGAGGGGCGGCTCTGTAAACGATCTGTGAACGGCGGGCGCGCTTTGTGAATGATTTGTTAATTCTTTATCAAGCCTGTTGACTTCCGCCCCGGATACGTGTATGATACGCTCATCCGAAAGGATACCCACCCATTGTATTTCTCTCTCCTTTTACCGAAAAAAAGGCGGCGCTTCAGCGCCGTCTTTTTTCGTGTCTGTCGTTTCCGGCGCGGCTGAACTGCGTCTGCGCCGCGCCGCCTGCCCTTCGGCCTCGTTTATATCCAATGGCTATGAGGGCATGATGAAAGCAAACGCAAAAAACAGTTGCCATCGCGGAAGAATTGTAGTAGAATATATCTCACGAACTTGTCCTCCGCCGTGAGCTGCGGGGCCGGTCTCGCGCAATGGATACCCACGAATCATGTCAGGCGGGGAACCGAGCAGCATTAAGAGGGATCATCCATGTGCCGCGAGGGTGCCGGCCCTGTGGCTCACGGCGGAGGACTCGTTTATTTTGTTTGTCGGCAGGGAGGTGTGCCCATGTACCAGGCGCTGTACCGCAAATACCGGCCCAAGACCTTTTCCGAGGTGGTGGGCCAGCAGCACATCACCGATACGCTCCAGCGCCAGGTGGCTGATGGTCAGGTGGGCCACGCCTACCTGTTCACCGGCACCCGCGGCACCGGCAAGACCACCTGTGCCCGCATCCTGGCCAAGGCCGTCAACTGCCAGCACCCCATTGACGGCGCGCCCTGCAACCAGTGCGCCGCCTGCCGCGGCATTGACGACGGCTCGCTGCTGGATGTGACGGAGCTGGACGCCGCCTCCAACGGCAGCGTCAACGACGCCCGCAGCCTGCGGGAGGAGGCCGTCTACCCGCCGGCGGTGCTGCAAAAGCGCGTCTACATCATCGACGAGGTGCATATGCTCTCCCGCGATGCCTTCAACGCCCTGCTGAAGATCATGGAGGAGCCGCCCGCCCACCTGCTGTTTATTCTGGCCACCACCGAGATCCAGAAGGTCCCGGCCACCATACTCTCCCGCTGCCAGCGGTTCAACTTCAAGCGCATCCTGCCCCACGATATGGAGCAGCAGCTGCTGAAGGTAGCGAAGGCCGAAGCCATCGACCTGACCCCGGACGGGGCGGACCTGCTGGCCCGCATGGCCAACGGCGCCCTGCGCGACGCACTCAGCCTGCTGGACCAGTGCCGTGCCGCCGGCGCGGTCGTGGACGGCCGCAGCGTGCTGGACACGCTGGGACTGGCCGGCAGTACCCAGACGGTGCAGCTCATGCGCCTGCTCCTGGCGCGTCAGGGGGGCGACGCTTTGGCGCTGCTGGACCAGCTGTACCGGGGCGGCAAGGATGTGGGCGCGCTGCTGGGTGAGCTCAGCGACCTGTGCCGGGATATGACCGTTCTGGCCGCCGCGCCGGAGGGCGGCGCCGCCCTGCTGGGCGGCCTGTATGACCGCAAGACCCTCTCTGAACTGACGGCGGAGATCCCCATGCGCCGCCTGCTCTATATGACCGATACCATCCAGCGCACCGCCGCGGCCCTGCCCCGGAGCATCCGCCAGCGAACGGACGCCGAGCTGTGCCTGCTGCGTCTGTGCGACGAGAGCCTTTCCAACGACACGGAGGCCCTGGCGGACCGCGTCTCCGCCCTGGAGGACGCCTTGAAGAAGGGCGTCGTCCCGGCGGAAAGACCCGCCGCCCGTCCGGCGGCTGCGCCGACTCCGCCGCCCCGGCGTGAAGTGTCTCCGATCCCGCAGGAGACATCTCCCGCACCGGAACCCGCACCGGTCCCCACGGCCCCCGCACCTCCGGCCCCTGCGCCGGAG
>UMLJ01050914.1_pt1 | contig 19383 bp, 40 predicted proteins | sample 1966521 | NCBI WGS metagenome assembly UMLJ01 (sample SAMEA4836199, study PRJEB28245) | human gut metagenome | biome: gut microbiome; material: fecal sample | place: Denmark | collected 2008
TTACTGTTTTATTTTTAGTTTGTTGAACTTTCTTAGTTGTATTTGTTGACTGATTATTGTTCTCTAATTTATTATTATCTGCTGATTTACTATTAGTTTTATTTCCTTTATTTTGATTTGATTGTTCTTTTTTAATTATTGGAGTCTTGCTTAAGAAATAAGCATTAATTTGGAAGTATCTTTCATCTGATCTTTTTCTAAGTCCGCAACATCTTCCGTATGCTATTATTGTATCGCCAACCTCAAATTTAACATCAACCATGTTTTTAGGGATGTGTACATATACTGGTAATATTGCTTTTTCAAAATCTAAAGTAATTATCATAGTGTTATATTCAGTTTTGAATTCTTTAACTGTACCTGTTATTTCAACATATTCATCCTCATAATCATTGCTAAGGGTTAATTCAGTTACTTTTTTATAGTCATGTTCTTCTTTCTTCGTTGTGGCTAATGCTTGTTTTCCTTTTTCATCTAAATTCTTTGTAGTATCCTCACTACATCCAACCATTAAACTTCCTGCTAATATACATGATGTTAAAATACTTATTAATTTTTTAATCATATTCAACATCTCCTTTATTTATCTTTTTTTATTATTATTTTGTCATCCTCATAAGTCAAAATAACCTTTCTATCTTCTTTTGTTATACCTAATTCTTTTACCATTTTGGCCGGTAAACTCACTTTATAATTAATCGAGTTTTCATTGGCATTTCCACCAACTTTACCTATGATGATGTTCCTTTTGATCCCGTTCAATTTACTAACCTCTTTTCTTTTATTTATACTTATATAGTAAAACTTTGGTAACCAAAATGCAATTGTGTTTTAGAAAATATTACAATAATCGTTCGACAAAAAAGACTAGGAAATTTAATCCCTAGCCTTTGCAATTACATTACATAAAGCTTATTTTCTATATTATTATAAGTTTTTATTGGAAAATTATCTGGATCATATAAACACGCTTCTATTTGATCTTCATCAACCTTATTTTCACATATTTCATTAAATAAAATAAAAGCATCTTCTCTCTTTAAATATTCACTAAAAAATTCTAAACCTTCATTATCTGTCCAACTAACTTTATAATCATTCATTTATTTGCCCTCCATGTCTTTTAGAATTATGCTTACAAGTTCTTCCTTAGTAAATTCATCTCCTGGATAATATCCTCTTGCATCATAGAAGTATTCTTTTAACATTTCCATACTAGTTTTTCCTAACATTTCTTTCATTTTCATATCCCCTTTATTTTTTTATTTACTTATATATATGCTAACTATATTTAAAAGTTGCAAAATATTTTCTCAAAATAAAGAAATATTATTGTTATATATGCATATATTATTGTCAAAGGGGTATTCGCATATATATTCGCATGAGACGTATATGGAATATTTAAAAAAAGATTCTATGTACAAAGATTGGCTTATTTTAATGCGAAGAATATATTTGCCTTAATACCTATATTTAGGAGGTATATATATGAGTAATGCACTTCAACCTATATTTGATTTATTTTGGGATGCTGGAAAAATATTTTTTACATGGGTATTTGATGGATGGATAGAGCCAAAGAAAAGTTTAGATGATTTTTTTAAGGCAGCAAATATAAAAAATAGTTTAGGTGAATATCCAGAGGTTGTTATAGATAATAAAACTGTATTTGTTGTATTTGTTCCTGCTGGATTAAGTGTTGATGATTTTTTAAAGCATAAAGATGCACTAGAATTATATTTAAACAATGAAGTTAAAATGGAAGCATCTAGTGGCTGGGTTAGAATAGAGATGTTAAAGAAATTACCAAAAGTTATAGAGTATGAAACTCAAAATAGAACTGCTAAACATATTAAATTTAATATAGGTAAATCTTCAAATAAAACAATAACATTAGATTTAAAAGAAAATCCTCATACTTATGTAGTTGGGACGACTGGAAGTGGTAAGTCTGTTATGACGAAAGTAATACTCACTAGCATAGTTAATTTATACAGCCCAAATGAAGTTGAATTATATTTATGTGATTTAAAAATGGTAGAGCTTAATTTATTTAGGAATTTACAACACACGAAAAAATTTGTATATACAGTAGAAGATACAACTGAAGTTATAAGCAATTTATTAGAAGAAACTAGAAGAAGATATAATTTATTTATGGAAAATGAGGTAACTAACATATTTGAATATAATAAGCTTAAAGGAGTTAAGAAACTTAAATATCAGGTATTGTATATAGAAGAAATAGTTATGCTACTAGAAGATAAAAATAAAAGTGCAATGAAATTATTAAAACAATTAATTGCTATAAGTAGAGCAAGTGGATGCTATGTTTTTTTAACTACACAAAGACCAGATAATACAGTTATAGATAATATAGTAAAAGCTAATATAAACAATCGTATAGTTTTAAAGTGTGAAGATAGAAAAAATAGCGTAGTAGCACTTGATGAAGAAGGAGCAGAAAAATTAAGAGGAAATGGGCATGGATTTATAAAAAATGGTGCTAATATAGAAGAATTTCAAGGATATTTTATCACAGATGATCAAGTTAAGGACTATACCTTAAAATATCAAAATAAAGGCACTTCTAAGAGTTTGAATTTCTTAAAGGATAAGTTACAAGACGAAGGAAATAAAAACGTTACTGAAGCGAATGAGAAGGTCAAAAAATTAAGTGACTTATCATTTTTAGATAAATTGTAGGTGATAGTATGATAATTACAAATAGAGATCAAAAAATCAAAGAATTTATTGATGAAATGGGTATTTGTGATACTAAAAGTTTATCAATTATATTTTTTAATGGAAGTTTAAGAAGTTGCCAAGCACGAATGAAAAAATTAATCACAATAAATTATGTTAAGTGTTTTAGAGAAAGTATACCAGGGCAAAATATTTTCTATACTGGAAGAAAACCAGTTCAATGGAAACATAAAATAGTATGTTCACAAATTATAGCTGAACTTATGAAAAATAATATAGAAATATTAAAATATAGATGCCCTTTTAAAATTGATAAAGTTATAGTTGATTTGTTATTAGTATTGAGAATTAATGAAGAAATAAAAATATATTATTGTGAAGTTGAAAGAACTAAAAAATTAAATTTAAATAAATATTTAGACTTACATTATAAAAAGGTATATAAAGAATATTTTCCTTTTGAGCCTTCAATTTTATGTGTAAGTAATAAAAAATGTAAAAATGATAATATATTAGATATAAGAGAATGTAAACTTGATTTAAGTGATTTAATAGAACAAATAAAAGAGTAGGATAACCTACTCTTTTTTTATTTCTACTACATCTTCTATTTTACAATTTAGACATAAACAAATCTTTTCTAATATACTTAATGTCACAGATTCATTCTTAGAAAGTTTTGACAAAGTATTTGTACTAAAGCCTACTTTTTCCCTCAATTCTGTTTTGGTAATTTTTTTATCTATTAGTAGTTTCCATAATGGATCATAACTTATCATAAAGTATACCCCCATTTTTTATTTTAATTATATCATAAAATAAGTTGTGGATAACTTCTTAAAAACTGTGGATTAATCATTAGTTTTTTATGCTTACTGACTTAAAACTGACAAAAGTTATGAATCAACCAAGCGTACACTTTAAAAATACACACTTTTATACATATAGAAGTACTCAGTATATGAGTAATTAAGTATAAGTAAGCAGTAATATATATTTATATAAATGTGTATACTGCTTACTCTTCTTAATATATATTGATATTATTTGCTATACATTTGACTTGATTTTTAGCTGACATTTTTATAAAACTGACAAATTGACTGCCACAAAATAAGACTTACATTAATTACCTGTTGACTTTTGGTTAAATAATATATTGCTAAGATTTTCACTTGCCTTTCTATCCATTTCTTCTAATACATGACTATATTTATTCATTGTTATTTTGATATCTGTATGTCCTAACCTTCCAGATACAGTTTTCATATCTGTACCAGATAATAATAATAATGTTGCATTAGTATGTCTTAAATCATGTATTCTTAACTGTCTAAAATTATTTTCTTTGCAAAACTTTCGATAGTATCTATTTAAATCATCATTTTTATATGGTTTTAATTCTTTATTTAAGCAAACCAAATTATATTTATTTTCTAAAACACCTTGAAGTTTTAATTCATTTTGTTTTAGCTTTTCCTTTTTTAGCTTATCCATGAGCTCAATCGGAGCAGATAATAATCTTTTACTATCAGTTGTTTTAGGAGATTTAAAAATTAAACTTCCGTCTAGATAAATAGAAATTTGTTCTATTTTAACTGTGTTGTTATCAAAATCAATATCATCCCATGTAAGTCCGTATGCTTCACCTTTTCTAAGTCCTAAAAGTACTATAAGTAAAATTGGAAGTTCAAAATGCTTATCTTCTAACAATTTAAAGAGTTGTAAAATTTCTTCCCTTGTATAAACATCAGCTATACTTGAAGCTTCTTTTTTAGGGCTTTTCACAAAGTCACATAAATTTTCTTTTATTTCTTTCATTCTATAGCATTCTTTTACTACTGACCTAAAAAAGCCAAATCTTGTTTTAGCACTTTCAACAGTAAAATTTTCATAAAGATAATTTAAATATCTTTGAATTTGGTGAATTGTTAAGTTTTCCATTTTAGTATCTTTGAAAAATGGAGCTACGTTTAATTTAACCCAACTTAATCTATTTTTTACTGTATAAGGCGACCAATCACGTTTATTTTCATTAATATATCTATAGCATCTATCAGTAACAGTTATATCATTACTAAACATATATTTCTGATTTTGTATTTCTGCTTTTAGTTCTATTAGATGCCTTTCTGCTTTTTTCTTTAATCCGTATTTAGCAATACTTTTTTGTTTTATTTTGCCAGCCTCGTCATAGTATTCAACTATAACATTGTAGTTATTATTTCTTTTTCTTATAAAAGTACTCTTGATATTATCCAACTTCAAACACCCCTAATTCCTTGTCTATAAACCAACATGCCAATTCATGATGATTTATTTTTAATATATTTGCTAATTTTACTATTTGCTTGATAGTCACATTCTTTTTATTATTCTTGTTTTCTAATTCACTCAAAAAACTTTGTGATAAATTACAACGTTTTGCGAGTTCTTTCTGTGTTAATTTATGTTTTTTTCTTGCTGTTTTAATCAAAATTATTTTTACCTTTCAAAATATATTTGATTAATCCACAGTTTTTATTATTATGTCAGTTTAAATCGAAAATATCGCTGATGGCGATATTTTTTATGTTACAATTTTTATAAATAAAAACATAAAAGCTTATTGATAATAGAACGTATATTCGCTATTATATAAATATATATAAAGGGGGAAGTTAAATTGAATGAAAATGAGAAAATGGAAATAGCAATATTGCTAAATGAATTATTTAATAAATCAAAAGAAGATTTCGAAATGATTGAAAAAAAAATTAAAGAAGTAATCAGAGAACCGAATTAAAGGTTCTTTTTACTTCTTTAATAATTCTCTTATCAATTTTTCTAAACTATCAGCTTTAGATTTTTCAATAGATGAAAATAAATTTGCAACTCTCTTAACTTCTGGAGGAAAATCTTCAAATTTTTTTATGTCAGTCCTTCCAATAAGATAATCTGCAGAAACATCAAAATATTCTGCGATTTTTTTTAAACCATCTAAGTCTACATATCTTCGACCTTGTTCATACATACCAATTGCGCTACTTGAGCATTCTAATATTTTAGCTAAATCAGATTGTTTCATATCTTTTTCTTCTCTTAATTCTTTCAATCTTCTTCCAAAAACTTTATCCATTTTATTTATTCCTCCCAATAATATTTTAACACATGATGTGGTTTTTTAGAATAAAAAACACAAAAAGTGTAATAATACTATTGACAACACAGAAAGTGTGATGTACTATGTAAATATAAGGAACACAAAAAGTGTAATAAATAATAAGAGAGGTGAATATAATGAATAGTTTAGTTGATTTTAGAAATCTCAAAAATTTATCACAAAAAGATATGGCAGCATTAATAGGAGTAACACTTAGCCTGTACTCTAAAATAGAATTAGGTTTAAGAAATCCAAGCTATAATTTTTTAACTAAATTTAAAGCAGCTTTTCCAGATTCAGATATCAATAAAATTTTTTTTTAGTGATTCAATCACACGAATTGTTTAGTGAAATTTTAACATAGCAGAAAAATAAAATCATTAGGGGGATGATGGAATATGAAGAAAGTTTTAACAGTCAATGACGTACAAGAAATACTACAAATATCTCAAAAAACAGCTTACAACTTAGTAAGACAAGCACTGGCTACTGGAGATCTGTTCAAAGTAATAAAAATAGGAAATAGATATAAAATTCCAACAGAATCATTTTTAAATTGGTTGGACCAAATGGATTAAAAAGGGGGAGTAATAAATGTCAGTAACTTGGATACTTAAGATTTATTGTAATCTTATAAGAACAGGTGAGGCAGAAAATGATTGGGAAGAATATTTTAAATTTCAAGATATGGTATTAAGAAAAATAAATAAGGGGGAATAGTAAATGTCAGATTTATATTTAAGTTATAAAACATTTAGCAATAATGAATTTGGAGAAATAAGAGTATTAGAAATTGAAAATGAACCTTGGTTTGTAGGTAAAGATGTAGCGACAATATTAGGATACAAAGATACATCAGATGCAATAAAAAAACATGTTGATGAGGAAGATAAGGGGGTAGGCGAAATACCTACACCTGGTGGGAAACAAAATATGAAGGTAATCAATGAAAGTGGGTTATATAGTTTAATTCTTAGCAGCAAATTACCAAATGCTAAAAAATTCAAACGTTGGGTAACAAATGAAGTTTTACCTTCTATAAGAAAACATGGAACTTATATGACAGAGGATACAATAGAAAAAGCATTAACTAGTCCAGATTTTCTTATACAGTTAGCAACTAAGTTAAAAGAGGAACAAGAAAAATCTAAACAACTAGAGGACAAGCTAGAGAAAAATAGTAAGATGCTGAACCAAATATCTGCTAGTAAAAATTCCTTATTGGTTAGGGAAGTAGCAAAGATACTAAGTAATCACCATGGCATAGTTATAGGAGAAAAGAAATTGTACCAAAAGCTTAGAGATTGGGGCTGGATATTTAAGAATAGTACAGAAGCTAAGCAAGAAGCGATAATACATGGATACTTAGAAGTAAGAGAAGGGACTAGAGAAAGTTCTAAAGGAGTATTTACATTCCATGTTACACGCGTTACCGGAAAAGGACAGAGGAAAATACTTGAAAAGCTATTAGAGGAGTTGGAAGAAGGTGAAACTATTGCAAATAAATAAAAAAATGAATGATATAAGTGGTCAAAAATTTGGTAGATTAACAGCTATAAAACCTTGCGGAAAGAATAAATGGAAAAATATTATGTGGTTGTGTAAATGCGATTGTGGAAAAGAACATATGGCAACAGAAGGCAAATTAAAGCAAGGTAAAGTTAGAAGTTGTGGATGTTTAGCTAAAGAAATGCATATTAAACAACTTGAAACTCATGGATTAACTACTGGAGGCAAGCCGAGAACATTTATTATATGGAACGGCATGAAAGCTAGATGCTTAAACCCTAAAAACGACTCATATAAAAGCTATGGAGCGAGAGGAATTAAAATTTGTGATGAGTGGATGAAGTTTGAAAATTTTCATAATTGGGCGATAGCAAACGGCTATAATGATAACTTATCTTTAGACAGAATAGATAATGATGACGATTATAAACCTTCTAACTGCCAATGGGTAACTCCATCAGAAAATTATAAGAAACAAAGAAAAGCAAGATATATAACTATTGATGGCGTTACTTTAAATGTAAGCGATTGGTGTAAATACTTAAAAGTATCAAGATATACGGCATATAAATATCTGAATGTAAGTGAAGAAGCTTTTGTAGAAAAATTTAGTGAAAAAGTAAAATATATTAAAAATAAAAAATTATTGGAAGAATTAGAAAATAAGTAATGCAAGTTTTAACTTACAATGATTTCGTTGTGAGTGAATATTAAAGGGGGTTATATAATGCAAGACTATATTAAACATTTACAAAGCCAAATAGAGTACTGGCAGAGAATTGCCCTAGCAGAAAGAGAAAAGAACATTAAATTAGAAGAAATCATTAAGAAAATTGAAGAAAAGATATACAACTTAGAGGATAAGGAGGATTAATATGAATTCGCCCTATGTATTCAAAAGATGTTGCAAATGCAAAAAATGGTATGTAGCTAACACGATTAATTTTTATAGAAGTAAAAATGGTAAGCTTAGATTAAGTGGCTCTTGCAAAGAATGCTCAAATAAATCTTCAAAGGAATGGAGAGAAAGAAATAAAAAAACTAGCAAAAGTAAAATAAAGAATAAGCCTTTAACAGATAAGGAAAGAAGGAAATTAATAAGAAAAATTTTGTTTAAAGTTACAGGGCTTAATTATGAAAAAAACGAAGAATGCAGACTTATTAAAAAGGAGGATTAATATGAATTGGATATTAGATGTTAGAGAAAGCATACAAGATAAAATTACAATATGTGAGAGTTTCATGGAATTATGTGATGAACAAATTAAAAATTATAAAAATAGATATGAAACTAATAGAGTAGGAGAAGCAGCAAACCATGAATACTGGAGAGCATGCAAAATAAGAACAGCATACGAAATCAAGGATTTAAAAGAAATATTACAAGAAATAGATGAAATGATGCAAGAAGAAATTAAACAACTAGATGAAGCAGATGAAGATGAAAGAGAAAATAGAGCAGATGCTTACATGGGAATATAAAAAAAGCCCTATATAAATAGGACCCAATGGAAATTGATACTAAGTTAATTATACCACAATAACAAAAGAGGTGTAAATATGAGAATTAGAGATAGTTATTTAAATCAAGAGCCGACTTTTGAGAATAGACTACTTTATGCAATGTACACCAATAAATACGATGATAATGCAGAGGAAGCATGGGGTTTTATTGATGGAGCAAGGGAATGTTTAGAAGGATATAAACCTATTGAAGAACTTGAAGAATATATACAAAAGTATGAAATAGATAACAGTCCTTTGACAATATATGACAGGGGATATTTGCAAGCATATAAAGACTTTATAAAACAAGAGAATACTAAGGAGTGTGAAACTAATGAATAACAATAATGCATTGCAGTTAGCAACTTATACATTAGAAGGTGGACAAGTATTAAACGCTGAAACTGTAAAAAATTATTTAGTAAGTGGCAATGGAAACATAACAGACCAAGAAACAATGATGTTTATAGAATTATGCAAGGCACAAAAGTTAAATCCATTCATAAGAGAAGCATATCTTATTAAATTCGGCAACAGTCCAGCAAATATAGTAGTCGGTAAAGATGTATTTGTTAAAAGAGCATATAGAAATCCAAGATTCGAAGGTATGAAAGCTGGAATAGTAACGATTGATAAAGACGGAAACATGATAGAAAGAGAAGGAGCATTAAAAGGTATAAATGAAAAGTTAATCGGTGGGTGGTGTGAAGTATATGTAAAGGATATGAAGTTCCCTATCAAGTCAACAGTAAGTATGGAAGAATACAGTAAGGGACAGTCAACATGGAAGCAAATGCCTTGTGTAATGATTAGAAAGTGTGCAATGGTTACAGCATTAAGAGAGGCGTTTCCAGAAGATTTGCAAGGATTATATGATGCATCTGAAATGGGAATAGATACAAAATTACCAGAAAAAGAAATAGTTCCAGGAATGGCATCAACTAAGCAAAAGAATAAGATAATGGCAATGGCATCACAAAAGGGATTATATGATTTCAATAATCCTAAAGATATAAAAGAGTTAGAGTGTTTCTGTACTAGCAATGGATATGATTTAAAACATCTTAAATTTGAAGAAGCAGATGAAGTATTGCAACTTTTAATTGAATATGATCCAAAGGTTGATGATGTAACTGTAGATGATGATGAAATACAAGATGTAGAGTTTAATGAAGTCACTGAAACTGATGAAAGTAACATAGAAGGACAAGTTAGTTTATTGTAATTAGAAAACAAACAAAGGAAGTGGTAAAAATGGATTTGTATGAATTTACAGATAAAAGTACTTTAAGAAAAGCAGAAAATAGAATAAAAACCTTTGAAAATCTTATAGATATATTTGATAAGCAGCTTGAATGTGACAAACATACAAAATCTTTAGTATTCCAATATATTCAAGAAAATTTATATTATTATATTCAATCTTATATAGATATAAATTTATATGGAATTACATTTAATGAAAATGAATATAAAAACAGCTTGAGTTAAGGAAGTGGTGACTATGTCAGATAAAAAATATTACTGGATAAAACTCAAAGAAGATTTCTTTGAGGAAGATGTTATATCTTGGATAGAAGAGCAAGAAAAAGGAGTATATTATAGCAATTTTTATTTGAAATTATGCCTTAAAGCTATGAATAGTGAAGGTAGACTTATTAGAAAAGTTGGTGAAATGTTAATACCTTATGATGTTAAAACATTATCTAAAATAACTGGAGTAGATCAAGATACAGTAATAGTAGCTATGGAATTATTAAAAAGGACTGGCTTAATTGAAATATTGGAAAATGGAGAAATATATTTAACTCAACTTAAAAATATGATAGGTTCTGAATCTAAATGGGCAGAAAAGAAAAGACTTCAAAGAGCAAAAGGACAAAGTGAGGACAATGTCCCTCTTTTGTCCGGACAATGTCCGACAGAGAAAGAGAAAGAGAAAGAGAAAGAGAAAGATAAAGATAAAGATAAAAAAAAAATAAAGCATAAATATGGTAATTATAACCATGTATTACTAACAGATAACGAAAAAGAAAATCTTCTAAATGAATTAGATGAATATAAATTTAATTTAGTTATAGAAAAATTGGACGAGTATATAGAAGAGACTGGGAAGAAATATAAAAACCACTACTTAACTATTAAAAGGTGGGTAATAGAAGCAGTGGAAAAAGATTTAGTTAAAAACATTTCTACTAAAAGTATTTCACAAACTAAGAAATTTATACCAGCAACACAAAAACAATGTGATGATGCTGAGTTTAAAAGAAGATTGGAAGAAAGTAATAAATTATTAGATAGCCTAGATGAAAATATATGGGGTGATTAGATGAATGAAACTTTTAAAAAGATATTAATGGAGAGAGTTAATAATATCCCTAAAAGAGATGATATAAAAGAATATGAGTGCCCTATATGTAGGGATTTACATTATACATTTAATGATTTAGGGCAAGCAGTGCCATGCAAATGTAAAGATAAATTTGAATCCAAAGAAAAATTAAAAAAATGTGGATTAGATGAAGTGTTCAAGAATAAAACATTTAGAAATTACAAAGTGAATAATGAAACTCAATTAGCGGCGAGAGATAAAGCTATAAACTATTGCAATAATTTCCTTGATACAAATTCAAGCTTAATTATTACAGGTAGACCTGGAGTAGGTAAAACACATTTAGGAGCAGCAACAATGATTAATTTGATTGGCAAAAATGTACTTTGCAAATATGAACTATATACAACTATGTTAATAAATCTTAAACAGTCAGTAATGGATGAAACAAATTTTATAAGAGAAATGGATAAGTACAAAGTACCAAGAGTTCTTTTTCTAGATGACTTTTTAAAAGGAAAGCCAACAGATGCAGATTTAAAATATATATTTGAAATAGTAAATGAAAGATATCTTAAGAAAAAACCTATAATTATTAGTACAGAAAAGTCAATTGATGAAATAGTTAGTTGGGATGAAGCAGTGGCAAGCAGATTAGTTGAAATGGCTCAAGGAAACATAATAGAATTTGGAACAGATATAGAAAACTATAGATTTTATGCCAAATAATTATATTCCAGGGGATTTCCTCTGGTAAGGGGGAGTAATTATGAATAATAATACTAAAGAGATGTTTGAACGTGCTAGAAATGGCGATAAAGAGGTCAGAAAGCAATTAATTGAAAATAATATAGGAATTGCTATAAGTATTGCAATAAAATATACAAGAAGTAAAACGATAGACATTGAAACAGCTAAACAAGAAGCAACAATAGGACTCATAAAATCAGTTGATACTTTTGAACCAGATAAATATGACAAGATAGCATTTACAACTTATGCATATAACCTAATAAACTGGCAAATCATAAAATTTATAAGAGAAAAGAGAGAAAATTTACCATATAAATTGCACCGAGAAGATTATCAATTAAAAAAACAAATATTAGAAGCTACACCTAAATTAATAAATGAGTTACATAAATTTCCAACACAAAAAGAAATTGCAAAATATCTTGAAGCAGATGAAAAAGATATTGAAAAGATATTACAATTAATGAATTATGCCGAACTAGATAGACCTTCACCGGTTGATGAAGAAACGGACAAAAAAGATATAATACCAGACCACAATAACATATCAGAAGAACAAATCATAAATAAAATAATAATCAAACAAGCAATTCAAAAATTACCTGCAGAACTTAGAGAAATAATAGAACTTAAATATTTTAGAGGGTATTATTTAAAAGAAATATCAAAAATAATGAACATTCCAAATCATAAGTTATACAGGTCAGAAACAAAAGCACTAGAAATGTTAGCAAAAGAATTAAAAGGAAAAGAAATAGATAAACCAATCAAAAAGAGAAAATACGATAAAGAAGACTTAGAAAAAAGAAGAGAAAAGATATCAGTACTTATGAAACAAGGACTGAAACAAAAGCAAATAGCAGATTTATTAGGAGTAGCGCAAAACACCATTAGCAGAGAAAAGAAAAAAATAATGGGAAATTAGTTAAGGGGATGAAAACTAATGAAAAAGGTACTAGGGGGTAAAGAAAAAAGCTGCATAAACTGTGGAGGCACAATGATACATCTTAAAGTAAAAGGACTAGGTGTAGTAAGTCAGTGTCGAGAATGCGGTAATTTAGTAAATGGAAGAATAAAAGATGAAGTTAGAGTATGGAGTTATGATCCAATAATAGAAGAGGTGAAGTAATGAAATTAACAGGATTACAAATAAGAAATATGCAAATGCTGCAGGACCTAGAAAAAATGATAAAAGAACTTGAGATAAAAAGAATAGAAAAGGACCTACTAAATGCGAACAAATATGCTGAACTATATAAGGTTTATCATAGATTGTTAGAGGGGATTGGATATGAAAGAGGTTATAAAGTTTGCTAAATTCTACTATGAGCTAGGATATAGCTTAAATGAAGCGATAACTATGGCTATTAATATAGCTAGGGAGGTTGAGATAAGCAAATATGAAAGGTGAAGATTTAGAACAAGCAACTTTAATACAATGGTGCAATTTACAGTCTTGTAAATATGAAGAATTGAAATGGATATATGCAATTCCCAATGGAGGCTATAGAAATAAAGCAGAAGCAAAAAAATTAAAAGCTACTGGAACAAAACGTGGATGCCCAGACCTTTGCTTACCAGTTGCTAAAAATGGAAAACATGGCTTATATATAGAGATGAAATATGGAAAGAATAAATGTACCATAGAACAAGCTAAATGGCTAGATTGGTTATATAAGCAGGGATATATGTGTAAGGTTTGCTGGAGTGCAGATGATGCAATAGCAGTAATAAAAGAATATTTGGGGATAAAATAAACAATTAAATAGGGGATTATGCAATACTAGTGTAGTTCCCTATTCTTATTTAACTATCAAATGAAAATATGGAGGTGATATTATGCTAGACGAGTTAAAAGATATACTTAGCAGTTTATATTGCCAACCAGGATTGACAGATGATGTTTTAAGACTGTCACAAGTAATAGATGAACTAATATATCAAGAGATGAAATAAGGGGGAGATATATATGAGTTATAAGTTATATCAAGGCGATTGCCTGGAAATTATGGACAAATTAATTAAGGAAGGAATAAAAGTGGATGCCATAATAACCGACCCTCCATATGGAACAACCTCTTGTAACTGGGATACTGTTATACCTTTCGATGAAATGTGGGAAAGATTAAATAAGTTAATAAAACCTAATGGAGCAATTGTGTTATTTGGCAGTGAACCATTTAGTAGTTTTTTAAGAGCAAGTAATATTAAGAATTATAAATATGATTGGTTTTGGAATAAAAATAACAGTGGTAATATTTTATGTGCTAAATATATGCCATTAAAATTAATAGAAAACATATGTATATTTAGTAATGGTAAATGTCCATATAATCCACAAATGATAGAGAGGACAGAAAAAGAAGAAAAAGAATTTATTAAGAAAAAAGGTAAAGATTATATATCTAAAAAAAGTGATATGTTTACAGGAATAAAAAGCGGAGCCTTTTTTCATACCTCTAACCCTAAATATAAATATCCAGTTAATATATTAAATTTTAGTGCTCAAAGCAAAGAATGTAATAATAGAGTAAGAGTACACCCTACTCAAAAACCTGTGGCACTACTTGAGTATCTTGTAAAAACTTATACTGATGAAGGAGGTTTAGTATTAGATTTTACAATGGGTTCAGGTAGTACTGGTGTCGCTTGTCTGAATACTAAAAGGAATTTTATTGGAATTGAATTAGATAAAAAATATTTTGATATAGCTAAGGATAGAATAGAAAGCATATCATAAGATTCTATCTATACTATCTTGAAATTTATTATAATATGAGAAAAGTATATCAAATAGGAGGCCTTAGAATTGAATATAGGGGACAGAGTAGAAGTAATAACAGTTAAAAATTTATATAATGAACATATCCAAGTTGGGGACACAGGTACAATTATAAAATTCAAAGATATGTTAGGTACTACTTTTATAGGAGTGGAATTTGATAGAGATATCATGGGACATAATTGTGATGGAGTAGGAGCAAATGGGAGATGTGCAATACTAAAGAAAAACCATATAAGAAAAATATAAGGGGGAAATTTAGATGCTATTAAATAGAAAATATATAAATGACCTTACAAGAGAATTAGAGAGAGCACAAGGCATAAATGAACATTGCTGTTTAGAAGTTAGAAATATGGAATTACCAAACTATGAAAGAGAATGTGAATATTATAGAAGAGGGTTACAAGTTAATCCTATTATTTATGAGGAGGTAAAAAGAAATGAAAATAGATAAATTTAAACATGCTGATAATTGGCAAGACGTTAAGGACGCAACTATGAATACAATAGGAAAAAATACAGGAGCATACCCTGATAGTAAATGGAAAAGACAATTGATATTATCAGAGCATTCACCAATAAGAAAATTAAAATTTGAATGGCGTTGGTATGATTTGAAATCTTGGGTTTCTGTGCATTTTGTTAGACATAAATTTGGTATAGACCACTTTGTTAAAACTCAAAGAACTGACCGTACAGGAATTAACAGAGATGATTTACCACAAGGTAGTTTAGTAAACCATGAAGTTGAAGCAAATGCACAAGCACTTATCAATATATCTAGAAAAAGATTATGTAGCTGCGCGTCTCCTGAAACTAGGGAGGCGTGGCAAGCCGTTAAGGATGAGGTAGCTAAGACTGAACCGGAATTAGCAAGCTGCATGGTTAGAGAATGTATTTACAGAGGTTTCTGTCCTGAGATGTTTGGTTGTGGTTATGATAAGACTGAGGCTTTTAGAAAAGAGGTTAAAAAATATAGGGGGTTAGAATATGGCTTGTAGAAGAAAAACAAAAGGAGAACGTGAACTTATAGCAGATATAAACAAGAGATTTAAAGTATTCTGCAATGAGTCTTATGATTTAGATGGGGCAGGTTGTATGAATTGTGAACTAGATTTTGCTTCAGAGGAAAGTTGTGAAATACAATATGTGAAAAAGTTACTAGGAAAGGATGAATAGATGAAAGCTTATTTATGTAATGATTGTAAATATAATAAAAATGGTTGGTGCTATGTTTATCAATGTAACGGGAAAGCAAGAATTGAAATATGTGAAAAATATAAAAATCACTCAAAAGAAAAAGATAAAATAGAATATGCAGGTTATAGACAAGCACCAGAATATGATAAAAACTTATGCTCTACAATATCAATGGAAGAATGTGCAGAATTAATACAAGCAATATCAAAAGCTAAAAGAGGAAAATTAGACAAAGATAATCTAGCGGAGGAAATAGCAGATGTAATAATTTGCATGGATTGGGTTATGGATATATATGAAATATCAAAAAAAGAAGTTGAAAAATGGCTAGATTATAAAAAAAATAGAATAGTTACCAGATTAAATAAAGGGGAGTTTAAGTAATAAGGATCCTTAATTATTAAGGGGGATAATATTATGACTAAGGATGATTTAAAAGAGTATACAAGTATAAAAAGAGAGTTAAAACAAATACAATTTAAATTGAAAGAATTAGAAGAAAGAAAAACATCTATAAAATCAATGGTCATATCAGATATGAATGTACAAACAAGTCATAATAATAACTCAATAGAAGATTTACTAATAAAAATTGAAGAGTGTATAGAAGAATACAATAAAAAAGAGATAGAACTATACAACAAACAATTAGAAATAGAAAAATGTATAAATAGCTTAGAACCAACAGAGAGAATAATAGCAAGATCAAGATATATAGAAGGTAAGACATTTGAACAAATATCAGTAGACTTAAATTATTCTTGGAGACATACGATAAGAATTCATGGAAAAATATTACAAAAAATATAAATCGTGTCATGGAATGTCATATAGTAAACATGTTACTCTATAAATATAGAAAAAGCAGATTTTTCTTAGCTATGTAAATTAATTTTCAATAATTTTTCCTGTTCTGATTTGTCCACTATTATGTGGAAGAGAAATGAGAACTTAAATTCTAACATTTAAGTTTCTGTTCGAGGGATAAGAGTAGAGGTACTCTTCCCTCAATATGCTGATAAAAGGTTCAAGTAAAAGGAGTATTAAAATGCCGGCTATATACGAATGAAGCTTGATTGGTTCGAGTCCAATAATCAGCTAATATATATATTAAAACATAGTAGTAGAAGTGAGAGGACCACTTTAAAACCTCCGGAGTAAACCGTGATAAAATCAAAATATTCATATATATTGTGTGTTAAAAAATCTATCTATCAATTAGTATTATTAATTACTTATTGTTTTACATTATATTTAAACTATATCTTTAATTTTAAACTTTTTAAGATTTTATATTCCATTTTAATGCGCCCATTGATTTGGGTGCAATATGAAGGTATGAGTATTATCCAGTGCAACTCTGGAAACCTTCTAATGATTGTTTTTATTCATTACTCCCACAAAGAACACTAAATTATTAGTGCTCTTTTTTTATTTTGTTAAAAGGTGTGATTGGTATGAAATGGATTGATGCAGGAACTATAGCAGATAGAAATGAAGTCCCAAAGAAATTATGGAAGTATGAAAATATTATGAAACAAATACCAAAGCATAATAAGAAAGCAGGAAGTAGAAAGATATTTCAACGCAAGGAATATAGCATATACAAAGCTAGTGATGGATATATTGTACATAATACTAATAAACCATTTGAGAAAGGCCATACTCATGTACATTCATTTAATAAGGCTAAGAGTATAGTGGACTTATGTATTAGAAAGAAACTTCCGAATACGCCAAGAGCATGGGAGATAGAAAGTTTAATAAGAATTACAAATAATAATACATATTATAATAAACTAAGGGATATGTTGGAAGGATTGAAATAGAATGAATACGATTGAATTAGCTAAATGGATTAATGAATTGATAGACACGGATAGATTATGGAAGTTCTATAAGTCTATAGAGTTTAGACATATTAAAGAAGAAGTACTAAGAGAACAACATTATGAATGTCAAGAGTGCAAGAAGAAAGGAAAGATCACTAAAGCTAATACTGTTCATCATGTTCAGTTTGTAAGGAAACATCCAGAGCTTGCACTATCAAAATATTATACATACAAAGGAAAACAATATAAAAATCTTATTGCAGTTTGTCCAGCTTGTCACAACAAATTACACCCAGAGAAAAGCAGATTTAAAAAGAAAGAACAACTAAATAAAGAGAGATGGTAAAAAAGAGCCTACTTAGTTGTAGACTCTTTTAATAATTCGATAGCTTTATCAAGAAGTTTTGACATTGGTATTTTACTTTCTTTAGAATATTCTCTAAGCCATTGATAAAGTTCTTTATCAACTGCACTATTTGGAATTACTCTATTTTTTAATTTAGGATTGCCCATAAATATCACCTCAAAATAATTATAAAACTTATTGTATTAACTGTCAATTGACGGTCAATTGTGATATAATATAATTAAAGAGGTGGTTAGAAAATGAATAAATTAGAAAAAGATTTCATAGAAAAATTTAATTCTATTCGTGGAGATAAATGGGAATATGTAAGTGGATACATAAATAACAAGAGTAATGTATTAATTAAGTGCAAAGATTGTGGAGAAATAAGAAGTGTATATGCAGATAGAAGTAAAAGAAAAGATGCTAATATACTTTGCAAAGAGTGTAAAAGAATAGAAAAAACAAAAAAGAAAATGTTAAATAAAAATAAACCTAGAAAAAAATATAAGATAAATAAAAATAAACTTGAAATTAATTTTATAGATAAATTTAATAAAAGGTATGGAAAACACTTTGAATATTTAGGTGGATATAAAGAAGGAAAGATAATATGCAAATGCAAAATATGCGGGGATATCAAAGAAAGAGTTAATGATAAACTGTTTGATAAAGATAGAAATATAGCATGTAGGAAATGTGGCAATAATTATAAAGGTTCAGAAAAAAGAAAATGTATAGAGTGTGGTAAAGAATTTATATCTTTTAGTAAGCAACAAGTTATATGTAAAGATTGCCATAATAAACAAGAAAAAGAAAGAAAAAAAGCAAATAAAAGATTAAGAGAAGCTAAAGCTAAAAAGAATGGAAAGATAGAATGGAATATATCATTAGAAAAGTTAATACAAAGAGATGAAGGAATATGCAAGATATGCGGAAGACAAGTAGACACAGAAGATTATTATTATACTGATGAAGGTTACTTTATAGCTGGTGATAACTATCCAAGCATTGACCATATAATTCCACTAGCTAAAGGTGGAACTCATACATGGAACAATGTTCAGTTAGCACATAGACATTGCAATAGTATTAAATGTGATAGCATAATAGAACAGGAAGAAAAACAATTGAAATGGATTTAGAATTTTAATACTTCTATACAATATTAATTGTATGGGAGTATTTTAATTTTAAAAATAAATTTATTCGACAAGATACCCCCTAACCTCCCATACCTATTTTGAGGAAGGGAGTTTTTGTCAACCT
>UMLJ01025795.1_pt1 | contig 18987 bp, 15 predicted proteins | sample 1966521 | NCBI WGS metagenome assembly UMLJ01 (sample SAMEA4836199, study PRJEB28245) | human gut metagenome | biome: gut microbiome; material: fecal sample | place: Denmark | collected 2008
CGCTCGTTTCCATATTGTTACCTATATAATATAGGCAAACGCCTAACTTCTTGATATTCAACAAAGTCCAATTTAGTGTGAGTTAGTTTTATTAACAAATTAATGCAAAAAGTCATTTAATATACAAAAGAAAAATTGATTTTTTCTTGGTTGATTCGAGAAAAAAGGCGATAGGTGTACTAAATCTTATTGATTCAAGAGTTAGTGCACCTATCGCCTTTTTTGAGTATTCCAAGATAAGCTCTATGAAAAGAGACTTACTTGATCATCACTTCTATCTTAGTCTTGGCTGCATCAGCGCTGGAGCCGCCAACAAATACCTGGTAAGTGCCAGGAACCACGCGGATAGTGTTGGTCTGGGCATCCCAACCCTCGAAACTCTTGCGAGGAAGATCGATGCTTACCATCTGGCGTTCGCCAGCCTTCAAAGACACACGCTTGAATGCCTTGAGACTCTTGATAGGACCATCCACATCATCCATGCGCTTGATATAAACCTGCGCTACTTCGGTACCCTCACACTTGCCCGTATTCTGCAAGGAGAACATCAGCTTGTAATCAGCAGCCTTGCTGCCACGCTTCTTACTCTTCACCTGCATCAGGGTAGGCTTGCCGTACTCGAAAGTGGTATAACTCAAACCGTAACCGAATGGGAACAAAGGCTCACCCTTGAAATAACGATAGGTACGATTCTTCATCGTATAATCGAGGAAATCAGGAAGATCGTTCACACTCTTATAGAAGGTAACCGGAAGCTTGCCCGATGGATTCACCTCGCCAAAGAGAACCTTGGCTACAGCCTCACCACCCCGTTCACCAGGATACCATGCCTGAAGGATTGCCTCAGCATTCTCTGTCTCAGGAACCATGGCGATGGCACATCCAGAACAGTTGACAAAGACGACACGCTTGCCTGCCTGATGCAGCATGGCGATGACCTGACGCTGAGCCTTCGGCAACTCCAGGTCGGTTCTGTCGCCGCCCTTGAATCCAGGCTCCTCAATCTCAAGCTGCTCGCCCTCCAGATTTGGAGAGATACCGCCTACGAATACCACGGCATCCGCATCGCCCACCTCTGCCAGAATCTGCTCGCTGGTAGGTTTCGAAGTCTTCACAATGTCAAACTGCATCACAGCCACATCTTCCCTCTGGGTATAATCTATCTGAATCTTGACCGGCTTGCCTGCTTTCAGAGAGAGCGGTTTGATGATAGGTGCCACACGACCCCAACACTCCCTCATGTTCACGATGGTATCGCCATCCACTATCAGGCGGCAACCATCATCAATACCCATATTGATGGTAAGATCCTCATCCCTGTCAGGAGTCAACACTCCCTCATAGCGGGCAGAGAAATGAGTAAGATTCACACCCGGCGCAAACACGGTGTTACCACCATTGCTCAGATTGATGGCTGTCTTCATCACATCCGTAGCCACCGGCTCGCCCTTCTGTTCCTGATTGTTCCAATAGGTGGCCTTCATACCCTCACGGAAGAGGTTGAAACGGCTCTCCTGCACCTCGTTTCTTGTCAAGGTACAAGCCGGAACATACTTTACCTCAGCCCCCTTCATATAGTTGCGGATGCCCTGGAGGATGGTGGTAGAACTGGTAGGATAACCCGAATAGTTGCCTCGCAGCATGATGGAGTCATTGGCATTAGGTCCCATCACCACAATCTTCTGATTGCGGTTCAAAGGCAGCAGCTGGTTTCTGTTCTGAAGAAGGACGATGCCTTCTTCTGCTATCTTCTCAGCCAGATCCTTATGAGCCTTGCAGGCGATGACGTTCTCAGGAATCTGAGTCCACGACACGGTTTCATCCTTATCGAAATCGCCGAGTTTGAAACGAGCCACCAGCAGACGCTTCAGGCTCTGGTTTACCTTATCTTCATTGATCATTCCTGCCTTCACAGCTTTCGGAATAGTACGATAGGCACTGCCGCATTCCAGGTCGGTACCGGCATTCACAGCCTGGGCAGTTGCCTCGGTAGCGGTCTTTGCCGTACCATGATAGCCCGGCATATAGAAATCGTTGACAGCTCCGCAATCGGAAGTAATCAATCCCTTGAATCCCCATTCGTCTCTGAGGATTTGGCGCTCAAACTTGGCGTTGGAACAGCAAGGAGCACCATCTATACGCTGATAGGCACACATCACCTCAGCCACATGTCCATCCTGTACCAGCGACTTGAAGGCAGGGAGATAAGTCTCCCACAAATCCCGGGCTGGCAGATTCTCCAGATTGAAGACGTGACGATTCCACTCCGGACCGCTATGCACGGCGAAATGCTTGGCACAAGCCAGCGTCTTGACATATTGGGGAGTCTTAGACTGATCGGAAGCCGGAACGCCAGGAGCCGCCAGCGGTTTGCCGTCAAACGACTGTCCCTGCAAGCCATTCACCACGGCAAGTCCCATACATGTGGTGAGATAAGGATCTTCGCCATAAGTCTCCTGTCCGCGTCCCCATCTAGGATCACGGAAGATATTGACATTCGGAGTCCAGAAGCTCAGACTCTGATATCTCTTTACATTACCCGACTTCTTCGCCACCTGCGCCTTGGCTCTCGCCTCATCGCTTACGGCAGTAAACACCTGATAGAGCAAGGCATCATCCCAGGAAGAAGCCATGTGCATGGTGATAGGGAAAACCGTGGCATATCCGTTGCGTGCCACACCATGCAGCGCCTCGTTCCACCATTGAAACTGAGGGATACCCAGTCGGGAGATGGCAGGCGAAGCATCCATCATCAGCTTCGTCTTCTCCTCCAGGGTCAGACGTGAAAGCAAGTCATTGGCTCTTGCCTCGGCAGAAAGGTTAGGATTCTGATAAGGCAACAGCTGATTGGCTGGCTGTTGGGCGTGAGCTGAGAGCACCAGAGCGGACAGCATGGCCAATGTAAGTATTTGTTTCTTCATAACTACTATTGTTAGTACGTAAATATTATATAGATTCGTTTTAATATGCAAAAATACATATTTTTCCTGAATTCAGAGATAGATGAAGTGTTAAAAAGCTCAACTAGTTTCCATTTTTATGTGATTACTTCCTAATTTTTCGATTCATTTAAACAATTAAGCCCTTTTTCCTTGCTGATTCCAAATATTAGTGCTAACTTTGCACTCTGAAACAACACTATCTTTTTAGAAGACAAAGATACAAGTAAGAAAGATACAACAAGACAGTAAGATTGCAAAGACATGGAAAAGATTCTAATAGTTGAAGACGACATCGCATTTGGAACCATGATTCAGACATGGCTCAGAAAGAAGGGATTCGAGGTGGAGAAAACTACTTCGGTCAAGGCCGCCATACAGGTTTGCGAGGAGGCAGAAAGAGGATTCGATCTGGTATTATCAGATCTCCGCCTTCCCGATCACGACGGCATCTTCCTGCTGCAATGGATGAGAAAGCATGGCGTGCAGGTGCCTTTCATCGTGATGACCAGCTATGCAGAAATTCAGAATGTGGTGCTCGCCATGAAATCAGGTGCTACCGATTATGTGGCAAAACCTTTCCATCCGGAAATCCTTCTGGATAAGATCAAGGAAGCTATCAAGACTCCGAAAAAACAGGATCCGTATGCAGCCTCAGCAGATAGTCAGCGTTCCACAGACACAAATTCTACTCCTACAGACGCAGCACCTGGCAAGCAGGCAGGAAACCAGGCTTCATCTGCCAATGGGGATGTACCCAAATACCTGGAAGGTGAAAGCGAGGCTTCACGCAAGCTCTACAGTTTCGTTTCGCTGGTGGCCCCTACCCCTATGTCGGTACTCATCCTTGGTGCCAGCGGTACAGGTAAGGAATATGTGGCTAGAAGAATCCATGAACTCAGCACAAGAGCCAACAAACCTTTCTTCGCACTCGACTGCGGTGCCATCCCTAAAGAAGTGGCGGCATCAGAATTCTTCGGTCATGTGAAGGGATCGTTTACGGGAGCTGACCAGGACAAGAAGGGCGCTTTCGAGATTGCCAACGGAGGAACTCTCTTCCTCGATGAGATGGGAAACCTGAACTATGAAGTACAGGTGCAGCTGCTCCGTGCCCTCCAGGAAAGAAAAATCCGTCCGGTGGGAAGCAACAAGGAAATAGATATCGATATCCGACTGGTATGCGCTACCAATGAGAATCTGGCTCAACGCGTGGCAGAAGGCAACTTCCGTGAAGACCTCTACCACCGCATCAATGAGTTTACCATCTACATGCCGGAGCTGAAAGACCGTGGTGCCGACCTCTTCCTCTTTGCCGACCTCTTTATCAAGCATGCCAACAAGGAGCTGAACAGAAATGTGGAAGGACTCGACGGCAAAGCCAAGGAGCGAATTGCCGCCTACAACTGGCCAGGCAACCTGCGAGAATTGAACAATGTGATGAAACGAGCTACCCTGCTCGCCACCGGAAGATACATCGGAGTAACAGAACTGGAACAGAGTATGGCGCATATCCAGCCACAAGCCCCTACCGCCCTGCACGATGAGGAAACGGAACTGCAGAGAATAGAAGCTGCGCTGAAAGCAGCAGGTGGCAACAAGAGCAAGGCTGCACTATTGCTCGCCGTAGATAGAAAGACACTCTACAATAAGATGAAGAAATACGGTATCTGATAGAAATACGGTATCTGATAGAAAGAAGTACGGCTTTTGATGATATGGGAAAATGGGGAATCTGATGACCATTCCCCAATTTTTTGGGGAATAATTCCACACTAATTCCACAGTTTCCACAATGTAGAATTCTGGCACGAAAAGCAATTACAACTGATAATCAGTCAATTAGATAATTCTTTTATTTTTTGGCACGCAGATTGTGATATTAGAAAGTGAACACGCCAATGAGCGGTAACGCAAGCAAGGCAGTTCACAAAGAAAGTAATAAACATAATATTCACAATAAAAAAATAAAAGATTATGAAAAAGTTAGTTTTCGCAGCTATCGCTGCCATGGTTATGGTTTCAGTTAGCAATGTATTCGCCAGCAACAAGATGGCAAGTGTATCATCAGTAGCTCCAGTTGACACAGTAGCTCCAGCAGACACAACAGTAGAGAAGGAGACTCCAGCAGAGACACCAGCTGAGACTCCAGCAGACTCTACAGCAACAGATTCTACTGTAGCAGAGTAATATCACCTTTAAAAAATAGTAATTAACTGAGGAAAAGATAGAATAACACTAGTAATTACGCGTCGCTTTCAATCAGGCAGGAGACTAATGATAGAATTCATTGGTCTCCTGGCTTGTTTTTAGCCCTTTTGTTTTCTAATATCATTTTTTTGCATTAACTTTGCAAACAAATATCTATTGAGCAAGATATCAGTCTGCTCATCAATTTTAAACGATTTCTCATGCACAAGAACAATATTCCTCTCAAGGTAGCCCTCGGATATAGCGCCATTGCCATTATCATGATTCTGGCAATCAGTCTGGTGTATAGCAACACCAAGAGCATCAATGCCATCAATGAAGCTTCGCGCGAGTATATCCAGAAAAGGGGTGCCGCCGATAGTACCATCTCTTCCCTGCTCAAAGAGGAGCAGAGAAACCTGAAACAACTGTCTGATGTCATGGCAGGAAGACCTACCCAAAACTATCTGCAGAATAAGGTGAAGAATCTGAATACGGGAAAGGATTCCATACTGGTTCACTCCAAGGCACCTCAAACCCACGAGGCGAAGAAGACTACGGTAGAGGTATTGAAGACCCGAAGGGGATTCTTCCGCCGACTCGCCGATGCCTTCAAGAAGGAGCACGCCGAGACCCTAAGCGTAAAACAGGACAGCAACCGGGCTGTCATCGATTCTGTTACCACCCCAGTAAACGTGGCGGAAAACGTGGCAAACATCCTAGAACAGATAGACAAGAAGGAGAAAGTGGCGACACAAGACCACAAGCAGAGCATCAATAGGGAGATGGAAGAGCTGAAGATGGTAAGTGCCAAACTCGCCCTGCGCTCCGCCAAACATCTGAGCGATGTACACCAGCGTGAAAAAGACAACATGCAGGAAGCCATCAAGAAGGCGATGGAAGCAAGAAAGCATCTGTTGTGGCAGATGGAACTGCTCGCCATCGTAGCCTTCTTTGCCATCGTCATCATGATCTGGTTTATCTGGCGCGATGCCAGAAAGGAGCGTATCTACAGGGAAAACCTGGAGGCTGCCAATGAGGAAATCCAGCGTATCATGAACCAGCGCGAGCGCCTGCTCCTCACCATCACCCACGATATCAAGGCGCCAGCTGCCTCTATCTCGGGCTTCATCGATCTGATGAAAGATTACGTCAGCAATCCTCAGGGCCTCGAATGCCTCCAGAACATCAAGAACTCTGCCGCTCATCTTTCACATCTCGTTGCCTCGCTGCTCGATTATCATCAGCTGGAGAACGGACTGATGAAGATTCAGCCTACCTCTTTCTCACCGGCACAACTGGTAGCAGAATCGGTAGAGGGAATGAAATTGCGGGCAGAAGAGAAAGGATTGGAGATTTCATTCGAATGCAAGATGAAGGGGATGGGAACTTCGGATTCTTCGGGAACTTCGGATTCTCCAATGAAGAAGAAATTCTTCCGTGCTGATGCCTTCCGCATTCGTCAGATATTGGATAATCTGGTAAGCAACGCCATCAAATATACCGACCGGGGCAGCGTTACCATCCAGGCACTGGTTTCAGAAATCCTGGGCAAGCCTACGCTTACCCTGAGCGTAAAGGATACGGGAAAGGGAATGACCGATGAGGAGAAACAGAAGGTGTTCCAGGCGTTTACGAGATTGAAGAGCGCCCAGGGCATCGAGGGTACCGGTTTGGGATTATCCATCACCCAGGAACTGGTTTCGCTGCTTGGTGGAGAAATCATCCTCCACTCTACCCTGGGCAAAGGTTCTACCTTCATCGTCACCATCCCTATCGAGCCAGCACCAATGGAGGAGTCTCAGGAAATGGCTCCATCAGAAGTTGAGCATAATCCTTCTCCCGATTCTGCTCAAGATAAGGAAGGACAGAATTCCGGCAGCCATCAGGTTACTGATATAAAGAAGCCGGAATTTGCCAACCACAAGATTCTGATTCTGGATGATGACAAGCTGCAGCTCCAGCTTCTCCAGGAGATGTTGCGCCGCATCGTAGGTGACACCTGGCAGGTATTCGCCTGCAACCATGTGATGGATGCCCTCACCACGCTGCATAACGAGCAGCCAGCCCTGATGCTGATGGATATCGAAATGCCGGAGATGAACGGCATGGATATGATTGCCCACATCAACCATACCAATATGATGGTGGTGGCTATGACGGCTCACGATACAAGCATCTTGGGACAGCTCCTGAAAGCAGGCTTTGATGATTGCCTGTTCAAGCCATTCAGTATGGAGAAACTGTCTGATATCCTGGGAATAGAGTCCCAGCCTCTACCGGATGCCCAGCCTGAAACTCCATTCCAGCCAGATTTATCATCCCAGCAGAAAACAAACCCTCAGCTGGATGCTCTCCTCGCTTTTGCCGGAGGCGACGAAGAGTCAGCAAAGGAGATTCTCGATACCGTGAAGCAGGAACTTGCCGCACACCTTGAGAATCTGAAAGAGGCTATAGAAGAGGAATCCTTATCTACCGACCGCATAGGAAAGGCGGCACATAAGCTCCTCCCTATCGCCACCATGATGCAGATGGGATGTCTCGAAGAACTCAAGGCGCTGTCACCTGAATACATCGGCGAGATAAAAGAAGCCGAGATCAGAGAAAAACTGAAGGTTGTGATTACGACCTTATCTGCTGCGGTGTCAGACCTGTATGCTTCTTGAAATATCGGCAGAAGAAACTGACGTCGGCGAAATGAAACTCCCAGGCCATCTCCTTGATGCTTTGCGTAGTTCGCTTAAGATGCATCTTGAGCTGCAGAATCACGTATTGGTCGATGATGGTCTTGGGGGTATGCCCCGTCACCTGGTTCACGATGTTGGTCAGATATTTAGAAGAGATATTCATCTTTTCGGCATAATAGTTCACATCCCTTGATATCTTGTAATCCCTCTCCAGCAGCATCATAAACCGATTGAACAGTTCTCTTACGCGATAAGATTTTACTTCATCTGGCCGGTATTGCGGATTGCGCTGAAGATACTCATGAAAACCGATGAAGAATGCCTTCAACTGGCATAAAACCAACTGCGAGATGCAGGTACATTCCGACTGGTCGAAATATACCTTCAATAAACCAAACATCCCATTGATGATGTTTGTCACCACGGGGGTATCCTGCCGGCAGCGGTCTTCCCGCAAGGAAGAATACACCGTCTGCTCCAGCTGCAAGCTTGCTTCACGAAGCAAGGAAGGATTATATTTCAGGATTTCGGCTTGGAAATCCCCGTCAACCTTCAATTCCACTACATCATTCGGGAAGAGCGTAATCACCGCCCCCTCATAAAGTTCCCAATCCTTATAATTCACATTCAGCATCGCCTTTCCTTTTCGGCAAATCAATATTGCTCCGTAAGTCAAAACTTGCGGACCCTCCTGCCATTCCTCCAAACCAGAGCGAAAAAGGCTTGCTTCCTGATAACTGCTTAATTCTGATAATTCCATCTACACCTTATTATATATAGAGTTATTATATCTCTTTATTCCTATTTCGGTTGCAAAATTACACAAAATATGTGATATAAAAGAACTATTATTCCCAAATCGTCCATCCACTGCGAAATATTTAAAGCGATTGTTCGCTCAAAACTCCGTACCTTTGCACCCGAAATTCAAAAAGTAATGATCAATGATTAAGAACATCTTATTTGTAAGCCTTCTGCTTGCAGGAGGAACCCATTGGGCTTCGGCTCAATCACAAACCACCGTAGGGGCGGCTGCTTCCTTGCCTGCCAGCAAGAAAGAAAACATGACCATCAGCCAACTCTTCCAGAAGGTGGAGGATAACAGCAAGAGCCTTCGCACTTCATTATCAGGAGTAGAAGCAGCACATCTCGGCATCGAAGCGGCCAAAAGCAAGAAACTGCCCGACCTCGATGCTTCCCTCTCATTCAGCTACATCGGCAATGCGCTGATTACCGACCGTAACTTCAGCAACGTTCACGGCTTGAAATCTCCACATTTCGGCAACAACTTCGCCTTCCAGGCTCAGCAGGTGGTTTATGCCGGTGGAGCCATCAATGCAGGCATCAAGCTCGCCGAACTCGGAAAGCAGCAGGCAGAGGTTGGCGTGAAACTCACCCGACAGCAGATTCGCTTCATCGCCCTGGGGCAATATCTCGACCTCTATAAGATAGACAACCGCATCAAGGTGTATGAAAAGAACATCGAGTTGACCCGCCAGCTCATCGACGACATCAAGGAGAAACAGACGCACGGCATGGCGCTGAAGAATGACATCACCCGATACGAACTCCAGATGGAAAGCCTCAAACTCGGTCTTACGGCGCTCCGAAACAACCGGAGCATCCTGAACCATCAGCTTTGCAATACCCTAGGAATGAACCAGGGAAACCTGAAGAAAGAAGGAAGCCAGATGAACCAAACAAGCCAGGAGATTCAGATTATCCCCGATGCTACTATCGCTGACAAGACCTACGGCAAGGAGGGCGAGGCTTACTGGCAGACGGCAGGCACCCTGAATTCCCCACTCCTGGAGCAGAGCAACAACGCCATCCGCATCGCCGAACAGAAAGAAAGGATTGCCAAGAGCGATCTTCTGCCAAAGGTAGCTTTCGTTGCCGCAGATAACTTCGATGGACCTATCCTCTTCGAATTGCCACCTATTGATAAGAACCTCAACGTCTGGTATGTGGGCGTAGGCGTGAAATACAGCCTCAGCTCTCTCTTCAAGAGCAACAAGCGCATCAAGCAGGCAGCCGTGGAAACCCGTCAGGCAAAAGAGGCACATGCCGTTCAGGCAGAGCAGCTTAACAATAATGTACAGGCTGCCTACGTGCAGTATCAGCAAACCTACGTGGAACTGGAAACGCAGCGAAAGAGCGTGGAACTGGCACAACAGAACTACGACGTGATGAATGCCCGCTATCTCAGCCAGCTCGCTCTGGTTACAGACATGGTGGATGCCTCCAACCTCAAGCTCAATGCCGAGCTCAGCGAGGTGGATGCCCGCATCAACATCGTCTATGCCTACTATCGCATGAAGTACGTGGCAGGAGAAATTTAATTTTAAAATTCAGAATTAAGAGTTTTTATCGAAAACAATTATCAAGAGATTATGAGCAAGAAGATTATCAAGAGAATATATAATGTAGTGATTATCCTCCTTTTTCTGGGAGCTATCGGCTGGTGCTTCAGCCATTTCTATCATGGCAGCGATGTGGCTTACACAGATGATGCACAGGTAAACCGCCATATCACCCCTATCAATACCCGTGTGCCGGGATTCATCAAGGAGATTCGTTTCAACGACTATCAGCACGTAAAGAAGGGCGATACTCTTGTTATCATCGAGGATGCTGAGTTCCGCCTGCATGTAGCTCAGGCAGAGGCAGGCTTGCGTGGATCCAAGTCAAGTTCTTCGGTAGTTACTGCCAGCATGGGCACCACCAATACCAATGTACAGACAGCTGCTGCCGGCATCGAGGAGGCTCGTGTGGATATGATGAATGCCAAGCAGGACTTCGACCGCTTTGCAGCCCTGATGAAGAAGGATGCGGTAACCCGTCAGCAATACGACGATGCCTATGCCCGCTATCTGGGAGCCAAGGCGCGTTATGAGCAGGCAAGCAGCCGCAAGGCAAGTGCAGCTTCTGTCCGCAATGTGCAGACCCAGCAGCTCGGCGGTTCCCGTGCCGGAGAGAGCGTGGCAGAGGCACAGCTCAATCTGGCTCGTCTGAATCTTTCCTATACCGTAATCGTGGCAACCTGCGATGGCGTGATGGGAAGAAAGGACATTCACGAAGGCCAGTTGGTACAGCCTGGTCAGATGCTGGCTCGCATCGTGGATGATAACGATGTATGGGTAGTAGCCAATTATCGTGAGACCCAGATGGACGGCATCACCGTAGGCAAGAGCGTAGATTTCACCGCCGATGCCATTCCTGGTGTAGTATTCCATGGCAAGGTAGAAGCCCTTTCTGCCGCAGCCGGCAATGCCTATTCCATAATTCCTGTGGATAATGCCACAGGCAACTTCGTAAAGGTAGAGCAGCGTGTGCCTGTTCGCATCGCCCTTACCAAGGACAATGACCCGAAACAGATAGCCCTGCTCCGTGCCGGACTAAACGTAGAAACCAAGGTTCGCATTAAATAGAATGTTCTATAAAATATAAACTATAAATTATCAATTATAATTCCATAAAATGCCAGGACCTCCAATGCTTCAGGGACCCTTCCGGGTTCCTTCGTTCAATGGATATATTCCTCGCCGGTTACAGCCATGGATTTATCTCCTCTTCGCCTTCATCTTCCTGATGTCGGGCGGAATCTATGGAGGAGCCATGAGCCAGGTGATGGGCGAGTACAGTTTGATGAGAGAAGACGTACTCATGATCATCATGTTCAACGTGGTGGGCGTGGCGATGCCATTCCCCTTCCTCTTCAAGATGAAGTTTCACTTTACCAACCGCCAGCTTCTGCTGAATGCGGCACTGGTAGTGGCAACCTGTAATTTCCTCATCATGTGGACCGACTCGGTACCCTTGATGTGCATCCTCGCTTACATCGCAGGCTTCTTCAAGCTCTGCGGAACCTTCGAATGTATGAGCACCATCCAGTTGTGGATGACCTCCAAGCGCGATTTCACCATCTTCTTCCCCCTGCTCTACTGCATCGTTTTGGGAAACATGTTCCTCTCGCCCTGGGTCACCGAACACCTGATTTATATCTATCAGGATTGGCGCATCATCAACTGGGCGATGACGGGAGCCCTGCTCCTGGTGGCATTCATCGTGTATGTCACCATCCACGACTTCCGCTTCATGAAACCCCTGTCCTTCATCAGTATCGACTATCTGGGCTGCATCCTGTGGTCGGCATGGATACTGGAGTTCATCTTCTTCTTCACCTATGGCGAGCACTACAACTGGCTCGATTCGAAGATCATGCAGATGGATGTATTGCTCTTTATATTTACCGGATATTTCTGCATCCAGCGAATGTTTCACATCCGTCACCCTTACATCGAGCCGGCGGCGTGGAAGTATAAGCGACTCATCCCGCTGCTCATTCTCTTCGCCTTCGTAGAGTTTATGGGCAGTACGCCTAAAGTGCTGCAAACCGCCTTTACGGGTGGCGTGCTGCATTTCGGTGCCATCACAACCAACGTGCTCAACTTCGTGGAATGGACGGGAGCCATCGCCGGTTGCCTCTTCTGCCTATTCTGGTGCAAGGTGCTTCATCAGAAATACACCCGTCTGCTCACGATAGGCGTGGCAACGATGGTATGTTATCCTGTGATGATGTATTTCCTCATCGATCCGGGTCTCAACATCGAGGCACTTTATCTGCCTTGCTTCCTGCGGAGCTTCGGCAACGCCATCTTCTTCTGCATGCTCACCGTGTATCTGGAAGAACTGATGCCGTTCCAGCATTTCTTCATGGGATTGACGATGGCAGGCATCATCCGCAATGGTCCGATGTCGGCGATGTGCTCAGGCCTTTACAGTTTCGGGCTCCGTTATCAGATGGCAGACAACATGTCGCGCGGTTTGCCCTACGATGCCACCAATCTTCTGATGCTCAGCATCCGGAATCTCTATGGCATCACCTGCCTCATCGGCATTGCCGTGCTGATTATCTTCCTGCTCTGGGATGTACAGCCCGTGAGAAGTACCCTGAAGAAGATGCCTTCCTGGAACTTCGTGGGTAAGAGAATGAAGAAAAAGAAAGTATTTGCGAAATAAAACCTAATATCATTACGACTGTCAGTTTCTTAAAAACTGGCAGCCGTTTTTGCTATTCAGCTACCCAAAACAACCCGAATAAGAGAAAAAGCCCGAAGAATCTTTGCTTTTTCAAACTTTATCCGTACCTTTGCAGTATGAAAACATTATTAGACGTTCATACACATACCATAGCATCGGGTCATGCCTTCAGCAGTTTGCAGGAAATGACCTTGGCTGCAAAAGAAAAGGGGTTGGAAATACTGGGAATCACAGAGCACGGACCACATATCCCAGGCACCTGTGATCCCATCTATTTCAGAAACCTGCATTGCGTTCCCCGTCAACTCTATGGAATCAGGCTGATGCTGGGAGCAGAACTCAACATCCTCAATACCAAGGGCGATATTGACCTCGATGAGGATTACTGGCGCATACTCGATATCCGAATCGCCGGCATTCATAGCCTTTGCTGGCAGGGAGGAACCAGGGAAGAGAACACGCAGGGTGTCATCAACGCCATGCGCAATCCATTCGTGCAGATTATCTCCCATCCTGGAGATGGAACGGCAGAACTGGATTTCGAGGCTCTGATGAAGGTTTCCAAGGAGACGCATACCCTGCTCGAAATCAACAATCACTCCATGGCTCCCATCCGTCACAAAACGGTAGCAGCTCCCAATAACCTGGAACTGCTGGAACTTGCCAAGAAATACGAGACACCTGTCATCTTCGGAAGTGATGCCCACTTCTCTACCATGATTGCCAACTACAGCAACATCATGCCACTGGTAGAGAAAGCAGAGTTCCCGGAAGAGCTGGTTCTCAACTATCAGCCGGAAAAGTTCATGGCTTATCTCAAGCCTACCCCTGAGAAATAGGAAAAAATCGTTTCACATTTCATTTGCACTACTATGATTATAGAGGAAATTATCAAGTATAACGAGGAATTCGTAGCCAACAAGGGCTACGAGAAGTATCTTACGAGCAAATATCCAGACAAGAAACTTGCCATTCTTTCCTGTATGGATACCCGCCTGACAGAGCTTCTGCCGGCAGCATTGGGATTGAAGAATGGAGATGCCAAGCTCATCAAGAATGCCGGTGGACTGGTTATCAGTCCATTCGACTCCGCCATGCGCAGCCTCCTAGTTGCCATTTACGAACTGGGTGTAGAGGAAATCATGGTTATCGCCCACTCCAACTGCGGTGCCTGCCACATGAACGGACAGCAGATGAAGGAATTGATGCTCAAGCGTGGCATCCATCAGGATGTCATCGACACCATCGGACTTTGCGGCATCGACCTAGACCATTGGCTGGAGGGCTTCCACGACACCGAGGATTCTGTAAGAAATACGATTAATACCATCCGTACCCACCCTCTTGTACCAAAGGATGTCAATCTGCATGGTTATATCATCGATTCCCAAACGGGTAAGCTCACAGAAGTAAAATAGAACTATATAATAATAATGAGAACATCAGCCGGTGATGAAGAAGAAAAAAAATAAGATAGTTTTCAATGCTTGATGAACGCCAACCCCATCTGCATCGCCTTTTTCACCATATTTGCCACATTGCTGGCTTGCAGCTTGCTCATCAAGTTGTGGCGGTGAAATTCTACGGTATTGTTGCTGATGTTCAACTCCCGGGCAATGGTATTGGTCGAATGTCCCTCGGCTATGTGCTCCAAGACTTCGAGTTCTCTATTAGAGAGATTGACTTGCTCGACATTCTGCTGATTGATCAGTCTGAAAAACTGTTGACTATAATACCCCTTTCCTTCTTCTATCCTGTGCAGAGCAGTAAGAAGTTCCTGCGGGTCATCACCTTTCAAAACTATGGCATCTACATCCTCGTCCATCAGCTGGCGTATCGTCCAGATTTCTTCGTGCATCGTATAGACAATGATCTTGGTCTTGGGATGCTTATGGTGAAGCAGCTTGACAAGCAGCAGACCATTCTCATTACTCAGTTCCAAGTCGATGATAGCGGTATCGATATTCTCCCTATTGATGATATCCCTGGCAGATAGGAGGCTAGAGGCGGTCTGTACATTTTTATAGACACCATCTTGCAGGATGAGTGCCCTCAAACCAACCAAGACGACAGGATGGTCATCTACAATAAGGATGCTTTTGCTCTTTTCCATGATGATACATTTTTAAGCGTAATTTTTCGCAAGCCTTTGCTCGCAGATTATAGTTGAAACTTGAGTTCTACCAGATACTCTTCTCCATCATTTCTTATATCGAGTTCTGCCTGCAGAGCATCAGCTCTCATCTTCAGGGTATCTTTGCCGATTCCTGGCTTGTCCTGGCTGATAGGGTGAAGTGGTGACAGATCGTTGATGATGGATATGCTCCCCTGCTTTCCACAGGTATCCAGCGTGACGCTTATCATCTTGCTGTATCCATATTTGATGGCATTGGATACGCATTCCTGGATGATGCGGTAGATCTCTATCGCCTTGCCGTCGGGGAGATTCTGCGTATTGAAAGAGGTACTGATGAATGGCTTGACGATGGTTCCGTTTTCGGCTGTTACCGATTGACAGAAGCTTACTATCAGCTCCGCAAGCGAAGTGTTGTCAAACCTAGGTGGTATCAGCTCATGTGAAAGACGGCGTACATCATGTCCCACGTTTTTAAGCAATCTTTCTGCTTCCTCCTTATTGGTCTGCATCATGATATTCACCGCCAGAATATCGTTGCATACTCCATCATGCAATTCCTTGGCCAGACGCTTGCGCTCATTCTCCACACCATTGATATAGGATGTCTTTTCCGACAATTCGGCTCTCTGCCTGTCGAGTTTCCTGCGGTATAGGATGACAAGAATGGCTATCAACAATATGATGAGTACCAGGATGAGCCATAAGATACGGATATAGAGCGAGCTCTGTTCGTGGTTCATCTTTTCTATCAGCATTTCTTTCTCCAAGGTCTTGTACTTGATGTTGAACTCACTCAACTGCTTGTCGATGTCACTCTGCTTGAGGGAGTCACTTTTCATGTATGCCTTTTGCATTGCCTGGTATGCCTGAGTGTATTTACCCATATTGTTGAGGCATCTGGCCTGTGTGGCGAGAAGCTTGTCTTTAGGCATCGTCAGATTGGTACCCGCCAACCTGCCGATGCTGTCCAGAAGTAGCCATTGCTCAGCGTATTTCTTCTGTTGCCCCAGCAAGTCGGCCTTGATTTCCAATATTCCTAGCACCCCATTGCTCGTAGGTGCCAGATTGCGGCAGGCATCATTGGCGTAAGTGAGATAGAAGGCGACGGAATCGGCCTTACCCAGTTGCAAGTACGACTTGAGCAACGGAGAAAGATATTTGAGGGTCAACACATTATAATTGGTCTGCTTTACCATATTCCACATCGAAGTAAGGCTATTGACGCTTTTCCGGTAATTTCCCTGTCGCATCAGGATAGCACCTTTATTGGCATGGGCAGACAGACGCTCTATGGTATCGTTGATAGCGATAGCTTTAGATTCAGCCTTGTCGGAGTACTCTATGGCTTCCCTGAATCTCTTCTGTTCGTTGAAAAGCACGGAGATACAATTATAGAGATAAATCTCATATTCCGCATTTTCACTTTTGATGGCTTTCTGGATACCCTTCTTATAATAGATGAGCGAGGAATCCAGTTCTCCGATTCTGCGATAGCAGATGCCCATTGCTCCACACATGGCAAGCATGCCATCGTAATCTTCAATTTTCTCGGCAAACGGGATGCCTTTCTTTCCGATTTCTATTGCTTCTCTCATCTTTCCAAGATCTGTATATGCGGTCAGCTTCTCGCTGGTAAGCCAACTGCGAGTGGTGTCGGCACAGTTCATATTGAGTGCGCTGTCTATCAAAAGGATGGCCTGTTTCTTATCACCATCAGCATTATAGTTGACGGCTTCCAGAAACAAGGAATATGCCCGCTTCTCGTCTTTGCTGCTGTCCCGTTGACAAGCGGCAAGAAAAGCGAAGGATGATAACAGAAGGAAAATATATGTGAATATGGCTTGTTGCCTGTGATGTATTGTTTGCTTCATTTGCTATTATATTTACGTCATTTGCTATTACTATCATAAATGATTGTCCCTGCAAAGATATGAAAAATAATCGGAAGAGTCATTTTTTCTATTGTTAAAAAAGGTGGGGGCTGTGGTTTTTCCGTTCATACGTCCCTTTACCTACGGAAAACCATAGGCTACACGCGGTGGTATTCCGTAGAAATGAATATAAATATCCGTTTTTTGCTGCCGGTAGAAACATTATATGGTAATTGTCGCTATCTTTGCATTCAATCATTCTCTTGTTATACTTAGCATCCCTAAGTAAACGGCGAAATGTAGTAGTAAATTATCAAATAATAAATGTCTAACTTAAATTTTAAGAATTATGCGTAATATTGGTGAAGAAATCTTGTGGGATATTGTGCGTGTTATCAAATGGATAGCCATGCGTGTGCTGTATCTCTTCGGCAAGTTATTCTCTTTTGCATGGGACAAGGCAAAGGAGAAACAGGAAATGAAGAAAATGGAAGAAAGGGAGCAGGGCTTATGAAATACGTGAAACTATTGTTAGTATTCGCCTTCGCATTGCTTTCGATGGCTGGCTTTGCCGAGAAAGGCGATATGTGGGAGGTGAAAGATGCCGACCTGACGGTGTGGGATTCGCCTAATTATCTTACGAAGTTGGGCATGATGCATCAGGGTGATACTTTTGAGGAAGAAGGTATGGATGGCGATATGATCAGATTCCTCTACAAGGGCAAAACGGCTTATGTGGCTTCTTACTGCTGCCAACGATTTGAGCCGGAACCGGATTCTGATGTTGATGTCGAAGAAGAAATGCCTGCAGCTGCCACACAACAGGATGCCAAGGAAGACGCCAAGAATGAAAAGACGGAACTGACTGCTGTTACCCAGCAGAAAGGAAAACAAGCCTCTTCGGTAGATGCCAGGAAAGAGGAAATGCAAGCACCAGCAGGAACTCAGCAAAGCGCCGAAAAGGAAGAACCTGGAGTATTAATGGGCATAGCGTTGCTGCTCCTGTCACTTGTTGGAGGCGCCCTCGGTCTTATCGCCATCGTGTTTACTTTCTTTTATGTTTTCAGATACCAGAAATTGGCTAAGTGGATGAATGGGAAATGTGGCACGGAAGTGATACCTTACAAACGATTCAACAAGTTACTCCTCGTTCCCGTACTGGCAGCATTAGCTACTGTAGTGATTACCATATCGTTTGGATATCTGGCTACGCTGGCAGAACAGGACAGCACTTCGCAGATATTCCTATCGCTGATAGGTGTAGCACTAACCATAGCAACCCCCGTTCTGTGTCTTTGGTACAGATATAAGAAAGACAAGGAACAATATGGCAAGAAGGCAGCAAGCTGGATGATGCTCTATTCTTTCCTCAGTATAGTGGCAATATATCTGATTTGTATTGTAATAGCCTATATTATTGTGGGAATTGTTGCTGTACTGATTTTTGCCCTGATTGTAAGCCTGGCATTCCCTACAAGATACTATGTTGTCCGCAGGTGGTAGCAGACCTGATTTAAATGACAGCTATATGTAATAGCCCCATTTGACAATTGTATTACTCAAGCAATACCTACTAAAAGGGAAAAAGCTTTGAAAATGAGATAGTTTTCAAAGCTTTTTCCTTTTTTCTGGCACTTCCGGATTACCTGCAAAAGTGTGTGGATGTGAAAAAGTAATAAAAAGAATTGGGATTTATACTTTTCTCTTCACCCAAACCTTGTGACTGCCGCTGCCCATAGAACCTATCGGCGAATTTCTGTCGGCGGTGATTTCCTTCAACTCCAGGGAGGCGGCGGTGCGGCTCAGGTTGTTGATGTAGGCATAATCTGAAAGGGTGATGAGACCATTGGCTTCTATCACCTCCAGGGCACGGGCAATGCGCTCTTCCCTGGAATAGAGCTGCTTGCGAATCACCTTTATGCCACCCATATCACGCTCCAGGTCACGGTCGGTTTCATGCTTCACACTCTTGAGAAATTCAGGAGATGCCTTGAAGTTGATGTCCTTCACTCCCACCTTGCGATACGTCATCTTATCCTCTTCACTCTGCATTTCCGTAGGCTTATCGTCCTCGAAACCGAGGGAGAGGGAGAAGGTGCCGATGCCTTCCAGATTCACATTGT
>UMLJ01022039.1_pt1 | contig 18874 bp, 8 predicted proteins | sample 1966521 | NCBI WGS metagenome assembly UMLJ01 (sample SAMEA4836199, study PRJEB28245) | human gut metagenome | biome: gut microbiome; material: fecal sample | place: Denmark | collected 2008
TTACTGGCACGTACAGCCTTTACTACTACTTCATTAAGATTCTGCACCTTGGTGGTGTCGAGCTTGGTTTGAGCCAAGGCAGCCTGACTTGCCAATGAGCAAGCAGCCACGCTCAGTGCGATTCCGCTAAATCTTTTCATTTTAAATTACCTAATTACAATCAATAAGGGGGAAGTTGCCGTAGTGTTCCTAACCAGCATTATCTGGTCTAGGTTCAATGGGTATGTTCTCAGCATCCGCAAAAGGCGGTAGCACCCCCTTAGCTAGCAGTCTGTTAACCAAGGTGCAAAGTTACAACAAATTTGCGACTTAGCAAAATCTGAGGTCCGAAATTGTTAAATAGTGGTACTTTTCTTTAAGAAATCTCTCAGTTTCCACCTTTTTTTATATTTTTGCAACCATCAAAAGAAGAGTAACAACCTAAAACAGTAAATGATGGCAGTAATCATGCAACATTCGAAGAATATCCTTTTGAGTTCGGCGGCATCTACTCTGATGTTGCTCGTTCTTCCGTTACATTCCTATGCGCAGCATCGGAAGTTGCGACTTTCCGATTTGGATACCTTAGGTCTCTCCAGGTCGATGAGCATCGTGGAACCGGAACTGTTGAAGAAAGGTGTGGTCAACAACGCCTTGGATGCCTTGAATGGCAAGACGGCAGGTGTCAACGTGACGACCAATGGTCTCGACCGCATCGCCATGCTCAACAGTGTGCGAGTGCGTGGTACCACCTCCATCATGGGTGGCAACGACCCACTGGTCATCATCGATGGCGTCACCTCCGATGTGGCTACCCTTGCCACCATCTATCCTGCCGACATCGAGAGTTTCACGGTGTTGAAGAATGCCTCCGAGACCGCCCTCTATGGTTCTCGTGGTGCATCGGGTGTCATCCAGGTGACCACCAAGAAGGGTACGGGCAAGGGATTCCAAATCTCCTACGAGGGCAACTATGGCATCGAGGCGATGTACAAGAGTATGGAGATGCTGAATGCCGCCGAATATGTGGCTGCTGCCCAAAAGTATGGGTTGGAGTATAACGACAAGGGGTACGATACCGATTTCCATAAGGCGATGACCCGAACTGGCAATATCCAGAATCATTATCTTGCCTTCAGTGGCGGCAATCCTCAGAACAACTATCGTGCTTCCTTCGGATATATCGATCACAATACCATCATCCGTACCAAGGGCTATCGCAACTTGGTGGCGAAGATAGATGTCTCGCAGAAGGCGTTCCATAATCGTCTGACGGGTGACTTCGGTGTCTTCGGCTCTTCTTATAAGAACAATGACATCTTCGACTCGCAGATGCTTTTCTATTCTGCCGATGCTATGAATCCAACTTATCCTTATGAGCAGGAGAATGGCAGTTGGGTGAAGAATGGGGCTGCCTCGCAGGTGAATCCTCTAGGGGCTTTGCTCTATGAGCGCAATGATACGAAGAACATGAACTTCAATGCCCACTTGAAGGTGACGTATGACATCTTGAATCGACAGCGAGAGAATCAGGCTTCGGGGGCATTCTCAGAAAGTTTGAATGTGTCAGCCTTCGGTTCCTACTCCTATTCTTCAAACGAGAACAACCAGTTCTGTCCTACCTGGGTGTGGGCGCAGGGCAATCTCTATCGAGGGGAGTTCAAGAGTGAGGACTGGCTTGGCAATATCTCGCTGAACTATCAGCGCAGTTGGGGCATCCATGGTTTGAAGGCGATGGTGGGTGCCGAGTATCAGAAGAACATCCGAAGTGGATTCTGGACTTCTGCCAAGGGTATCACCAACAATGACATGAACTATCATAATATCGGTGCTGCTGCCTCCCGACCATTCGGTGGAACGGACAGCAACTATGAGGACCCAGCCTTGGCTTCCGTGATGGGCAACATCGACTATACGTTGATGAACAAGTATTCGCTCTCGCTCTCCATGCGTGGCGATGGTTCGTCGATGGTGGGCGATGACCATACTTGGGGTTTCTTCCCATCCATCTCTGCCTCTTGGGACATGAAGAAGGAGGCGTGGCTCATGGCTTGCCGAAATGTCTCCATGCTGAAACTTCGCACGGGGTATGGTCGTTCGGGCAATCTCGGCGGTATCTCTTCTTATACCACGATGAACTTGGTAAGGCAGAATGGCATCGTGTCGGTGAACAGTTCGCCTACCGTGACGATGGGCATGATACGCAACAACAATCCTGACCTGAAGTGGGAGACTCGTTCCACTTGGAACATCGGTGGCGACCTCGGCTTGTGGAACAATCGACTGGTGCTCACTGCTGAGTATTACTATTCGAAGACCACGGATATGCTCTATGCCTACGATGTGCCAGTGCCGCCGTTTGCTTACGATAAGTTGCTTGCCAACATCGGTTCGATGTCCAACCAAGGTCTTGAGATCGGATTCTCCGTCACGCCGATAGCGAAGAAGGACATGGAACTCAACATCAATATGAACTTGGCTTGGCAGAAGAACAAGTTGCTCTCGCTGAGTGGCGAGTATGATGGCATGCAGATGTCGGCGGCGAAGGTGACGGCGATGGGCAGTTTGTCGGGTGCTGGTCAGCATGGTGGTTACAACAATATTGTCTATCAGATCGTGGGGCAGCCTTTGGGTGTGTTCTATCTGCCTCATTGCAAGGGTATCGTGCCGGATGGCAATGGGCATTATCGCTATGACATCGAGGACTTGGACCAAGATGGAACGGTCGATTTGAGCGATGGCGGTGACAGATATATCGCTGGTCAGGCTACGCCAAAGGTGACGCTGGGTTCCAATATCAGTTTCCGTTATCGGGATTGGTATCTCTCGCTCCAGATGAATGGTGCTTTCGGTCATAAGATATTTAATGGCACTGGACTGGCTTATACCAATATGTCGAGTTTCCCAGACTACAATGTCTTGAAGGGAGCACCTGAGAAGAATATCGTCGATCAGAATGTGTCAGACTATTGGTTGGAGAAGGGCGACTACCTCAACTTTGAGTATCTCACCATCGGTTATGATATTCCTATCAAGAAAGGTGTCGTCCAGTCGCTCCGTGTGTCGGCGAGTGTCAACAATCTCGCCACCATTACTAGCTATAGTGGGTTGACGCCTATGATCAACAGTTATGTGGTCAATAGCACGATGGGTATCGATGACAAGCGAACCTATCCACTATATCGCACGTATTCGATAGGACTGAGTGTGCAGTTTTAAGGGAAGAATTCAAATGTTTTTATATGAGACTTGATATGATGAAACGAGATAATAATAGAAGTGGTTCAATGAAGAGTAGTATGGTGAAGGCGAGGGCGTTGGCGGCTTGTTCATGGGCTGTAGGCTTGTTGATGTCATTGTCCTTTTCATCTTGTTTGGACGAGCATCCGAAGGATCAGTTGGATGCTGACAAGATATACGGTACGCCCTCTGATATCTATGTCAATGCTGTGGCATCACTCTATAATTATATAGGTGGAGCCAATGAGGGCGAGGGCATCCAAGGCACTTGCCGTGGCATCTATGACTATAATACCTTGACTACCGATGAGGCTATCATCCCAATACGTGGTGGTGACTGGTATGATGGTGGATTGTGGAATGCCATGTACCAACATAGATGGACGGCGGATGACGAACCGCTCTATGATACATGGAAGTATCTCTACAAGGTCATCGTGCTCTGCAACAACTCTATCGACATCATACACTCGAAGTCTTCTTCCGGGATGCAGTCGCCTATCTTGACCGATGAGCAGCGAAATGCTTATCTAGCAGAGGTGAGGGCTGTGAGAGCCTTGATGTATGATGAGGCAATGGATATGTTTGGCAGGGTTCCATTGGTCTTGTCGGAAATCGAAACACGTTATGCTATAACGGATGATGAAACGGATGCAGGCAAGCAGAACGGCTCTCAAAACACTATCGGCAATCTCCCGACTCAGTCGAGTCGAAGCGAGGTTTTCCGCTTTGTCTTCAATGAGTTGCAGCAAGTGTTGCCTTATCTTCCTGACGAGCACAGCAACAAGGAGGGTAATTACTATGGCCGCATCACGCAGCCGGTCGTCAATTTCCTCTTGGCGAAGTTGGCACTCAATGCTGAGATTTATACGTATGATGACTGGACGAATGGCTATGCCCATCGACCTAGCGGAAAGGACATCATGTTTGATGTGCCTGCTGGGGATGGAAATACGCTTGTGAATGGAGATACAGGAAAGAACTCTCTCTCCAATGGCTTCTTGAAGAAGAATGCTTGGGAGACTTGCATCTACTATTGCAACCAACTCGCCAAGGAGGGCTATGCCCTAGAGGATGATTATGCCTTCAACTTCTCCACCCATAATGAGACCTCGAAGGAAAACATCTTTACTATACCGATGGATAAGAACATCTATACCAACCAGTTCCATTATCTCTTCCGCTCTTATCACTACACCCATGGTGGAGCCTTGGGATGGGGTAGTGAGAATGGTACTTGCGCCACGATTTCTACGATGAAGGCTAATCATTATGGCGAGGCTGACGAGGATGCACGATGCAAGGTGAACTTCGTGGCTGGTGTGGTGAAGGTAGATGGCAAGGAACTGAAGATGGACAATGGCAAGCCATTGGAATATCAGCCTTTCGAGGTGATGCAGAATCTCACCAACAGTCCTTACATCAAGACGGCGGGAGCGAGAATGGGAAAGTATGAGGTGGATCGTACTTCCTATATGGATGGCAAACTGCAGAGCAATGACATCGTTCTCTTCCGTTATGCAGATGCGCTCTTGATGAAGGCGGAGGCGAAGGTTCGCAACGGTGAGGATGGCAGTGCGGAACTCAATGCCGTTCGTGCTCGTGTGGGGATGCCTTCTCGTCCAGCTACCCTCGACAATATTCTGGAAGAACGATTATTGGAACTCGTTTGGGAAGGCTGTCGTCGCCAAGACCTCATCCGCTTCGGCAAGTTTACAGAAGCCTACGACCTCCGTGCCCCTCTCGATGGTGAGTCTTCCGGTTACACCACCGTCTTCCCGATACCTCAGAAGTGCAGGGACTTGAATAAGAATCTCCAGCAGAATCCGGGTTACTAATCTTTGGTCGTAATAGACGACCAGCCTTTGTCACTATAGACGACCGACGCTAGTCGTAATAGACGACTAAGGCTTCCCTCCTTTTCCCTTTGGACTTCCTTTCTCCTTTTGGGGGAATGAACTTTACTCTTCCAAAGACTTGATTTGTTTCTTCGGTGTCACGCCGAGCGACTTCAGGCTTTCCACTCTTCTCATCACGTTGCCCGAACCCTCGTAGAGTTGCTTCTTCGCCTTGTCGTAGGTGGTGGAGAGGCGAGAGAGGACATCGCCGATGCTGGTGAAGGTGTCCTCGAAGCCTGCTACCTTGTCGTAGAGGTCGGCGGCGGTCTTCACGATCTTTTCCACATTCTTGTTTTGGCGATCGTATTGCCAGAGGTTGTAGGCGAGTTGGAGAGCCATCAGCAAGTTGCTAGGCGAGATGATGATGATCTTCTTCTGATAAGCATAGCGACTCAACTCCGGCTGTTGCTTCATGGCGGCGATGTAACTGGTCTCGTTAGGGATGAACATCAGAACAAAACCGATGGCATCATCCACCAACTTGCTGTAGTCTTTCTCTGCCAGTTCGTCGATGTGCTTGCGAACGCTCAGGGCGTGTGCTTTCATCAGTCTGTCTCGGTCGGCATCATTGTCAGCTGCCAAGGCATCGGTGTAAGCCGTGAGGGAAACCTTGGAGTCGATCACCACGCTTCTGCCCTCAGGGAATCGGACGATGACATCCGGACGGAAGTTCTTGCCATTCTCATCCTTGGTGTTCTCTTGGATGAAGAACTCCTCATCCTTGCGCAAGCCACTGTTTTCGAGAATCGTCTCCAAGACCATCTCTCCCCAGTCGCCCTGCAACTTGCTGTCGCCCTTGAGCGCCTTGGTCAGGTTGGCGGCATCGGAACCAATCTTCGAGGTTTGCTCCTTGAGGGAGGTGACGGCTTGTTGCTGTTCCTGCTGGAAGAGCTTCATCGTAGCCTCGAAAGTGCTTTGCAGTTCCTTCTTGTTTACTTCGTTTTGGGTCTTGCTGTCTTCCACCGATTTCTTGAAGTCGGCGAATTGCTCCTTGATAGGTTTCAGAAGCTCGTCCATCTGCAGGCGGTTGTTCTCTTGGAGCGCAGACTGCTTGGCAGCGAGTTGCTCAGCGGCAGCCTTCTGCTGCTCGGCAGTCATTCGCTGCATCTCTTGTCGCAAAGCCTCCATCTTCTCCGCCCATTGACGGTCGTTCTCTTGTCTCATCTGAGCGGCGTATTGACGCTCGCTTGCCATCTGTTCCTTGAGGTTTTGCATCTCTGCTGCATGATGGCTTCGCTCGTTCATGAGGATGATTTCTTGGTTGTCTTTGAGAGCTTGCTTCTCGTTCTCAACTTGCAATTGAAATTGCTCTATCTGTTTCTGCAACTGCTCATTTTCCGAAACTTTCACTTGATAGTTGGCGAGCAACTGAGCTTTCTCTTCGCTAGCACCCTTCGCTGTCAATAACTTTCCGACGACGAAACCGATAATCAGTCCGACGATAATTCCAATGATGATTTCCATATAATAGCTTTTATCTTTATCTGAAAAGTGGTATCTTTTCTCACTTTCAAGAACAAAGGTAATGCTTTTCTTTCAAAAGAAGAGCGTTTCTTGATGAAATTTGATGTTTTTTACTATTTGAGTCTGCACATTTCGTAAATTTCGCATTTTCTATCTTTTTTCTTTTGTGATTTCGCAAATTCGTGTTATCTTTGCCGTTCAAAAGGAGATAGAATGTCGAATAAACCTAAGAAAACAAACATGAATACTCATTATATCCATTTGCACACCAATGCTTTCGTAAGACAGATATGGCTCTGTCTAGTTTTGTTGATACCTCACTCGATGATGGCAGCGACAGGCATCAGTCGCAATATGTTCATCCTCTCTAATGTCAATACCGAGCAAGGACTTTCCTCGGCTCGTGTCTATTCCATTATCCAGACGGAGGATGGGGCGATGTGGATCAGTACCAAGAGAGGAGTCGATAGATACAATGGGCGACAGATGCGCAACTATGTCTTGGCGACGGATATGCCCTACAGCGATGCTTGTGGTGGAAGAAACATCAAACTCTTGAAGGACGCCCACGCTAACATCTATGCCTACGACAACAAGGGAAAGGTCTATCTATATAATAAGATGAAAGATGCCTTCGTCTTGCAATTCAATCTCTTGAAGATACTCGGCGGTAGCTTGGTGCTCAATGACTTGCTCTTGGATTCGCACGGCAACTTCTGGATGGCATTGGACAGGGGCGTGTATATGATTCCTTCTGATGGCAACGATAGACAACCTTTGCCTGAGCCCACCAAGGGAAAGTATATTCTCAAGCATACGTATGTCAACCATCTCCAGTTTATCGGCCATCATCTCTTGATTGGTCTTCCGGATGGAGTCTTTGACTATTCCCTTACAAACCGACAGATGAGGCGGAAGGTGAAGGGCTGTTCGGTGCTCTCGTCCTATCACGATGTGGCAGCCCATCAGATATGGTTGGGTACCTTCCATTCCGGTGTCGTAGTGGTCGATGACCGCAACTGGCAACCCATCCTTGTGTCTCCTTCTTTGAGAGAGTTGCCGCTCGTCCCGGTGCGCTCCATCATCCCATACGACCATCACACCCTGCTGATGGCAGTGGATGGAGGAGGCGTGTATGCCTACGACCAGCTCTCCCGACAGCTCCATCTCTTGCTCAATACGGACGGACGCTCCGACAATGCCTTACAGGGCAATGGCGTCTATGCCTTGTGCCGAGACAAATGGGGCGACCTTTGGGTGGGTTCTTATTCGGGCGGCGTTGACTTGGCGATGCCGATGGAGCATACGCTTGAATTTGTGAAGCATGAGTACCTGAATCCGCAGTCGCTCATCGACAATGGCGTGAACGACATCTTGCAGAGCCGAGATGGCAAGATTTGGTATGCCACCGACAAGGGCGTGAGCGTGTATGACGAACAGGCGCATCTGTGGCACCACGGACTGAATGGGAAGGTGGCTCTCACCCTCTGTCAGACTCGAAGTGGCAGAATCTTGGTGGGCACCTACGGCAACGGTGTCTATGAGGTGAGCAGCAATGGCAATGCCACGCAGGTGTATAGCCTAGCCAATGGCAGTCTGAAGACCGACTATGTGTATAGTCTCTTCTGCGATAGTGAGGATGACTTGTGGATTGGTTGCCTGGATGGCGACTTGGTTCATGTCGCAGCTTCCGGACGGAATGGTTCAGCTTCCACTCGTCGTTACCTGCCTATCAAGGAGGTGCAATGTATCGAGGAGTCGCCCGACCATCGGTATATGGATGTCGGCACTTCGCATGGCTGCTATCGTGTGGATAGGCGTTCCCATCGCATCGCTCGCTTTTATTACGAGGCGGAATATCCGAACTCCGACCGCAATTTCTTTGTCAATTCCATCGCTTATCAGGATGCCCGACATATTTGGATTGCCACCGATGGAGGCGGTCTTTGTCTCTATGATTTCAAGACACATCAGGTGCGTGCCTATACCACCGCCGAGATGTTGCCTTCCAACTATGTGTTCGCTCTTGTCAAGACCTCCGATGGAAGGTTGTGGATGAGTACCGACAAGGGGTTGGCGTTTATGAGCCAAGGCAAGGTGATGGACCTCAACTTCTTTAAGGGTTTGGAGGGTGAGTACAAGCGAATGTCGGTATTTCGCACCCGTGATGACAGAATCTTCTTCGGCGGTAGCAATGGAGTGGTGTGCCTGTCGCCGAAGTTTGCCAAGGGATTGCATTACTCCGCCCCTCTCCGCATCATGGGCGTGGAAGTGGAAGGAGTGCAGACGAATGGAGAATGGAACCAAAGGGTGTTTGATATGTTGCAGCGAGGCGAGTTGCGTCTCAGTCACACCGAGAATACGCTGACCATCGCTTTCGAGAGCATCAACTATATCTATCAGCACGACATCCAGTATCAATATTACTTGGAGGGTTTCGACCATCAGTGGAGTAAACTCTCGCCTAGTGCGGAGGCTCGCTTCGCCAATGTGCCTCCAGGCACTTACACCTTCCATGTCAAGGCGATAGGAAGGAGCAATGGGCGTGTCTTGGGCGAGTCCTCGCTGGAGGTACATATCGCCCAACCTTGGTGGAATACTTGGTGGGCATGGCTCATCTACCTCTGTCTCTTGGGCTTCATGGCTTATCTGGGATGGAATTACTACCAGGAGCGATTGCATCGTAAGTACTATGATGAGAAAATCAACTTCTTCGTGAATACCGCCCATAATATCCGTACCCCTCTCAGTTTGGTGCTGGCTCCACTTGCCGACTTGGCGAAGGATGCCCACTTGGGTGAGCAAAGCCGCCACTTCTTGGAGTTGGCGCAGCGCAATGGCGACAAACTCCTCAGGATGGTGACCGAACTGCTTGATTTCCAAAAGATAGACCAGGCGAGGATGAAGATGACACTCCAGGATGTCAACTTGTCTGTTTTCTTGCGCCAGCAGATGGATAAGTTCCAGGTGATGGCAGGCGAGAAGCACATCCACCTCAGGAGGATGGGCGAACCCGATCTGATGGTGCGTGCCGACTTGGAGATGCTGGAGATCATCTTCGAGAACCTCCTTTCGAATGCCATCAAATATACGCCTGATGGTGGAAAAGTCACGCTCTTGGCGGCATTGGACGATGATCAGCAAGTGATGATAGGGGTCTTAGACCGGGGTATCGGCATTCCTAGGTCTGAGAGGAAATATATCTTCCAGAGTTTCTACCGTGCCTCCAATGCCGTGAAGTCGCACGAGATGGGAAGCGGACTGGGATTGGTGCTCACCCGACAGTTGGTACAACGTTTGGGTGGCACGATCAGCTTCGTGAGCAAGGAGGGCATGGGTACGCTCTTCACTCTGAAATTGCCTGCCGCCTCGACTTCCGTGCCTTCCGATCGAGTCGAAATGGATCTGGGTGAGACCGAGACCGTTCGTGGCGATGAAGTCACGAAGGATACGATTCTCTTCGTGGACGACAACGCCGACTTGCGCCAATATATCAAGATGGCGTTCGGCGATACTTATCGGGTGGTGGATGCAGAGAGTGGCGATGCGGCTTTGCGCTATTTGCAAGAGAATGGCGAGTGCGACATCGTGGTCTCAGACGTGATGATGCCAGGAATGCAGGGCGATGAGCTCTGCCGACGCATCAAGGAAAACAAGGAGACCTCATGGCTTCCTGTCATCCTGCTCACGGCGAAAGCAGGTCGCGACTTCATGATAGAGGGCTTGGGTTTGGGAGCAGACGATTACATAGCCAAACCTTTCGACTCCGCCATTCTTGCCAGCAAAATAGATAGCATGCTGAAGAATCGCCGTCGCTTGAGCCAATATTATATGGAGCGCAGTCTTGCACTCGTCAGGGAAGAAGCACAGGAGAATGCAGGCGAAGCTTCTCAGTCTTCTTTTAAGTCAGTTCCTTCCAACGAGAATAAGCTTTCTGACGATGAAAAGCCTTCCGATGATAAGAAACTTTCCGATGAAAAGAAACTTTCTGATGAGAAGAAGCCTTCTGTTGACTTGAATCCGCAAGATCAGGCTTTCGTGGAGAAGGCGACTCGTTTGGTCTTAGACCACATCGCTGACTCAGACTTTGGTATCGAAGAGCTTTGTCGAGAAATGGCGATGAGCCGTTCGCTCTTCTATTGTCGCTTGAAGACGTTGACTGGGCAAGCCCCTCAAGACTTCATCCGTTTGATTCGATTGGAACAGGCGGCGATGTATCTCAGGCAAGGAGATGCCGTCTTGGACGTTTCCGTGAAGACTGGTTTCGTCAATGTGAAATATTTCAGCACCGTATTCAAGAGACACTTTGGGATGCCCCCGAGTAAATATCTGGGCAACGAGAAATAAAAGCTTCGGGAGACTTTCGGAAAAACATCCCGATGTTTTTGGAAAAACGTCCCGAGGAAATTCTATAAACGTCCCGATGTTTTTAGAAATGCTTCCCTAGGAAAATAATCATGACCTTGGGAGGCTTTTCCTGCTCTTAGCCTAAAGATTCTAATCATACAACTTGAAAGTTTCATCAAACAACCCTATAAAAAGGTTTTAAACCTGGCAAATTGTCAGTTTTGAAACCTTTTTTTGTTTGTATTCTAACCCCTGAAGCTCAGTTTTTCCATACTTTTGCAACCGAGTTTGTTACTTGATTCACAACGACTAAAAATGAGGGGTTAACATCCCCTAGATAACTCTTATATATAATTAAGGTAATAACTGAAGCTTAAAATTTAAAATAATGAACAGAAACTTTTTGAAAATTTGCTTGATATTCTCAAGCATATTCACAACGATTTCTTGTGCGGCAAGTGATGCTTCTCAGGTGCCATCGCAAGCCACCCATCAGGTGAAGGATGCCTTTCCTACAGCCCAGCAATGGAACCAGGATGTTATCGGCTGGAATCTGGGCAATGAGTTCGAGTGCTCTGCTCCGGGTCAAGATGGTGAGTCGATGCAGATAGGCAATCCCGATGGTGCCATCCATGCAGAGACCGCTTGGGGCAATCCCGTAGTGACCAAGAAGATGATAGCCGCTGTCAAGAAGGCTGGCTTCAATGCCGTCCGCATTCCTATCCGTTGGCAGTGCCACATCACCAATCCTCAGGCGATGAGCATCGACAAGGCGTGGATCGCTCGCATCAAGGAAGTGGTGGGCTGGTGTCTCAGCTACGACATGAAGGTCATCATCAATGTGCATCACGAGAAGTGGCTAGAAGGTCGTCCTACCTATCAATATAAGGAGGAAAACTGCCAGAAACTCGCCCTCCTCTGGATGAACATCGCTTCCGAGTTTGCCAACTACGATGCTCGCCTCGCCTTCGCAGGTACCAACGAGGTGCATATCAAGGACAACTGGGGCAAGCCAACTGCCGAGAACCTCGAAGTGCAGAACGCCTACAACCAAATCTTCATCGACGTGGTGCGTGCCACGGGCGGCAACAATGTGCAGCGTCATCTCATCGTTCAGACCTACGTGTGCAACCCTCAGTTTGGTATCGACAATGGCGATTTCATCATTCCGCGTGACATCGAGGGCAACGCCAACAACTATATGAGCGTGGAGTTCCATTACTACCAGCCATGGGATTATGCCGGTGGCGTGAAGTACTATTACTGGGGCGATGCCTACAAGCAGTATGGCGAGACAGGTGACAGCAATGAGAAGACGATGACCGACTTCTTCGACAAGGTGGTGAACACCTGGAGCAACAAGGGCTTGGGTATCGTGATAGGAGAGTGGGGCATGTCTGACCACTATACCAATAAGAACATAGACAAGATTCACGAGAACATGACCTACTATTGCCGCTTCCTAAAAAACGAGGCGCAGAAGCGAGGCTTTTCTACCTTCATCTGGGACAACAGTTCGTTTGGCAGTGGAATGGAGAAATTTGGCATCTTCGACCGCTTCAAGAACATGCAGGTCAAAGCACCTTGGGTGCTGGAGGGAATCTTTGGTAATTTATAATTTAAGTGCTAGAATAATTATTAAACTAAAAACAAGATATCAACTATGAGAAAGAAAACGATGTTTCTCGGCCTGCTCGGTGCAGGTTTGATGTGGATGCCTACAAGCACCCTCTTGGCAGCTCAGTTGAACAATGCCTCCATGAATATGGCTGCTCAACAGAACGCTTCTGTCAAGGGTACCGTGGTAGATGCCACAGGTGAGAGTTTGATAGGTGCTACTGTGAAAGTGGTAGGTACTACTAACGGTTCTGTTACCGATATGGATGGTAACTTCGCCTTGAATTGCAAGCCAGGAGCGATGCTCGAAGTGAGCTACGTGGGCTATAAGACCCTGACCGTGAAGGCTGCCAACGGCATGAAGATTACCTTGCAGGAAGATGGAAAGGTGCTGAATGATGTCGTGGTCACCGCCCTCGGCATCAAGCGTGACCGCAAGGCGCTGGGTTACGGACTCTCCGAGGTGAAGGGCGAGGAACTCACCAAGGCGAAGGAGACCAATGTCATCAACTCCCTCTCTGGTAAGGTGGCTGGTCTCGTCGTGCAGAATACAGCTGGTGGTGCATCCGGTTCTACTCGTGTGCTCCTCCGTGGTAATACAGAAATGGCTGGCAACAACCAACCTCTCTACGTGGTGGATGGTGTGCCTTTGGATAATACCAACTTTGGCAGTGCTGGTGAAGCTGGTGGTTATGACCTCGGTGATGGTATCTCTGCCATCAATCCTGACGATATCGAGACGATGACCGTATTGAAAGGTCCTGCTGCTTCTGCTCTCTATGGTAGCCGTGCTTCCCATGGTGTTATCTTGATTACCACCAAGAAGGCTGAGAAGGACAAGGTGAGCGTGGAGTACAACGGTTCGTTCACCGTCGATACCCAGTTGGCGAAGTGGGATGACGTTCAGCAGGTATATGGTATGGGATATGGTGGCAAGTTGCCTACCTCCAGTACATCAGGCACCAACTCCAGTTGGGGTCCTAAGGCAGATGACTTCGTATATAAGTACTTCGATGGTCAGGAGCATGCCTTCAAGATGTATCCTAACAATGCCTCCGACTTCTTCCGTACTGGTTTTACGGCACAGAACTCAGCCATCCTCTCTGTCAACTCTGGTAAGACTGGCATGCGCTTCTCTGTCACTGACATGCGCAACAAGGATATTCTGCCCAACACCAATATGAGTCGTGACAACTTCAATCTGCGTGTCAACACCTCAGCCGGTCCTGTAGATTTCGACTTCACTGCCAACTACACCCGTGAGAACGTGAAGAACCGTCCTGCCCTCGGCGAGTCCCAGAGCAACGTAGGTAAGAACCTCATGACCCTAGCTGGCACTTACAACCAGGCTTGGCTCAAGAACTATCAGGATGCAGACGGAAACTACCAGAACTGGAATGGTAACGACCAGTACAACAAGAACCCATACTGGGACCTCTACAAGAACAGCAACACCTCCAAGAAGGATGTGTTCCGCTTCACAGGTAAGGCTATCTGGAACATCGACAAGCACTTGAAGTTGCAGGGTACCATCGGTACCGACATCAACAACATGAACTTCGAGGACTTCATCGCCAAGACCACTCCAGGTACACCTGCCGGAAAGCTGACTGACCAAATCTTCAACAATCGCACACTCAACGCAGAGCTGCTCGCTCTCTACAATAACTCATGGGGTGACTTCGATGTCAATGCCACAGCCGGTGGCAACATCTTCAAGGTGAACAACAAGACCACGACCAATATCGGTCTCAACCAGCAGATGGATGGCATCCAGAACATCATGAACTATCAGGAGCAAAACACTCGCGAGAGCATGTACAAGAAGCAGATCAGTTCGCTCTATGCCAGTGCCAGTGTAGGATACAAGCACACTTACTACTTGGAGGGTACCATCCGTGGTGATAAGTCATCTACGCTCCCTACCCACAACAATACCTATGTCTATCCATCTGTATCGGGTAGCTTGGTCTTCTCTGAGTTCATCAAGAACAAGAAGATAATCAACTATGGTAAGGTACGTGCTTCCTGGGCTAAGGTAGGTAGCGACACCGACCCATATCAGTTGGCACTCACCTATACCACAGGTAAGTACAGCTATGCTGGATATACCATCGGAATGATCAGCAACTCCACCCAGCCAAACAAGGACTTGAAGCCTACGATGACTGGTTCCTATGAGTTGGGTTTGGAGATGAAGTTCTTCAACAACCGCTTGAGCTTGGATGCCACCTATTACAACCAGAACTCCAAGAACCAAATCTTGGGCTTGGCATCTACCACCACATCTGGTTACTCTTATCGCTTGATCAATGCAGGAGAGATACAGAACAATGGTGTCGAGATTGCCCTCAATGGCCGTGCGCTCCAAATCAAGGACTTCGCATGGGACTTGGGTGTCAACTTCTCTAAGAACACCAACAAGGTGAAGTCGCTCGTGGATGGCATGGACTACTTCGAGTTGGCGAAGGCTATTTGGTGTGGCGTATCAGTAGGAGCCGAGGTAGGAGAGAACTATGGTGCTATCCGTGGCAAGGACTTCAAGCGTACACCCGATGGACAGGTCATCATCAATGCTACCAGCGGTTTGCCAGAGGTTGACCAAACAGTGAAGACCATCGGCAACTCATCATGGGATTGGACCGGTGGATTCTACACCACCTTCTCTTACAAGAACTTCCGTCTCTCCGCTTCCTTCGATGTGAAGGTAGGTGCCGACATCTACTCCATGTCTATGAACTCCGCTTACAAGACGGGTAAGGCGAAGCAGACATTGGCAGGTCGTGACGAATGGTATGCTTCCGAGGAGGCTCGTGAGGCAGCCGGTATGACGGATGCAGAGTGGCGTGCGGCAGGCAATGCCAAGGGCTTCGTGGCTCCAGGTGTCATCGACAATGGCGACGGAACTTATCGTCCTAACGACATCGCCGTCAACCCAGAGACCTACTGGAAGGCGATTGCCAACAATGTGCAGAGTGCCTTCGTATATGACAACTCTTACGTGAAGTGTCGTGAGATTACCTTCGGCTATACCTTCCCAGAGAGCATGTTGGGCAAGTGGGTGAAGGGATTGAACGTTTCCTTCGTGGCTCGTAACCCATTCATCGTTTGGAAGAACATTCCTAACATCGACCCAGACTCAAGCTACAATACCTCTGGACTCGGATTGGAATATGGTTCGCTGCCATCTCGCAAGAGCTATGGTATCAATGTGAATGTGAAGTTCTAATGCCCTCGTGGAGCATGGGAATGAATAGTTCTAATAGATCAAAAATGACAAGAAAAATGAATAAGATAATCAAGAAATATATTGGCAAAGGCAGTCTTGCCATGGCTATGCTGTTGATGGCAGGCGGTGTGACGACTTCTTGTTCTGACGAGATGATGGAGCGCACCAACACCGATAAGACCAAGGTGAACCAGCTGGACCCTAACGCACAGTTGACCACCTCTTTGTTGCAGACTTACGGCGACTTTAGTTTGATGGATACCTATCGCAACTACATCACTGGTTTCAACCAGCATTTCGCAGGTGGTTGGAATGTCACCAATTATGCAGGCGCAGTACATCATGAGGATGACATCGCCCGTCGTATCTGGGACCGTTATTATGAGGTTTCCATCAAGAATCTCGTGGATGCCATCTACCATTCCGAGGACAAGGCGAACCTGAATGCCGCCCTCCGCATCCATCGTGTCTATCTGCTCTCAGTGTTGGCAGATACCTATGGCGATGTTCCTGCTTCTGAGGCAGGCTTGGGCTTCATCTCAGGCATTTCCAATCCGAAGTATGATACCGTGGAGGACTTATACTCTTGGTTCTTCACCGAGTTGGATGCTTGCGAACAGCAGTTGGGCACAGGCACCGACTTGATTTCCGGTGACGTCACCAGTTTGGGTGGCGATGTAGCGAAGTGGAAGAAGTATGCCAACTCGCTGCGTATGCGCTATGCGATGCGTATCTCCGACGTGAATCCAAGCAAGGCCCAGGAGGAGTTTGAGAAGGCGATGAACAATGGCTATATCTCATCAGCTGCCGATGATGCTTACATCAAGTATGCTGATTCTCCTTATACCTATTATGATGGTGCCAACGACTACGATTTCCGTACCAATGCCTTGGGCGAGATTCTCTATGGTCAGGATCCCTCGTCACCAACCTTCGTCAGCTCCACCTTGTTCTATCAGTTGAAGAACACGGGCGACCCTCGTCTCTACCGCATCTGCCGTCACTACTACAATATCAAGCGTAGTCAGGTGAAGCCAGACAAGGAGCAGAACATCGACCTCACCGATGAGGTGCTGGCTTACTTCCAGCGCAACAATGTTGGCGAGGAGCCATGTAATGTCGGTTCGCCTTGGTATGAGAACTGGATGAATGTGGCAGCCGCCGCTGAGTTCCCTACCTTGGCAAAGCTTGCCGAGCAGGATGCCAACAGTTATGACAACTCCGACTATCGTGCTCGCTTGATGCGTCCTTGCTTGAACATCGACTTCGAGATGCCTTCATGCCCTGGTATTCTGATTACCTCTGCCGAGGTGAAATTCCTCATGGCCGAGGCTAAGACCAAGGGTTGGAATGTAAGTGGTGACGCTGAGACTCTCTATGAGGAAGGTGTTCGTGCTTCTATGGAGATGCTCAACAACTATTATCTCACCTCCAACAAGATTTCTGCTGATGAGATCAATGCCTTCATCGCCAACAATCCATTGGGCGACAATCCTAAGCAGACCATCAACACGCAGGCTTGGATTCTCCACCTGATGAACCCATCCGAGGCTTGGGCGAACATGCGTCGCTCCGATTATCCTGCCATCCTCGACCGCTGTCGTTTGGCTAACTTCCCTAATGACGGCTTCGTTTATGACGACCCAGACATGTCGATGCCTACTCGCTTGCGCTACCCTGAGTTGGAAGGTCAGTACAACAGCGTGAACTACAAGGCTGCCATCGAGCGCATGGGCGGTACTGATGACTGGCATCACAAACTCTGGTGGGACAAGGCTGATGTCAACGTACAGGGCGACTTCAATCCTCCTTACGGCAAGGGCTACATTCAGTAATGAATAATGAATAATTTGTAATTAATAATTAGGGGCTAACGCCTTTATGACTAAATATGATTAAGATGAAAAAGATAATGAATCAATATATGGGTAAGGTGCTGAAGGCATGGATGATGCTTCTTGCCATGAGCTTTGCGCTCGCAGGCACAGCTACATTGTCTTCTTGTTCTTCCGATGATGATCCATACTTCACTGTTTCGGAAGATGACGATCCACGTATCTTGAACACCGACTTGGTGGCTGATTCCAAGATAGACCGCAAGACTAATTATAAGTTGGAAATCAAGGTGACTCCAGTTCACTATACCACTGTGACATGGTTGCTCGACGGCACTCAGATTGCCGAAGGCAATACTATCGACCAGACTTTGCCTATAGGTAATCATGAACTGAAGATTGTGGCAACCACCACCAAGGGCAAGAGCACATCCCGCACCTTGAACGTTACCGTGACTCCTGCTACCGATGATCCAACTTTGGGTACCAATGCCATCGAGCTTTGGGTAGCTCCAGGTGCTGAGACCACTATCCATAATTGCAAGAATCTCGGTACAGTTACTAAAGTAATGGTAGGTGGCAAGGAAGTGGCCTTCGAAATCTTGGAAGAGGGCACAGCCATGAAGCTCACCGCTCCTGCCGATTTGGAGAATGGCGACTATGCCATCACGTTCGTGGATGGCGATGGAGTGGAGTTCCCTGGCGGCACCATCAAGGTAACCTCCGAGCCTAAGCCTTCTATGGAGAATGTGCTCTTTGAAGGTCATCACTATGTATCTTGGGACTTGGGAGAGGGTGACCCTAACAAGAGCTTCAACCTCATCACCAAGGACCAGGTAGCTAAGTGGAAGGAGGGGCAGACCCTCCGAGTTTACTGCTCGATGAAGGATGACGATGATTACCATCAGATCAAGCTTGCCACCGCCTGGTGGACCGACTTGACTTCTAAATACGAGTTTGGTGAGGGCAATGTCGTGAAGTTTGAGTTGACCCAGGATGCACTCGACAAGATGGCTGCCCAGGATGGGTTCATCTGTGTGGGACATGGCTATTATGTAGATAAAGTCACGATAGAGTAATAAAGTGAGGTTAATTGCGTTTACAAAAATGAAACAATAAACCTAAGAAACTTATGAAGAAAATACTCGTATCTATTTCAATGTTGGCATTGGCTTATACAGCCAGTGCCAATGTTCCAATTATCAAGAGCGACCCTAAGATAGAGGCTCAGGTAGAACAAACCCTGAAGAAACTCACCTTGGAGG